>JGI24158J21664_10005766_pt1 | contig 16232 bp, 11 predicted proteins | sample Ectturendosymbi3_FD_21664 | JGI IMG/M metagenome (IMG submission 21664)
TCCTGGAATTTTTCACTGTATTGAATATACTTTTTACATTCAGAATTTTTGAGCAACTTGCGCTTGCCCTGAAAAACAGAGGGTGCTCTGAATTTACTTCATTGAATGCATATTTTTTTTATTCAGGATATTTGAGCAACTTGCGCTTGCACCGAAAAACAGAGTTGCCCTGGAATTTTTCACTGTACTGAAATCTATTTTATGATTCAGGATTTTTGAGGAACTTGCGGTTGCCATGAAAACAGAGTTTTCCCTGAAAATTTTCAAGCCCGGGGGCGCGGCAGCCCCCCGGCCCCCCGCCTCGTACGCCTATGGTCACAGCACATATTTAAACAATGACAAAATGTGAGTATTAAAAGCAACAAGATCAGACAGTAATCATTGCCCACATCAAAACAATATCAAGCACATGTGTAAAATATCTTTGTTTTCGAACAGGTTTTTTCAGCAAACGTCAGTACGTGACTGGGAATAAAGCTAAGTATAATTTTCGATCAGGTAATCATAGCAAATTTTTTGAAAATGAAGAAATATTTTGTTTTTAATAGTTATTGGTATGGAGTTCCAAATATTTTGTACTATAGGTACATGAAGCTGTTTTGATCTTGTTTTCGATGTCTCAAGGAATTAAGTAATTGTCTTTTGCTGATTGCCTTGTTGTAACTATGCCTATCACGAATAAGATTATACTTTCGATTGTGTAAAAGAGGAATCTCTTTGTTACCAGGCCCGCAGCCCCGGAGTGCATCCAGGAGGAGTTCCCCTTAATTTTTTGTTCCCCCCAAATGTTGTTGTGCCCACAAAAATTTGTTTTAAGTGTATAATAAAAACAGAAATCCTACCCTCATAAAAAATTTTTTTGCCCCCCAAATCTTAAAACCTGGCTACCGGATGATAGTTACGTAACTTAAACGTACCATTTCCAAGCTCATAGTGTCATAATTCATTGAGTTTTATTATTTTAATACCTAATATTCGTTTATAATGGGCTAAGTATTACCAGAATGGAACAATCAAATGCCACGTTTGTCTTGGCCATGGTGCTAGCAGTAACAAGCTCAGCAGAAGTGTCTATATCTAACTGTCTAGGCTGTTGTTTGTTGTTGATGTCAGTATCCTAAACAGCTTCGGGCTTGCGATATACTCATAAATATGTAATATCACTTCTCACTTGCACCAATTAAAATCAACATTTAGAAGCTTTTAGTCTTGTTTTTTTTCTTAAAATAGTGTCATGCAGACACGCTGTTTGCGTTAAGTCTTTGCAAATGTTTTTGCGCTTTTACGTACAGGCAGACCACGAGGACAAAAATGGTGCATTGCTTCTACTGATACTGTGAAATGAAGAAACGGAGCGGAAGTGAGTATTTTAAACAGCTCCTTGAATAGATTCACACTTCATCCATAACGATTTTTTAGTAAAGCAATTCCGCTGGCAGTAATTCACTCGTCTAAGACTGATTACATCAATTCGTGATTAGTTGATTCTCAGTGATCATAAAAGTATGGCTGCATTCGATAAATTTGTTTGTGCGTTAGTTTTACTACTACTGTACTACTATTTCTATACTATTTTGCTTTTCAACATAAACCTTGTGACTGGATTTTCGAAAGCGCTGAGCCTTCTCGTTATGTATGCATTTCTACATTTAACAATTAAGTTGACGACAAACGGCTAAGCGATTGGGTTGACTGTATTGTTTTTTTGAAAATGGTTGAAATCAGTAGAAACGTATCAATGCGCCCTTAAATTTTCAATACGGGATACCTTTTCATTCTTGCACTGCTCCAGTGTCCCTGTTTACCAACTTTTTTCAAACCGACTGCGAAGTTTAAAACGTATATGGCGGGCGAAGCGCTGGAAATCGTAGACATCGTAATCGTAATAGTTTTCACTGTACGATGCAGAAACTGCAGAATAGGAAACAGGTCCTTTGCGTGTATGCAGTCTGATGGCTTAATTTTCTTTGTATATTCTATAAAAAATCCTAATCGAATGTTCTTGAAGCTAAAGCTTAATACGGTGGCAGGGAGTTTAGCTCAAGTGAAATGGATACGAAATTAAAATCTTTAAAATCTAGCAGCACTGCTGCTAAACTGTGTTTTTTGTACGCTTTACGGCGCTAAAGCGCTTATGCCACTACAGAGCATTTACAAAAATGCTTGAATAGCCCAGGGTGAGGTAGTACTGTACGAGTGTTGTGGATTATAGGATGGCAACCAAACGTCTCCAACTATTGTGCTTTTCAGTTTGTTGCCGAAGAAAAATAGCACACAGTGGTTGAAACAGGACGTTGTTGCAGTGATTTGCAGCAAAGATTTACCAAATATACCAGAAGTCTACAACCAAAACCAGCACCACAAACTGCGGAGTATTTACTGTTTTTTGGCAAACACTGCAGCAACACAATAACAGGCCTTAGCTAAACAAGAAAGAAACCCTAAATCGTACAGGCAACACAACACCACGAGGATTCAAGAGCAACCTAAAATCTCGAGAAGCCAAATGTATCTCTATCTCGACATGTAAAAATTCAAGTTAGGCTAAATGTGCCGCTATCTCGACAAGTCAAGAAATCTCGACATTGTCGATTGTAGTGCAACTGCGCAACTTCCAGGCATAGGTGGATCTGGGATGTCAGTTGCGGCAAGAGTCTTTTGCAGTGAAAAGCGCTTGTTCCTCCTAACATGGTGCCAGTGCTGGGGAAGATTTGATTTATTTTCCACGTTCAAATTCAATCGAACTCAACCGCCAAGTAAATTATGTATGAAAAGGTAGCCGAATATTTAGTTGCAAACACGTAAACGCTTAAAACACAAACTTTTTCGCCATTATTACCTTCATTCATTTAAAAAATTTTCAAACGTCACATCATAGTTGTTTTTGCATCTTATGGCAAACTTTCATAAAAATATATTTTTCTAGGAAGTTTTCTTTACCACGCCTTTGTGACACTGAATTACCTAGCCTCTGGTTCTACAAATCAATTTACGGAAATGTTTTTTCGCTTTTTTCACTGACAACAGCAGGAAGAATTGTATGGTATACTCAAGTGATAACAAAATGATTTATTTCTTAAGTGCATACGAAAGTAGGATTAAACCATGTAGGGACTATTCACAGATATTTCATTGTTTGTCACTGATTATTTCATATGCATGCCTTGGAGTAGGAAAAACAGTTTCAATTTGTATTTTTTTGGCATAACAAATTAACAGGATACAATAAACGAACCCAGTCCAGAAGCAGATATGCAAAACGTTCCAACCAAAAAAAACAAAAGAACAATGGCGACGAAACTCTCTTTGTGAGCCTGTTGTGAAGGTACAATTTTTCAAGTGTTATCTTCAACACCAAACGCCAGTGACTGTCCATCCAGGATATTACAAACTATTTCGATCTATTTTCAGTCACCGTGTTCAAATTATCTACGAAAGCGCTGATCACGAGGAGTTTGAGGACGTCTGGTGGATACAATTCATTACGTATAACGTCTGCCACCGTTGATATGAAAGAAGATGGTGAGAAAATGCATTCGTTTTACCCCTGTGGCATGTAACATAATCATTTATTTCACGTCAGCAAAGGTGTTGGTCAATTTGGGAAAGTCTAAGATGCAACCCAACTCTTCAAAGCTTCATTCATTCAGGATTCTAAGAAATGCTTTGAAAAAGCCGTTTGTTTCACACGCAAAAGATTCAGCTAATCAAACCAACTCTTTTGTCGTCTTTGTTTGTCCTCCTAGCCATACCTACTGACCCCAAAGATTGTCTGTTTTGGCGTGTAGGTATTTCATCCAACATTTTCCTTTGCATAAACATTGGTAACGCCTTAGATGTCTAAATCTCTCACGTTTGCCTATTCATTTATTTTTCTTTTATCCAGATATTGTACAGCTTTTAGGCAGCATGTTTCGAACGCTCGGAGTATGGCTTCAAACACAAAACAAACAAACCCTCGAAAGTTTGCATTTCTAAATTTGCGGATTCACCATAGAAACCTGTGAAAGGCTTGGCTTTCTGCCGAGAGGAGGAAAGGTGAATTCAGGCGGAAGTTTTTCGTCCGCACTGCTCAGTCGCAAAACGTCACATCTCACGAAAAACTGCTGAAACGCTTTTATGCTGACGTGTCAATATATTCGTGTGACGTGTTGGAATTTCTCTGAGGCTTAAAGTGTTTTTTTTCCGTAATCTGCGCTTACTCTTTCATGTGTGGGCTGAGCACAAAACGATGTGTTTTCGGAAAGGCAGAGATTGCACCCGCCAACCAATCACTGTATAATTTTGCCAGCTCAGTTCGCGAAGACTCTGAAAGCCGCACTGATAACTATAAGTTCACGTCTAGCTTCTGTGAATGGGGAAGCTCACACGGCAAAAAAACGAAAGTTACAGTANTCGCTTGACTCATTTAGGGAAACTCATATTCCAACGAGGACCTAANGTGTACATGTGGCCAAGTGCTGAAAACCGAAACAAACGACTACAGTTGTACACATGCTGCGATCGGCTAATCGTATGTCACATTTGCTTTTGATTTTTTGGCTCGTTTTTTCGCTTTCGGCCATTGTAACTGGCTGGTCTGTAATGATCCGATGAGCTAAGTGGCACAGTTGGTTGAGCGCATGCCACCAAAACCTTGTATAGTGGATTCGATTCCCGGTCGGGTCATCTAGAAGATTTGAAAAACAGTGCTGGCGATCTGTTCAGCCGCGTGCTCGGCGTGGATGGTTGTGCAAGGAAAGGGTTCACCCACGGCGCTGCCACTGACCCCCATTCACTGCGAAAGCAGCCGCGTGGCCCACGGCGCAAGCCAGCGAAGATCGGCGCTTCGCAGACCACACTTGACACTCCCGAAAAGGAAAATGAAAAGAGAATATACCCGTAAATGAAGCTGAACTGACGATAGTTCATCGATGCCTTTCACGATAAACCGGGATTTACAGAGATGCCAGGGAATGGTGTATAACCCTTGGTGCGATTATGGTTAGTACAAAAAAAATCCGCTCATTAATTCTAGCCTCTCCTGTAACATAACAGATGAGGTTTCGAGTGCACCAGGGCTCGTTTCTGAAACCATGACACACTAGAAAACAGGTTAAGATATGTCTACCCACTAATCACAACGTTGCGGGTAACATAAACCGAGCGCATTGAGAACAAGTAGTTTAGGAAATACGTAGTAATCATCTTTCATTGGGTACAAATTACGACTTCATTTACGTACTGAATATCGACTGTTTTCGTCACGAATAAGCACGTATTGTCAATAGCTCTTTTGTGCGTAGTAGGTTTTAATATTTATATACGGTCCTTCCAGGAGGGATGTTTTGAACAACTTTTGGCTTACTGCAGTGGTTGTCAAACTGTGGTACGCAATTGGCGAAGTCCTTCACGATGGTAGGCGAATAGGTCTACTTTCTGTTTTTCTTAACAAAAAAATATATTCACAGCTGTAGTTTTTACTGATCGGGTCCTGTTAGTAATTCCTGAACTATTGTGTACTTCCCTTGTCGGTTTTCAAAAATGGCCGTTATAATTTCTCACAGCCATTTTGGTCATGTCGCATTTGCGTCAATTCTGATTTTCCAAACATTTGATCGAATGATATTTGGAAGATTGAGTTTTCCTGGAACAAGGCGGTACGTGTTGACAGTACAGGACCCACAAGTGGTACGCGATCAGAAAAAGTTTGGGAAACACCGGCTTACGGTTTTAAAAGCTTACATTCTCACAATCGTGCTACCGTATAGCTTTTCTTATTTTTCTGTCTTGGGTAAGTTTTGCGTTCCCGTTGTCAGTTCCCTACACGTTAAAGTACTCGGGAAGATTCCATATTCCGCATGGATACGCAATGCGCACTCTGGCTAGAGTAGTAGTTTTGGCATCGTAACGAGAAGTCCTTTCTTAATGTAATCAATTTGGGGTAACACTGTCCCTGCTTACTTTTTGTCACGACTTAAATTTTGTCTTAGGCGATTGCGCGTCCAAGCCTAGCTTTGAAGAAGTTCTGAACAATTTCCAAAATGACGGTTGTGTAGCGATCCGAGTTGTCTTTCCAACGCCCAGTTGCCACTGTAAACGGGAAGGAATTGCTTTGCGTTTACCAATGAAGTGCCTCAATATGCTGAAACGGCCTTAACTTTACCAATGAAGAACGGGTTGCGTTAATTCCTTGGAAGATTACGTCGATTCTGTTTGCAAAAATTTTTGAAAATTTACCTGCGTGGCCCTGCACAAGGGGCAAAAATAGAATTGCCGCAAAGTACGGAGCCTCATGCAAATTAATATACGTAGATTAGGTTTCGCGAATAAATTTTCTTAGCAAGAAAAAAGGTTAAGGAAATTCTTAATTAATGCAATAACTGCTGGCATGAAGCTCATCCTCATTTCGGTCACGCCTTTGCTGCAGTGAAACGCCTTTTTATTAATTAAGCCATAACAACAACACCCGAATTTGCTGATATAAGATCTGTAACGGAAATAAAGGTCAAAACTCGCAGATGCTCGATTTGAGGTCGTTCACCTGCTCGCCAAAACAAACTTACCAAAACCGTCCATGGATCTAAAAGATAAAATAATGAAAATTATAACAAAAGGTGTTAATTAACATGCGGACTGTGATAGTTAAGCCTGTTGCTAATAGAGCAAGATTTGCTTAATGGCAGTACATAGGAAACAGACAAGCAGCAACGCGATTACAAAATATACACTCACACTTAACCACAAGAAAGAATGAAAAGAACAGCAGAGACACAAAACGCTGGTACACAATCACACAAGAACACATTTTATATACAGTATGTGCCAGAGACAAACATACATAATATGTTGGTTTACCCATACGGAGTTTGCACATAACAACAACCAAGCATAAAGTTTAACAAAAAGCATGATGTAGATTGGCGTCCTTCAGGTCAAACTTATTAGCAGAATACTTGATTTTGATTATTGGGTCCAATGTTTGAATTCAGCGGTTAACAAGATTTTCTTGTCGCTGCTCTGCAGCTGCAAGTTTTACAACAGTGAATATCAATAATGATTAAAAAATTGTATTTGGTCTTGAAATTGATCCCTCTCGGCGCAGATAACAAATAACAAAAACAACCAAAACAAGGAAGCTACAGCGCTAAACACTCACACGTATGTACAACAATGTTACGGATTCGCAATACTCAAGGAAAAAACAAAAGAGAAGAGCACTTGCTTTTATACGTCAGGGCAGCCAAAAGTGCAAATGCCCGGTCAGACTTTGCTTCATAAAAAGTGGACGTTTTGCACCAATAACAACAAACATGATAGATCAAGCCGTGTTTATGTTTGTAAAAGTAATCCATGAAAGTGAGGATATGATTATTTTGTTTAAGCCAGGCAGGATAGCTTTATCAGCAGAATGGCTAGCGGGGAAAGTGTGGTTAATGACCGTACCACACTTTGTTTTTCGAAATGTAGCAAGCTAAAATTGACAAAATGTTTCATAAGCGTTACAACCGCGCGCGCACTTGAAACAGCTGAAACTTGAATAAACCGACGGCAAAATGCTACAACAGGCGAGCAAACAAAACATACCTCAAACGTGTATCTTTGACTTCACGATGATATTTGTTCTTTTAACAGAGTTAGATTTCCTTTCATTGTAAAAAAATAAGAATATGTTTAGTGCAAATGGGTAAAGTGACATGAAGCAGTTTTACAATACCTTCTTTCATATGGTTTGTTTTTTTCGTCAAAAATATGAACTAGAACAGTCTCTACAATCCCGAAATTAAGAAACGTATCTGTTTCGGATCAGTGAAGTAGCCAGCCAGAAAATTTGGGGGGGTGTTGACTTTAAGCGAGCAACAGTATTTTGCTTGGGACACCGCCTCTCAAAAGCACAAAATGACAAAGCATGCCAGTAACTTGGGGCACATGGCACCCTTGACCCCACTGGCTTCGCATGTTTCGGATAAGTTTATTTCGAAAAAAGGTGTGAAGGCGAGTTTTACTCTATGTTATCTTAGGAGAGGAAAGCATCTCTCATCACAGTAAAACATTTGCTGACTTACGCAGCTACCAATCTTAAGAGGTCTAGGTGGGCAATCAAACGCGTGCGTCAGAAAGTAGTTTGTCTGGCCTTTTGATTGTCTGGCCACCTTGCCAAGGAGCGTAATTTTGATATGCAATGGCCTCCCCTCAACACCAGTTTGAAATATGTTCTTAAAAAGAGCTTTGTCGAAATCGAAATGAGCTTTGTCAAAATGCTGCAGAAATGCTGAAAGGGTGCATGGTCAGAGAAACGTTGGGAACCCCTGTACTGACGATAAAACCAAGATGGCGAAACGGATCAAGGCTGCCACCAAATATAGACTTGAGTGATTCCTCTCAAACCCGATTTTAACTTTGGTAATGGTTTTTGTGTTGTTGGAGGCTTGGCATGAAGCAATTGAGAAAAGTCTAAACACCATACAAACATGAGCATTGGGAAATATTGCTTTGTCCTGAGGTGTTTATAACGAGAAAACCATGTGCCAGTGGACTGGCCTTTAGACCATTTTGAATGACAGCAATGCTTCTTCATTAAACAATAGCAGTTGTTGCTGTGTCCTCAAGATGTTCTGCCGATGAAGAAAAATTAACGAGAACGGGGAAAAGCATTAGACAGTAAAACAACTAAAACAACAGAGGACAGCCTTACGATTGAACGGAAAATCAAATGCACGCCTTGTAATGGTAGAGAGCTGTCTAAGCATTCATGACCTGGAGCAAACATATGTAGTTGAGCATTAAATGAAAAAAAAGTTTTGAAGCCAGCTCTGATGGCTTTAGAATAAATAAGCGGGAGGAGCAACGATCAACTGTATGAAAAGTTGCACGAATTTCGGTAATATAAAAAAATTATTTTAGTGGCACTTGGTGTCGGTGGCAAAAAAAGCGCAGATGCAATGTTTTGTTCAAAAGGCTCGATTTGGCTGATGCATGCTGCAGATAAGATTTGGAAAATTTTGATGTATGTAAGGGTCTTTTTTTGAGGTAAATAATGAAAATTGGTCGTGGAATTGCCAAGTAAAGCATGACCCTTTATCTAGTGAGGGAGACAAAGTAATGTGCTTAACCGTCCACTCGCATCTGTCTAAAACCAGTATGATACGCAGACAAATTTTAAAACTACCATGATGTAGGGACGCGTTTTTGCCATACATTTTGCTATACCTTCAAAACAAATGCTTATACAATTCGAAATAACGCTTAAACAAAATTCATTTGGCATCTGATGAAATTATCGCCAAAATTAATTCTAGCTGATCAACGTTTTTACGCTTCAACCAAAACAATTTGACGAGCAAACCATTAAGTATAGCACCGCAAAGTACGTCTGCGTATAGTAATGCTTGCATTAAGAACCATCTTTACTTGCTGTATCAATGTTGCCCAACACAACAGATGTTGATCGTAATGAAAACAGCGAATTTACTGCCAACTGGGCTTATATTTTACGGCATACTTCACAAGAGGCGATTTATGCATTTATAGACATAAAATACAATGCCTAGAAAAGATGAAAAATAGATAGTAAAATGATTAGTGAGAACGCTTAACATTGAGACGCGTTGCGCTGTCTTTGAGCTTGACTTGTTAAGCTAAATATTGTTCTATTTTGTGCGAGAGGCCTATATCAAAACGGCTAAAGATTTTGTACCAATTTAGCGTACAAAATTAATTCACATTTCTATTGGCTCAGTTTTCACTTAAGTTCATGAACGAGGGAATAAACCGTAGAATTACTATAATATTCCCCACACAGCCTGTGGAAAACCCAAGTCAAATCATGGTGTATTGATTTGGCTTTAGCAATACATAAATGTTCGTTCAGGCGACACAAGACCAAATTGCCAATGATTACTTTAATCCAGCAATTGATGCACTCCGAGTTGGTGCCTTGCAATGATAAACTTTCACCACAACGTCATGTCAATCTGTTTTTGATTGTGGCTTCGTGACATACTTTGTCACAGGTTGAACAAAATCTAAGCGAAGGCGCCAACGCATTGTTAACATTTTTCACTTCTTTCTACTCTTTGGTGCCGATTTCGGATGTTTTTCCGGAATTTTCTTTTGCTTCCTTCGTTTCTTCTTCTTTTCCAGGAGACACTTTTGCTTCCTGCTTCTCGTCCGCTTTCAAGTCTACTTTCGCGATGTCGTGTGTCACTTCTGTGTTTATGACGTTGCTCAGGGGCGAGTTATCTTTCGAAGGCGGCTTAACCGGCACCATCGGGATAGGTGGTGGCGGTGGGGGTAGAGAAGGCACAGTGCCACTTATGAGGGTCATAGGGTTTGGGTGATAGTAGTATTGAGTGTTGGGCACAGCAGAAGAGGGTGTTTGGGGTATGAAGTGGTTAGAATTGACCGGGAGCGAAGTTGCTTTCGGAGCACTCATTATCGAGTAAGTTAGTATGGGTTGNAAGCTCCCGGTCAGCGTGATTGGAGTGGTGATCATCCCTTGCTGGGGCCCGAAGCTGGCGGGAGGGACGACTGTTGACGAAACATCTGTATCAGAAGACGGAGTGACGCTGACTGGTTTAACTACAGTGACAGTTGTCGTCTGAGGAGCAGGAGTGGTATCACTGGTGCTCGCGACTGCCTCTGCTACTTCTTGTTGAACGGGAGGCGCAGGAATGGCCAGAGGAGCATGGACGAGACCACTGATGTTATACATTGATTTTACAGGGCGTGCCTGCAACGCAAAAACGGTGGAACTTTGCTTTACGAACGAAAATATTCCAAGCCAAGCATTTTCAGTTTTTTGTTATAAAAAACATCAATTGATTACTTCGTTGTTTTGGTAACGGATTGCAAATAACCTACTATTAAAAGTTGTTAGTTGAAGGTGCTGTATCTTTGATTGGCTTGCAAGTTGAGACACAAGAAAATTGAACTTAGTTTCACTATTTTCGCTGATTCAGAACTGTAGAAGTCATAATCTTAGTTTCTGAGGCAGCTTTTCTTTGCTGGTAAAGAGAATATTTGCGCATTTTGCAGTATAGATTAATTTAATCTATCCTTATTTTCGTTTCGGTTCGCAAGGAGAAACACCACTTATTTTAACAAGTACAGAATTTAGGAGACAAATGCAATATTAGTTGATAGAAAAGCAATCAAGGAACGTAAAAACCAGCAACGCTGCAAACAGAGGTGGATCCAGGGGGGGAAATTGGGGCGATCACCCCCCCTAAAACCTACAAAATTATCTTTATTCACTATAAATTTTGTACAATTCAGAAAACAATATTCGCGACAATTCAGAAAACAATATTCGCGATATAAGGCCATTTTGTCGTTCATTGTATTGTCACAGCAGTGTTGTAAAGTATATTTAATCTCTCTTACATGGTAATGAACCCGCAATGAGACTTGACCACAAATAATACTAAAATCGCTCCCTCCAAACGTACTGACTGGATCCGCCCCTGGCTGCAAACGCGATAAAAACGAGTCTTTTTTATCATGAGCACTTTTTGCCACGAAGTTGTCATTGCAGCACTTGGAAGCGACCAGGCACGTTTTGCCACAGCTTCCCGCACCACAGCCCGAGAGACTAAAGCTCTAAGGAAACTTTCTTGCAAATCAGAACAGCAGCGTTTTCAGAAAAGGATCAATAAGTGAAGGAAGCCCTGGGAATCGCGATCGTTAGGTCCGATGAATTGTTTGTACCCAAAACAGAGAGACACATTTTCAAAACGCGGAAGATCTTACGAAAAGTCAGCCACGTCTTCACAGAAAGCCGCAATGCTTCTTGAAAAACAATAAAGGAAAATTTTCACTCATTCATTTCGGGGATGGTTTTCCTGAAAATTTATGAGGAATTTCCTAACCAAGGACACAAACAATGGCACATTACCACCAAACACAATAGAAGACGCTCGCATTTGGGCTACGTCACATGCTGATGGGAAGTTTTCATGGAAAGAAGAGTTGCAGTAAGATTGGCGCGGTAGCAAACCCAGGAAAGAGGGCTTATTTCCTTATTTGCAGCGGGGGCTAGCAATTAGGAATCATTTTCAAAAATGTAGCAGACTGCTGAAGCACTTCCAAGGAAGCATGGTTCGAGTTACACCACGGGCAGTGCATCGCAACGAATGCCTCCAAACATTTTTTACGGCAAACTTTCTCCCCAGCAGAAATGCACTTCCTCAACCATGAAAGAAATCGTTTGACTCGGATAACCCACTGGCACGAAAAAACAACTGGACTGAAAACACAAAGACAATGTTTCATTTTACCAAAAAGATGTTTTTGTTTGATTTGAATTTTGTTGATTTAAATGTATTTATATCCATATTCATATGTGGGTTTTGTACAATTTTATGAACCAAACGTATTTTTATCAAAAAATAATAATTGATTATGGTAATTTGAGTTATTTTAACAAGTACTGTTCTAATTTAAACGTTTATTTTTACACAATAGAGTACATTTCAAATAACAATATTTTTCAAAACAAAAAATTGCAAAATATTCTAATATTCTGCAGTTGTGTTCATAAGATCTGAATAACAATATTTTAGGTAGCAACAACAATATGCGTAAAACCAGGATCCAGCAATTACTTTGCCCGTTGCTGCGCTTTACTCTATCGGAACCTATAGACGTTGTGCGATGTGACTATAAAGAATATAGAGAAGCGAAAAAGCTCAGGAAATAGTCACACTGCAGCTAATAAATATAAATGTTTTTACTTGAAAATACACAAACTTATTTGGTTTCGACATACACCGTGTTGATTTGTATTATCACCCGTTTCATTTTAAGACAAACTCGGCTGTTGTTTCGGTTGTCACTGTCAACAGCCATTAGCAGAAGATGCAACCACGTGTGAGCTACCTTCTGCAAAAGATCTGCAGCTATCAGGTCAAACGCTGCCTAGCAGTTTCATGTAGCGGCTGAAATTGTCGATGTTTCACGTTGTTGGCATAGCCATAAACCGCGCCTTGCTCAATCTATAATGAGAGCTGTCCAAAGATGGTGTTATTCGAGCAAAATAAGAATGGAGGGAAGTTTCGAGAGTATACGCAAAGAAAGCATAAATGTTGATGTTTTAAATAACTTGCTGATTTGATTTTTTCTCAAGCTCACATATCCAGATTGCACTGCAAACGTTTCTAATCAGGTTAAGTGCAATCAAAAAATGAACTCAGCCGTCGATTTTCGCACGCCCGAAAAATACCTGGTCGCATTCGCCATCTCGGCAGGCTTGGCACAGTTCGGAGTTGTGCTGGTTGCGCGGTCGGCCAGGACGCCGGTCAATGCGAATTGGCGGCTGGAGGAAGCCGTAGTAGGTCTGACCAACTTTATTGTACACGTTGCACATCACCTGTTTTTGAATAGTAAGTAGATTGCAGCGCGGTCGGAGTGATAAAACACCTATGCTTTGATAAAACACGTATGCTCTGATAAAACACCTGTGGTGTTCATACCTGTCTGTTACGAAATCCAACTAGTTCCAAGGGAACTTACCAGTGCGCAACAAGCTGATATTTCCGGGGACGGGGAAAATTAAGTGTAACTTTTTGTTGTATTATTTTCGAGGAGGTAAATGCTTGTATCGTGTTGTTGTACCCAACAATTAAACATGTTTTTGAAAATTTAGGGGGGTAATTACCCGGTCGCCCGCCTGCTAGTTGCGTGAATGGGGCTTGCCAAGGCTGAAAACGAAATCCTGTTAATTTGTGTCGCAAGCGCATAAGTTTTTAGTCGTGGAGGTTCGTACAAACCATGTTGCAAGACGTTAGGTTTGTTGCAAAATAGAAGGAAACAATAACAATTAAAAGCATTTGAAACGTTTGAGTGAAGGTAGCTTTGTCGGTAACGAATAAGTAACGTTGCACCAACAATGCCCCTTTTTCTTGAACAGATCTATGTGCACGCATGACCAAATTGCTGCTAGTGCATATTGAGTTTGCTGACTGCTGCACTGAGCTGAAGGTTTCAAAGAGTAATTGAAAACAAAAAAAATTGTAAACTTTGATCCAACTCTTAATGAAATTAAACAATGCAGCCCCAGCAAGGATTGCCTGAAAGGCCTGCTGAGAACACACAATGCCGTTTGATGTGATCTTCAGATGCAAAAGAAATCCCAAGCTCGGGTGTGTAGCCAATAAATGTTTTAAGTTCGCCGGCAACCATTCATAACGCAGGTTTTTCCTCTAAATTAATTACTTTCATCGAAACTTATCAAACATTAACATATACAAAAAAGCGGGCGCAAAGTTTTGTAGAACAAAAACGGTTGAAAATGTTTTCTTTCGCAGTTGCTCGTGGGTGCATGAACATGAAAACTGATGATTTTCTAACGAGGGCAGATAAAAGTTGGCGTGACGAATAGTCAACTGTGACAATCAGCTTCCGGCAACGTAATGATCCTATGCGCGCTTCGTCAGCAGATGATAACAGAGCAGGAAACCAGAAAGCTGAAAATATTTACGGAAATTTTCGCATGGCATTGATGCCCATGCTGCCAGCATGGTCCTTGCACATTTGCAATATGGTCACTCACATTAAAATATGGTAACTTGAGTTGATGTAGAAGTTCCACTAGTTGGTTACATTTTCATCAAATTTTATGCTGCACACATGTTGTCAGCATTAGTTTAGACAAGCAGCCAGTGACTTACGCGTTCACGTTTTTCAAATTAGTGCACTTCATTTCACTACCATTTGTACGGCAATTACATGTCTAGACCTGCACTGTTTTGAAAGTCCATGACCCCAGGCTTGCCTTGTGTTCAGTTCCAGTCAAGCATGAAACTCCGATACGATGTAAATAAAAAGAAAATAAATCACCACGCAATTGTAATAAGTTCAGTATCGAAACCTTTAGTATTAATGATTGTTTGATCAAAGCTGAAGTTATTCTTCAAGACAATGTAACAGGCTTTGACATGATATATACGTTTGATCCGCGTTATTATTGCCCCCCTTGGTTACCTTAGGGCATTTAGAAATGATACTTTGTTAAGGGAATGTCATATTGAATCTCCACTGCAGGCACGGGTAGTGAAAAGTCTTGGATCTTCTTGCAGTTTTCGTGCTTTACTAGATGTGTTTTGAACTCGTTGGCATTTACTTTGGTTGCTAAAGCCTCCACACACAACACGTGGGCCAGCATGTGTTAACATGAGAGCTGATCAAAAACAAAACAAACGCCGGACGTTTTTTAGGATCGTCGCTCACACAATGCCCGTCGTGGATGCGAGACCCTCACGTAGAATGCTGGCACTAGAATGACACGGTATCACACTACACGGACCCGTCATTTGCTTCCGTCAATTGGAACCCAGCACGTTGAAGCATTTGTTCCACTTAGGTTGCATATCAAAACCTCCCACGCAACCTGTTTGCTTTACTCAGGTAGTAGTATTGGGCTGTTTGACAAGGCAACGTGCGCAAGAGGTTCTGCAAAACGAGGTGCCCAGTGAAAGCGAACGGTGAAAGGAAATATGAACAAGTCTGTAACACAAGGGAAGTCGGGGCCTTGCTCCCATTTGTGGTTGGTTGATATTTCCCACTGGAAATAGGTAATGCTTGTTTTCTTGTTTATTCTTTCATGTGGCATTCCCCGCTTTCTCGTTTCCCTCCTGACAATGCGGTTGAACGACTTGCGAAACCACAAGTACCATTCTACCAAATCGCTAAGAACGGGTAAAATGCTTCAGTTCGGCTTCGGACTAGCAACAATACTAGGAATAATGGTGTGAAGGTAGTAGAAACTTAGAGAAAACAATCTCACACATGTGCAAAACTTTAAGTTAGTCATTATTGAAAGCACTATAGACTCTAGAGCAGTTGTGTCCAACCCAAATGGCTTACTGAGCCAAAATATATGTCACTGTCTTGACCAGGGCCGCACATTAAATGACATATTACTGAGGCCGCACATTGAATGGCTTACTTTGATCTTAGTAAACTAAATTTAGCTTAACAAGTATGCCGAAGGTGTTCGAATCCTAAGTGCATTGGTAACTGACGTGATAAAGTGGCACTGAGGACCACCTGCATGAAAAATGTCAGGTTCAAGTTTATCAAATCAAGGACAGGTTGTCAGTATGTAGGATACTTTTACTNCAGCNAAACCTAAACCTGGCCGCACAAAACCCTCGACTGGACCGCATGCGGCCCGCGGGTTGGACATGGCTGCTCTAGAGCACAGGCGTAGCAGGGGGGGGGGGNCAAAAGGAGCCATGACCCCCCAAAATTTT
>JGI24158J21664_10005769_pt1 | contig 16228 bp, 9 predicted proteins | sample Ectturendosymbi3_FD_21664 | JGI IMG/M metagenome (IMG submission 21664)
TATTAGCATGCTATGATTAGTCTGTTTAACCAACTTGCTGAAGAATGATGCGTGATCTTGTTTCGTTGTTTTAGATGTAAAGGTAATTGATACGTCACTGTAGTGGGTGACTGGTCCAGTAATGGGTTAATTGTTTAGCGCAGCGGTCCCCAAACTTTTTATTTGCTGGTCCAAATTCGCGATCTTATCAGCGTCCACGGGCCGGACTACTTTGAGTATTGAAAAAGCAAAAACAGCAGGCATAAAATTAATCACGTTTGTGTATACTGCTATTCATTTTTTTTGCTCGGTAACATGTTTGCAATGTGACTTATGAAGCTGCTTCATTTGTTGCATAACAGTTGTGATATTTGGTTCCATGCTTGATGCTACAATACGGAGAGTACTGTGCAAATCTTTTCGCAACTGTCGGATAACGCTAACGCTTCAAACTCCAAATGTCTACTAAAATTTACAGCTTCCGCAGGATTATGCAAGCTGATGTAAAGTGTACACCAGACTAGGCGCAAAGCCCGCAACCAGCTGATATTTATTGGGGGAAGGGGCAAAATGATTGTAACTTGTACTTAACAAATAAACATGTTTTTGAAAAAAAATTTTTTGGTGGAGAAATTGCCTAGTTGCCCCTTCCTGATAGCGGGCTTGCTAGGTGACAAACGCATGTTTAGTATTAAGGTGCTGGTTCGCACTAATGACCTGCGCGGGATGTGGTTAACCTGTGCGGATTGCGGGTACCCACATTTGCAGGCGGATGCGGGTTGAACGCGGTGCGAGGCGGGTACGGTGCGGGATAAGAAATCCTTAGTGCGTGTAACTAAATGTTGACCCAGTCTATGTGAAAGTGACATGAGCAAAAAAAGCTACAGAGAGCTTGCGGCACAAAGGTGTAGCAACATTCTCCAGTAGTGACAAGACCACAGATAAAGATCCAGTTCTCATTGATCTTGCAAGAAATAGGTTCTCGGTGATGACAACTAACGCTGTTAGTGAACGAGTGTTGTGTATGGCTGGGCATGTGGTCAATAGCAGAAAGGCAAATTTAAAGAGTTCATCAGTGAACGACATACTCTTTTTCAACGGTGCTTTAAAACTAAGAACGAAACCTTTAAGGTTTACAAAAAGGTTTCACATTTTTTCTTCATAGTGCTTTTTATGAGCTTCTGTTGGCTTTGAAATGCACCACTAAATAAATGGCCACTACAGCGATGAAACACGTTGCATGAGATTTTAGTGGTTTTCAGACGGTGGCAGGTGTGGGGTGCAAACAGTGCCAGTGGGGGATGCGCGGGGTGGATGCAGGGTTAAAAGACTGCGGGTTAGAAGTTTGCGGTGCTGGTGCGTTATCCGATTTCTCAAATTCTTGCTGGTGCTGGCCAGGTTTAAGTTGTACGGGACGGCAGCGGGCAAAAATTTTCAACACGCGCAGGACTCTAGTGCGCACAAACTTCCAACAGAAAAGCAGCTACTATGACATAACTGTTGTCTGTTTTCACGTTTACTTGTATGTCTTCTTCGCAAAGTATAACATTACAAATGAACAGCCTAGGACAGTGGTTCTTAACCGGAAGTACACGTACCCCTTGGGGGTACGAAGCACCAAAACAGGGGGTACGAAGCGTCAAATTTTCAGGGATACACCCCCTGAACATTCAAAAAAATGTGTTGTCGATTGTTGTGAGTGCAGTAACTTGCCTTAAACCATCGTCTGTTCAGAGTTTTTTGGAACGACTTTTGGGCTCAACACAATGTTCTTCTTTACCACACAAAAGTGAGGTGGCTATCCTGTGGTGGAGCGCTTACTCCTGTTTTTGAGCTGCGCATAAAAAATCAAGCAGTTTTTGGGGCAGCGAAGTAGTGGCATAGCAGATCACTTTGAAAATTAGAAGTTCATTTTATCAAAGACAGGCCCGTAGCCAGGTTTCAAGATTTGGTGGGGCACAATACATTTTTAGGGGGGAACGATTTTTGCCTTTACTATATGTTTTAAAACAATTTTTTTTGGGCGCAACAAAATTTCGGGGGGCACAAAAGAAATTTAGGGTGGCATTGCCCTCGAATGCCCCCCCGTGGCTACGGGCCTGATCAAAGACATACCTTGAAGATATATTCGGCGACATACCTTGAAGATATATCCGTAACGACTTGAACAACTCCATTCAGGTAACAGCGATGAACATGATCAAAGATAGGGAAAGGATATCTGCTTCCATTAATAAACTTTCAATCTGTATTAGTCGTATTGGATCGGGCAACTATGCTAATCAGGGATGCCAGATCTAATTTCTGCCAAGGGGCCAAGTCTAGTCCGGAAAGGAGCCCAAAAACAGTCAAACTTTAATACAAGGGACCACAAAGGACCAACCATTTTTCCCAAATTTGTCGGCAGTTACAAAGTCATATGAAANCATACCAAGTAATGCAACATACTGCAACGCTGCTCAATCGAAATTGGAGCTCAACAGCAAAACAAGGACATGATGAAAAGATAGCAAGAGTACAACTTAATTTCCATGTGCACTGTGCAGTCATCAAACTGAGATAAATCGTTTATTAGCACTGATGCCAATTTTCACCTTGAATGTTATTTCATCACTGACAGCTGTCAGAATGACCAAATACTTCGCAATATTTCAGAGTAAATGATATCAAAGCAACAAATCTAACCTGGAAAAGGGACAAAAAGAGCCAAAGGGACAAACGAAAGTTTTTGGGCCAGGCAAGTGTTATTTGGGACCCAATTTCTGAAATTTTGCACAAAAAGTCCAACCCGGCAACGCTGTGCTAATTTTCCACAACTTCATATACTTCCCGATGAAAAATTATCGTTACCCATTGTCACTGAAATATATATAAAAGCATTTGTAGGTGTTATGGAAGTTCTTCCACGGATACTTTCAGCCAGGAGAGGTTTTTGTTTCTCCGGGTTGGATGCAGGACCCATTTTTTTAAACCTAAAATTTATAGATGACAGTGAAGGAAGATCTACTGGAAATGAAAGCCAGTGAAAAATTTAAATGGAGCTTCATTCAAGGCAGTTGGATACCTTCTGGTACACGCAACTCAACACTTTCCCTCAGCTAGTAAACAGAGTTATAGAAGACCTTGTGCCATTTTCAGCAACCTCTATGTTGAAAGCGGTTTCTCAACTCTCTTGCACATCAAAACTAAGCCCAGTGAATATTAAGCCCTGTGATAACATGCGAGTGGCTATCTCAAACAAAGAGCCTCGCTACAGCATGATCATTGAAAAATACAACAAAAGAGCCATTAACTATGTTTGACTGTTGGTGTACTTTGTAAATTTATTGTGTCGTTATATTCGTTGCAGTGTAATTAAGTTAGTAGCAATTTCTGTTTGATTTTAGACAAGGGGTACGAGAAAATTTTATGGAACCTCAGCGGGGACGAGTGCGTAGAAAGGTTAAGAACCACTGGCCTAGGACCTAGGTCTTAAGTAAATCGCTTTTATTTCATACATTGCCTGTTGGCTTAACTCCAAAACGCTTTGGTTGAGCTTTTGATTGAAGCGGAAAGGTTAGTTTATTTTCGTTTTTAAAGCGGATATCGAAATTTCAATTACAGCAAATGATTTTTGCTTTTCGTGTCATTGCATCTCACACAAATTTATTTCCACGAAATTTTTACGACTTAAACATTTTTCCTAAGAAAGCTCGCGGGCCGGATTGGAACCTTTCGCGGGCCCGATCTGGCCCGCGGGCAGGACTTTGGGGATCGCTGATTTAGCACATTGCCTAGTTCAGTAAAGTTGGCTAGTAGGAGGGGGTTTTCTTTTTGCAATTATAGGTTATTGAAAGGATGTGTTTCGTACCGGAACTTGTTTGATTTCTTTCTAAGGCTCGTTGTTCTGAAGCGTCCTGGTTTTCAATCACAAAAATATGCTATGTCTATATACACTAGCATCATTAAATATTTTACGCTGTCTGTTTCTGAATACGTGGCAACCAACGTTTCAGAAAAAAAACAAGTTACATTTCTACGCGAACCAAATCCATGCTGTGCCGTAGTCTCTCACATGTGCGCTTGTAAACTCTCACTGTTTCAAGAAAATAACCTTTCTAACAGTAGACCACACTGGGTAGAATGTCGGAGAGAAGCAGCAAACCATCTTTCGCGGTCTCTAGAAACTTGTGGTAAATATCATTTTATTGAAGCTAAAATTGATAAACTAACAGAATCCAGTGATACCACACCAAACTCTGTTTCAACATCAACTTGGCTATGTGTAACATCTAACATGAAAAGCACTTCACACAAAATGTGGCAAACGTCACTTTTATATTTAGAACTTCTCTGAATATAAAACGTGAAGAGAAAAAGTGGGGGGACATGGCATATTATATCCTCCCACCTGAAAAAGTGGGGGGATACGTGCCTCGTCTCCCCCACCAAATTGCGCCCATGGCCTAATGTGATTTTAGCTGCGGAGAGTTGGGCTTATCTAACAGATGTTTGTCGCTATCAGAGCAGTTGTCATAAATAATGCTTCCATATTCAAAAATCGGTAATATGTTTGTTTTGTATATAGTAAGGAGAGAGTGGCGAGGTATTGAATTTGAAAATGAGCGAAGACGATTTGTTTTGGTCATCACTTTCTGATGAAGGTGGAGAATGTGAGTATGCCAAGAGAGACTGTGGATAAGATGAAAGATTAAACCCAAATGTTTATGTGTATCGGTTTCTGAAAGGTGAGTATTATTGAAAAATAAAGGGGGATGGATATTCCTCTGGTTAGATATTGTCATAACGGCAGTTTTAGATTGATTGAAATTAATATTCCAAACTTTTGACCAGTTGTAGAAAGTGGAAAAATCTTGAGAGGTACCCTGTGCAGGTGAATAGGACATTTGGCAGAATAATATAGAGTTTTGTCATCTGCGAAAAGAGAAATGGATGCATTAATATTTTTAGCAATGTCATTGACATATATCAGAAACAACAGAGGGCCTAAAATCGATGCTTCTATGTTCTTGTTTCCTCAAGGTGCCCATTCTCGTTAAGAGTTATAAAGCCTAGGTTTAGGCGCAAGTCTGATTTAACTGTTACAACAATTCATAACACTTAATCATAGAAAAGCATCTCAGGCGGCCATGTTTTCAATTCTTGCCGATTCAGCGCTCAGTGCAAGTCGATGGAAACATTGTTGAAGCAGACCTACTTAAGTTACGGCCGGATATGTCACATTTTCCTGCCTGTTGCTAGTAGACCTATTTGGTTAATTTCAGAGGGGAAGTAAACTCGATCATGTACCTTTATTTCATTACTGTAACAGTAATTTTAATGGCACTAGGGTTTTATGGGACTTTTTTTAAAGCTTTGCCATGCTTTTGTTTAATCATGCATAGTCTTAGAAATAATCCGAAGCTAGAGTATGCATGGATTCCAGAAAATATAAACCATAATTTATATATAAAGCTACATACAGCATACCTAACAAATGTCAACAGCTTCTAAGTGAAATACAGACGCAAACAACCTTTACCAAGTAAAATACAACTCACCTCTGTGCAAGACAGAGTTGAGGAGTCGGAGATAAAATATCCGACTCCTAAAGGGAATGAAGTTTTGCTGTTAAAATCAATGGAAATCGTGGTGAACAGCAAGAAATCTTTGTTTTAACAAAAGTTTCAAAAGAAATTGTACCATTTCAACAGGAATTCCCAACTTAGGAGTTTGATGTAAAAAGTGATCTAATTGGACATTCGGAGTCGGACAAAAAATCCGACTCCTAGTGTTGTTAGGAATCCGACTCCTTACGGCTCCGGCTCTGCAACCCTGGTGCAATACATGCCCGCAGTCACGGGGGGCATTCCGGGGCAGTTCTCCTCAATTTTCTTTGGGCCCCCAAGTTTTGTTGCGTCCAGAAAAGTTTGTTTTAAACATAAAATAAAAAAATAATCTTGTCTTTCTAAAAATGTATTCCCTCCCAAACCTTAAAACTTGGCTACGGGCTGGTGCAATATTGCAAAGTTTTGCTACCAGTGTGCCCAGATTTGTTTTAAGTTGTACTAAAATGTCAGTACAAATCATTTAGTTTCACACTATTAGAAACAGTTGGAATGTTTGATGTTCCAATGTTTGCAAAGCCCCTTTGTGTTGATTAGTCATACAATCCTGCAAACACGAAGGAAAGTTTTCTAACAAGCTCTACCGCGTTAGTTTTTCACTTCTACCATGAACAAATTATGATGGAAGTGGGACTGGCTTGCTGCAAAACTGAAGTTGCACATGCAAATGTTCATCAACTTTTATGCTTCTTGCACTGATGAAAAGCCAGTCTCCTCACTACAACAATATTGTAAATATTATTCATGCACTTGTTTTCTTGCACAAGTAACCAGGTGGTGAGCTCAAAGAGCTTAAATCATGAAATGGCTTGATCAATCCCCCTCTTCAAAACTTTCATTTTGATCAGCCGGATAAATTATCTGCTGAGGAGAGAAGCAGATATAGCAGTAGGCAATGCTGAAGGTTGTTTCAAAGCTTTTTATGTATGAATTGTTGGAAGTGGTTGCATCTCCCATTTTAGTTCATTCTTTACCATTTTTATAAATTCATCCTTAAAATATTTTATGCACACTACGGAATTTTTGGTTGGCTTCTAGTCAGATCAGTTGAAAACTTGACTCACTTTGTTAATAAATCAGGTTTGTTGAAATAAAAAGAAAATCCATGCACTTGTTCATGTTTCTTGTTATTTTCAGTGTTGCAGCCTTAAACCACGCACTCATTAACCATTTTACCAAGCGAAACGTCAAAACATATGTAGTACCAACTGCAAAAAATTAGCGATTCACATTACAGGTATTCTTTCATGATGTGCAAGTATGACAATTAAATCAGAAATAACTTCAAAACAATTTATACAGGTATGTTATCATTGTAACATCCACACCATTTAGTAATTAACAACAAAAACAGCTGTAGTGTAGTATAAACATACTTCTCACAGTACCTGAGGAGTCAGGACTGGTATGTTACAGTTATCACACCTAAAACAAATTGTAGCATTTTTTGTTTTCATTAAAAGCACAAAACCAAACTTACACTACCCTGTCTGCAGCGGATGTTTACTGCATGTAGGCCTACCATGTATTTTTCCATGGTGCTGGTTTGTCTGTGGGACTAACCAAGACAAACGCACTCAGCATTTCAAATATGGATAGCACTTACACAATTTCTCATTCACTTAGGACAGTGGTTCCCAAACTTTTTCGAGGCATTACCCAAATCAAGGTGGCGATTATGTCTTACTACGCTCAATATTTCGCAGTGATGGATCATAATACAGAACAACATTGTGGTTTTGGTTCCGCGTTACCCCCGAAGAATCGCATATTACCCCGGGGGGTAATTTACCCCCAGTTTGTGAACCACTGACTTAGGAATACTTGTAGCCTATTCATGCACATTACAATTCAGCAGTCTCACGTACTGCATTTGACAGTTGCTTTGTCACATAACAAACCTCTACCCCAACCCAAAGTCTAACCTTTAGTTGTGTTACAAATAATTTATTCCTAACCTTAGGGATTAAGCTAACCCAACCTTAACCTTTGTTACAAACCCAAACGTAAGTAACATGTAAACTACACTGCACATGACTCCCTACAATAACTACAGAATATTTTGAACCACTTCATCAAAAGACTAAAGCTAATCTGTAGTTTTCAAGAGAAATGAACTGGTAACATGCAACATTAACTTTTAAACCTGCGTGACTTCACTGACAAAGCAGACATGCATATGCATACTGTACCATTGACAACTATAACTTCCAGGCATGTCAAGCATGGATCTTGTGCAGTACAGTAGGCCTATCACTGTGGTGCTACACAGCACATAAAACGCTATGCGTATGCCCCAGTAAGATTGTTTTACATGGACGAACTAACGTAACAGTTTTAAACACACTTACTAAAAACCCACGAAACTACCCACGTTTGAACACAACCCACACCCGTTCCGCGCTCCCACTCAAAATCGCCTGTCAGAAACCGGCGGGAAAATGTGCATATCCGGCCGTATCGTAAGTAGGCGGTGGTTGAAGTTAATTTTGGAAAGCTAGTTATGTCGCCTGGTTGGTATTACTTCACAGGACAAGTTGGACATATTGATCAGTTTACTTGATTCTGCAGTTTACGAGTAAATACGTGAACGTTCGAGTTGCGCTGAAGCCATATCCTGGTTAGATAACACTTTCATCAAATCAGACTTGCAACATGTCTCCAAAAGCAACGTTTCTGCGATTAACGCGGAAAGGAAAAACATTTTGCAACGGAGTGCCGTTCGGAGAACAACCCGAATCAGCCGAGGATAGCTTGCTGTGATCCACCTACGTTGGCACCGTTTTCGTTTCAGCAGAGTTAGAACGAAGAAGTAAATGTGTTGATCGCAGTCAAACTGGATATCAGCTGATTGGTTAAACGGTGCTGGTGCAAATGCAACCATGTTAATTTGTCTTTCTGCCGCCGAGCAAAACTTGCAGTAATCGACAAAAACTGCGAAGAGAAGGGATGAGAAAAGAGATGAGCTGATAAAAGTTCTTCTGTTAAAATGTAAGGGCCCTGTCACGCATCGATAGAACTGCAAAATCCGTTCCAGTGATATATATTGCAATGTGAACTTGTCCGTACTGGATAATCTTCAGTGGGAGGTGATTTTATGGGACGAGGTTTTCTCAAAGAGCATCAAAGTGTGAAGAGCACGTCTGACTGGGGGCCTACGCACTTGTCAGTGCAGGAGCTGATTTAATCATGAAAGAAAAGAAAAAATCTTACATGGGTGCAAACAATACCCCTCTCAAAAAATTCTCAACCTCTCATTAGAAAGTTTTATTTCTTATGGCAATAATTTTCAGTGCGGAAACTGCCGGAAGCTTTTAAATTATAATATTAGGCTGTAAAAATAATATATCTCATTCGGGTGTATTTTACCAGCGCATCTGACAGTTGTTTCGCGGGGGGAAAAGGCAGTTTAAGGTTAATAGGTTAATTAATGAATTCCGAATGGCCTCACTTAAACATCTGAGCAAATCTTCATAGAGAGGGCGCAAGCAAATAGTTTGTTCTTTGGCTCAAATCTTTGTCTTGACAACCTGAGTAGCACTTCTCCCTGCCAGCATTTTGTCAGCATGAAATCTCTCTGTAAAATTTTTCTTATCAAGTCATTTTTCACATCTGTCTCTCACCACTTCACTTATCTCTTCATCAAGCCACTTTAACCACGCCTGTTGAAACCAAAGGCGATCACTCACCTAAATCTTCCACCTAATGCAGTTTTAAAACATGGGATTCTATCACTTTTAACCTCAAGATCTTCACATCTTCCAAAAACATGCCCTATCAATAACTTACCAGCTTTAGTATCTCACTGTGAACAACCTTGTCTTACAAGCAATGCTTAGACGAACAAATTATTACTTCTTATTACTTCGCAGACAATCTCACGAGAAAGCGACTGTCACTCTCCCCAAAATTTTCGCTTTGTTGAAACAGTTATTCTATTTCTCTTTGCAGCTGCAGCAACAGTTTTGTTAGTCTACTGCGAACTGTTGTGCATTGTTGTGGTATATTTTGTCGCAGATTTTAGTCTTACTATTTAACAAATACCACTTAACTACAAGCTGACGTTAATTGTGCGTAAAGCACAATGATGAAGTTAAATTTCCATTTGCACTAGGAAGTACACCTTAAAGTAGTTGTGAAGTAAAACTTCTTTTAGCATCCTTCAAAGGTAAATGCTATGGGCTGCGCATCGAATTTTACAGTGGGGTCCGACATCATCTGTGATCATCCAACATTAGAATGGCCTTTTTGCACAATTTGTGAAAAGATTGCAAACCAAAAATCTCACTCATTCATTTCAAACCCGTTTTTCCTCTGGAGAAGGTCGTGGGGACAGCAGCCCAAGGAGGACCCGGAATACCTCACGGTTTTCAGGGATTTCAGGTAGTTCCGCTGGCTCCGCACCACGACGGGACCAAGCAAGGTCAGATATACGCACTCCACCTCGGCCTTTGATGACCTCTGGGCCGCTTTTCCGTGGGTGTAGCCAGCAGGACTTGCATCGCCAATGTCACATGGCCATATCAACGTAGCTAAGATTCTATTCGGAAGAAAAGCCGCTTGACACTTAGAGCTTTACGAATTTCACAGCTGAACACTTTGTCGCGAAGTGTCATGTCGTGAACTCCTCGAAAACATTCCATCTCGGCCGCTTGTACTTGACAAAATACCCTATCAGCCATTACCCAAGATTCACGAGTCACGACCGTAGGCGAGGATCGGAACAAAGTCCGACTTAAAAACTGTCAGCTTTGTGGCATTTGAAAGCTCCCGTTTTGTGACCACAGAGCGATAGAGCTAACGCAGGTCTGCGTTTGCTTTACCAATCATGTATCAATCTCCTTGTTCCTCTTTACGTCATTCGTGAATACCACCCCAAGGTACTTAACTTCTCAACACGCTCAGATGCATTGCCCTTTGCTTGCAGCGCACATTGGCTTGGGTTACTGGAGAGATGTAGTACTCGGTCTTTTTAGTGCTAATTTTCATTCCCGCTTGGGCTCAGGCAGCAGCAAACCGATCAAATGCATGTTGAAGATCGTGGTCAGAGTATGCAAGCGGTACTGAATCGCCCGCAAACAGCAAACGGTCGATCCCACACCGTTCAACAGTAATACCCTCGTCGACTCTGGTGTGACTGTCTATCCAATTCATATAGAATATGAAGAGGAGTGATGATAGCACAATCCCTTGTCAGAATTCAACACCCACGTTTAATGGCTGTGATTAACTTCACCAATACGGAGCCACGGACACAAACTTCTGTGCAAAAATACATTGAATTGACGGCCCGTTACAGGCGTCCGTCAACACTTTACTCCCGCAACACTCCCCAAAGGTTTCTTGAGAGACCCAGTCGTATGCTTTCTAGAGTTCGACAAAGCATGCACAGACACTTTTGGCATGCATTTTCCTCTCCCAATGTTCTCATGTGTGTCCGATGGTATGATAATGACGGGGTTCAAAAGGTCTTTGAATACTCTCTCTATATCTACCAAAGATGTCCACCTCACTGCTGAGTAAGACCCCAATTTGGTCTTTGATGGATCTAGCAATGCTAGTTGCGAAGTCGCTTCCTTGGCTAGCCAGTAAGTGGAATCTAGTTCATGCCCGAAATTCTCATGATTGCATTTTGGACTTTTTCACCGCGAGGGCAGCTGTCTTTAGCGCCTTAGCGTATTAGTCCAAATATTTCAATTTGCGTAAACAAGTATGGTAGCAATTTTCATCCAATGCCAGTAATACCAACCAAAAGACATTACAAAATCTTTCTCGTCATATGCGTTTGTGAGACTTTGTATCCTTATAGCCTAGGAGTCAACCTCTTGTGCGAGTTACACGTAGTTGAAACCATGGAACATTTTAAATTTTTACTGCGCACACGACCATCCCAAGCGTTCCTACTGCAAATTAACGGTTCTTTAATTTGTTACAAAGATGTATAGTGTCAGGCCATCAGTGAAAGACGGAGCGACGCGTGTGTGGAACAACGAGCAAGGTTAGACACTCAGTAAAATTTTGAAAATGATATACTTTATAACAAAAAATTAAAATGGCAGTGAAACAGTGGGTAGGTCCCTTGTATCTGGAAACCCCACTGAAAAATATTGGGGAGATGTGTATAGCCTGAAATCCTGTTCCGTCTTCTGTAGTAAATGAACCTGCTCTTGTGCTCTGTAAAAATGCCAACATTAAATAATATGCTGCAGAAACGGATCTTATCGCATAGTCACGCTTTTATCTCTTCCCAGGAAAAAAAAACAACTGAAGCTTTGCAAAATTTACCTGTAAAAGCTAATGCAATGGCAGTTACAGCCAGGGTCACCGAGTCGGAGGTAGAATGTCCGACGTTTCCAAAATTTCCGACTCCTTAACATAACGTGTATGAAGTTTGGCTATCTACAATTTTGTAGCAACTAGCAATCAATGGAAATCGTGGTACACAGGATTCCAGCAAGAATTCTCTGTTTCAATAAAAGTTTCAAAAGAAATTTACAACAGGAATACTCAATTTAGAAGTGTAATGTAGGAATGATTCAGTTGGACTTCCGGAGTCGGACAAAAAAATCCGAATCCGACACCGACACCTAGTTTTCTTAGAAATCCGACTCAAACGAAAATCCTCCCACTGCTTGCGACTCCGACACCGACTCCGCAACCCTGGTTATAGCTTTCCACACCGGAATTTCTGTCTTTCACTTAGGACAAATCGACACCGTAAATAAACCTAAAAACATTGAATTGGTTACAGCACACTTTTTTGCGTCCTGAAGTCTGAGAGAATGTTTTCATTGCCGAAACCAACTGGCTCATGTCAACGTTTTCTCGTTTAGAACTTTTCTTTGCCGCCGTCGAATGCAAACACCGCCAAATTCAGCACCACTAGGCTTGGCCTGGAGAGCTGCCAGGTGTTAATACGTTTTGTGCATAGGTATGCAAACTCATCACATTAGCGTTGTTGTATGATGGTGAGCAAGTACGCCAATGGCTATTTTTGTTGCGTTACTGGCTTGCTGGCAAGCGTCATGTTTTGCATGATTTTGTCACTGGTCCAGGCAGAATTCCAATTTTTTCTGAGTGCTTCAGGTTTCATGCCGTGGGACCGCACTCAGTTCCTGTGAAGCATCCCTCCGCACTTTGACGATGATTCAGAGTTCATTCTTGTTTACTACAATGCTTGCTAGCAAAACAGCGATTTCGATACCATAGTAATCGGTGTCTTGGGGGAATACAATAAAACAAGCAGTTAATTTAGTCAATAAAACTTGCAGTTGTTTATTAGAGCAGACTTAATCATAAAAATTTGGATTAAAAAATACATTTTGGTTCAAAGATTTTTTGTTTTGTTCTTTCAGTATTCAAGCAAATCATGTCTGATAAGACTTACTAGTTAATTCTAAGTTGGACAACGGCGCAGAGTTATAGTATTTTCGCGAAAAACTGAATTTAAACAAAATGGATCATTTTGACGGGTTTAGACATTAACCATTTAGGGATTATTGACAACACAATAGTGGCTCCGAATCACCTTCCTGGACATAACTCACGAACCATTTCGGGTAGAGAGAAAACGAAGGCGTTTTTCAACGCGGATTTGATGTACTTTCAGTTAAAAAATGTGCTTTTACATTTGAAATTTTTGAGAGGAATGCGTTTTGCTGTTTTTTATTTGTTTATTTTATCTGTTCTTTATTGGTTTAAATGGAAATGAGTTTCGAGTACGCACGCAACATCTCGTTGATTTAATTCACTCGAAAGACTACTGTCGACATCGCATGGTAAAATGTTGGTGAAATGCAACAATAAATTGCCCGCTTGACTGACTAAGATCCAGGACAATTTTTGTCGCTCTAATTACTGGCGAAATTTTGGCAAACACAAATTCGCTCGTAAGTTCTTTCTAAGCACTTTAAAATCCGGCGGAGTGCGGGAAACGCCAGCGCAAAACTTGCTTGGATGTCTTACTGCTCATTGCTTCCGCACGAGAGCACTTGGCTTTGGCCGTCACAACGGTTCAGGGGGTCGGACCACAGCAAACAATCCTTTGGATAAGAAATGCTTATTATAATTTAAAAGACGAAAGAACGTGTCTGCTGTCAAATCGTGACTTCCGAGCGGAGCGGGAAAAATGTTCATCAATTATTAAAAATTCCCTCGAGGGGACAATGGAAAGCAGGGCCGCTGAGAGGCGCTAAACTGGCATCAGATCCCTGAAAAAGTCGTCGACATCGATTTTCCAGCGGCGCCCGTGACGGACAATTTGACACTTGATCCACACCGAGTCATCGGCGCTAGCCGTCGCCTGGGACCCTAAATCAGGGGTTTAGCGGTACCCATGTTTGGTTTGCTATGCGCTAGGCGAAATTTCATGTCATAACGCAGCACTCTACCTTGTAGCAGCCCATTAACGCTGGCAGCTTTTATTGGATCAGAGCATGCTCTATAAACATGGTCTTTCGTACTAATTAAACGCGTTCTGCACTTGGTCAGAATTTCTTTTTAATGCACGCCGTCATTCAGCCAAGCGCGTCAGCTGCTATGACAGAGGGGCTATTTTTTCCCAGTTTGTTTCAAGTTTCCCTTAATTGAGCCCGTGGCATTTAGCCAGGTTCGTGCTTCAAAAAGGAGCCGGTTCAATATTCTACACCCAAGTCATTTCTACCACTACGTTTCTGTGATGGTCGTAGTGAACTGGTTGTTGGAAATAATGAGGTAGTTGTGTGCTCCTTAGAGAAAAAATAAAAAACTTTCCAACTTTTGTTGCGAACTGGTACATTGTACTTAACGGTTAGGCCGTGTTTAAAATTGGTGCAAAAAGAGCACTGAAATGAAACACCTTCACTCAATGCAGTCACCACTGAAACGAGCATTTGCTGAACAAAGATTAAAGTTTATTTGGCAATCATGGGTATAATCCTTGGCATTTTCTGCACAATCGGTAACATTTCGGTAAACACAACGAGCAACTATGGTAAAGTGACAAATATTAACGAACGAAAAAATTGATGAGCACTGGAAACATTTTATGGCTGCGCAAAAAGTATCAATCAGATGATGTTGCAGGTCATTCTTACATCACAGCTTACTGGCCAGGTTCGGAGAAGTGATCTGTAGATCTACATTCTGCATTAAACTACATAAACACCTTATGTGCTCCTTAGCGTTTAAATGATTCATCGCCGAGAGAAATCTGCATTAATATTAAAAGCGCCTGATATCGCACCCTTATAAACAACCGCAGTTTTTTATCCTGCAATATATGCAATGGATTTCATGATAGCATTTTTTAACAGAGCGTAGATATGGCAACAGAAGTCTTAAGCTTTCAGAAAAAGTGATAAGCATTCATTTTATTAATTTATGACAAACTCATCTTAAGAACAGAACACGGTAATTATGACAGAAACTTCTGACTTTCAGAAAAAAGTTGTTGCGAGCAGAAAATTTTGCCCAGTTTTTTATGAAATACTATGGCATGGTATTCAACTACCACACTCAAAGGTCAATATTTCTTTTTATGACATAGGTCTTAAAACAATACCCGGCACTAATGTTTTTTCAACTTTGTAAAAGTTAGGTAAAAAATACTAACATCACTCACTTGTTTCAGCCGAAACTTGGTTGGGCACAACAGTAATCACAGGAATTTCAGCGCAAAAATGAAGGAAAAGACATAAATATGAACAATGAACCACCTTTTTTGTTGTATTATAGTCGGAATTGGATGGTAATGTGTACGAAAACGTTTTAAAAGGTCAGTTCGATTTTCGCTTTCAATGACATGTTATCGACTGTGTTTGCTTGTTCAGCGGTTTTATCCATCATTTTTGTTACTTTTCAACTCAATGTGACATTTTAATACACTTTCTTGAGTTTCTTGGTTGACATGTGACGTGTAATAAACATGGTTTGTGGTAAAATCAGATTACTTTTCATTCTTGCAGTTTCATTTTTGATTAACATGCATTGGTTTTGCTGAAGAAGCAAAGATTCTTCCAGTTTCGAATATCGGATTAGTTTCTTTAGTTAGTTCCCTTATATTGAAATTCTCTTGTTATAATTACAACGCAAACGAGGTTTGACATGGGGCACGTGTTTATTAAATATTGTTAATAGAATGTTTTTCTTCTGATGATATACACTCTTTGATTTAAGAATGCGTAACACACGACTCTTGCGCGCTACCTTGCGGCTATTTTACAACAACTCACTCAAACTGCAGGGTAAAACTGTCATACTTCTGATCAAACGGGATGCAACACTGCAACTTCCAGAAATGCTGTTAAAATCATTTGCTGCTCCTTGCAACGTTTTATTTTCGGTGTCCATTGCAACCTATAGCTATTCAATGAAGCGCAACCAAGTTGAAAACAATGGGTGATGCGGAAATTGCAGCCATGCTTCAATAGCCACAGTGGGGCAACATTTGCAGAGGTAAGAAGATAAGTATTGTGGCCCATTTAGGCCATGTAAAAATTTTTGTTACGTTCAAAAAATAGTTTAAAATTTGTTTCACAAAAAAGATACATTTTTGAAAAAACAACCGAAATAAAATCTTTTGTCATAAAAAACTGCATTTTTGAAAAAAGTGCTTAATTGAAAAATTTTTTGAAATTGAAAAAAAAATTTTTTTCTCAAAAAAA
>JGI24158J21664_10005770_pt1 | contig 16228 bp, 9 predicted proteins | sample Ectturendosymbi3_FD_21664 | JGI IMG/M metagenome (IMG submission 21664)
CAGCTCTCTAGCGCAATCGGCGGAGGAGCTAGGGCGTTGGTAAGGCAACTGAAATTGCTGGTTTTAGGCCGAAATCAAAGTACGAATATATCGTACCTCGGCTCTCAAAGTGTTAAAGCTTTTACAAACAACAGCTCACATGTAGGTGCAGTGCATTAAATTAGTGCGACGAAGTGCACTAAAAGTATGCTCTGCCTCACAGGTAGAAAGGCGCAATGCAAAATTCATGTGCATTGAACATGTTAAGCTCCGAACCAAAGTTAGGTTTTAGACCAAAAGTTTGGTTTTAGACAAACATTTTCAAAATAGCATTTGGAGTGGGACTTTTTAAATTGCTTGCCAAAAATTGTGGAGTTTTGCTGTGCTACTGTAGTTGTTTGTAGCATTGTCTTTCTGAAAGTCACATGCATCAGAGATGGTGCTTCTCTCTGCAGTTCAACTTAGAACTGATTCAAGCTGCATGTAGATTTTTAAGTCTTCCACTCCGTATCTACCAAACATGTTTCACTACATTTCAGAATAATGTCTTTGTGTTGTTAACAAAGAACTGCTCAATCAAAAAATAAAAAATTAGTTTGAGTGTTGCACTCCCAGCCAGAATTGCAGGAATGTGTTGCTCACCTGCACTCACTTGGCACCTATGTGCATCTGTGTAATGTGGAAAATAGTTTTTCTTAATTTGATGTTAGGTGACTAAATGGCAGGGAATTATATTTTCAGTCTACTAGCGATTAAGTGTTACTTTATGTTTGCACTTACTCAAGCACCAAGTGCATCTATTCATATCATGTACTGATATCAATGATTTTTTTCCTTACAAAATTTTAGATATTTTTGTACAAATAGTTTATTGATGCTGTTACCTACCTCATAACCATTGAAAGTTCAGAGTTGTTATTACAAGCTGTCAAGAATGTCAGCTTTTGAAAGCAACAACAGCTTTAAAGATGGAAACATAGCTACTCTCAATTCTCCCGAAATAATTGAGTCCACTGAAGATGATGATCCTCCATTGGAGGAACCAAGTGAAAACGAAGGTAGCTTAGTTGTTTAGTTGCTAGTGTCGTTTCAAAAGTAGATTAGCATCATTGCATTCCTGCTCAAAATAATGTTTGCAGTTGACCTGATAGTCATATTTGAGTGGACGTTTATAGGTAATTTGGAAGCAATCTTGGATGGTTAATATTTTTGAAGTAGAGTCACCTTAACACTTTTGCGGCCAGTCTAAGTCAAGCAGTTCGCGCCAAAACAACCGGATTGCACGTGGCCTTGCATGAGCGTAACTCTGGCGCCGAAAGCGGTAGAGAGCTGTTCAAAGGCTCAAAAGACTTGGCAAGTCATGTAGTTTGCAATGAAAAAAATTCTTGGTTGGGGGGTGCAGATTTTTTGTGAGTGACGTCATAAGTGGAGGACGTTTTTGGCCACCTTGGCTCACTTCACCTGGCCCTGGGCCCAAACCGTTAGATGGTGGTATTTCGTTGGTTGTTTTTATTGGAAACTAGGCTATCTTTTGATACTTTGAACAACCTGCTGGGGTTTCGGGTTCAAAAGTAATGACCTAAAGTAATAAAAATAATTGATTAATCCACTAATTACACAATTAATTTGTTTATCTTAGATCATAACTTTTGAACCAGAAACGCTAGGAAGTTGATCAAAGGCTCAAAAGACTCAGACTCGAGCCTAGTTTCCAATGACAACTTCAGCGAAATACTTTGGTGGGCCCTGGGTAACATGAGCCAAAATGACCCCAAAACTACTTCACTTATGATGTCACTCACAAAAAATCTGCAACTCCTAACCAAAAATTTTTTTTCGAGTGCAGACTAGAAGACTTACTGAATCTTTTGAGGGTTTGAACAACTCTCTAGCACAATTGGCGGAGGAGCTATGGCATTGGTAAGGCAACCGAAAACTGCTGGTTTGGGCCGATTTCCAGGTGCGAATATATTGTACACCGGTTCTCAAGATTTTAAACTAGAGTTGTCAAGTAAACAAAGGAATTGATATATTTTTATTGGAGATTGAGCAAGATGGCTTTCTTGGGGCCGATACTGATGCCAATATATCGGCCATTCATGGACCATGAGCCGATACAGTACCAATATTTCCAAAATTTTTAAATCTTTTCTGCTTCATTATCAAAAATATAATGTATTATATAATGTATATGCCTTTCCTTTTTTTCAAAAACTTCAAAAATCAGGATTTATAAGCTAAAATTTTTCGAATTGCTGCAATTTAATCTTTTGCTATCATTTTTAATTAATCTGATTAGTGATGATGCTTTTGTTTCGGCTTCGAAGGCCGGCGCATGCTTCATAGTTCATCTTGTCGGCTTGTTTATGAAAACACACATGCTAGCATCGCTGTAAGATAGCTGTCTTGACCTGGTTCGTTGCGCTTTCTTTCGCAAGTTGTTTGGATGTGTGAGGAATATAACAGCATTCTGTCAACACCCACAGAGGCTGATAAAATCAGCTATTTTGGCTGATACCGATATATTGGTGAAACCCAAATATCAGCCCGATATATGGGTCTATCTTTAATTTTTATATTATCATAAGTGTACTTTTGCATGTTGCATGAGCAAGCCGGTTAAGAAAAACAGATGTGTCATGGATTTTGGCCATGGCAAAGTCTTTTTAATTGTTCTGAGAATGACTTCCTGTCTCTTTCATGCGTCTGTTCTACCATAATACATGTTAAGTGCCATTTTTACTGTGAAATTATTAGATTCTGTACCTGCACTCAAGCCATCATCACAAGGAGAAACAAACGGGATTTTGAATTCATCATCCAAAACAAAAGGTTTACCTCGGAGAGTTAGTTTTCCTGATGATGACAAAATTATTAGTGGTTATGGAGAACCAAGGAATCCTTGGGCTCATGGTAATTATTTTGTTTATCCATGAAACTAATTACTTTTTTCTGCATACTATGGCTTTGTCGCAAGTGGTAATAACAATTTTTCTTGAGAAGCTTGTTGGCAGCCGTAGCCATTAGCTCCAACAACAGTAAGCGTTTGGATTTGCTATAACACAAGCACTTGGATATTTAACTATAACAAAATTGGTCTCATATTAAAAAAGAAACTAACCTTGGTTAGATATTCACTTTCTGTTTACTGTTATTAAAAATTTCATGTTTATTCGTAGCTAAAACCACATCCACTGAAGAACTCATTCAAGCCTACACTCAATCTTGTCAGCAGTGGGGTGTTAAGCCTATAACCAAGTTGCTTGTTCAGCTCCAGGTAATGCTTGTATTATATTATAGTTTTTGCCAAACTTTTAATTATGTGCTTTTGATATCACAATCTGCAAGCTGAAATAGGTGCGTCAAAGTTCATACCTGTAGTCTATCTGTTACTGTTGAATTACCACTATAGTTTGAAAGGTTTGTTTACAAACTGTCGGTTCATTGTACCAACTTCCCATATTTTTTACATCATTGTGTTGATGGCACACTGCCCAAGGTTGTAACATTGTTGCAATTCTAAAGGCTATGAAATTTGGGGTATTCTAGTTTGACCAAAGTCAGCTCGCATGTTGGAAAATGTCAATGAGCATTATCTTCTCAAACTGTTTTGTGCATTCATTTTTAAAGTTTCAAACTTTTTTTGACCAGAAGTCAACAAATGCTAATGTGGTAAACATTTATGAGAAAGTAGTAAGGCTTTTCCACTGTGGCTTTTCATGCTTTCTAAAACTTGGGGAAAGAGTGAGATGTTTTTCATATATGACCGTGTGTTTCAGGAACCTGGTATCACTTTCTGGGCATGACATCTTTGAAGCTAACTTGAGCAGTGACATTATGAGTTGTCTCTACATGACTCTAAGCGCTAGTAGAGTTTGTAATGCCAACCTTGATGCTTCACATCAGCTTCTGGTGATTTTGTTCTCATGCTTTTTCAATTGAGCATGTTTTCAAAATTTTAAAAAGATTTTCTTTGTAAAACTTTGTGAGTTGACCATGATGATGATCTTGATGTCAAAAATGATGTTCTTTAACACTTTGGCGTCTGGCCAAAACAGGGGATTTTTGAAAAAAAACACCGAAATGCACGTGGTTTTGAGCGGGAATTACTCCGCTCCTGTACGGGTTACGGACGTGGTCAAAGTGTCAAAAGACGCGGCAAGTCTTCTAGTCTGCACTCAAAAAGAAAATTTTTTGGTTGGAGGGTGCGAATTTTTTGTGAGTGATGTCATAAGTGGAGGACTTATAGGCCACCTTGGCCCACTTTGCCTGGCCCTGGGCGCCAACCGTTAGATGGTAGTACTTCGCTTAATTTTTATTGTAAACTAGGCTACAATCCGAGTCTTTTGATACTTTCGATGACTTGCTGGGGTTTCGGGTTCAAAAGTAATGATCTGAGCTAATAAAAATATTTGACTAATTAGATAATTAATTAATTTGTTTATTTTAGATCATAACTTTTGAACCAGAAATGTTAGAAAGTCGATCAAAGGTGCAAAAGACTTGGACTCGAGCTTAGTTGCCAATGAAAACTTCAGTGAAATACTTTGGCCTAGCAGTTGGGCCCTAGGCCAGAAAACACGAGCCAAAATGACCCCAAAACTACTTCACTTATGACGTCACTCACAAAAAATCCGCACCCTCCAACCAAAAAATTTTTTTCGAGTGCAATCCAGAAGTCTGGCTGATCCGTTTGAGCCATTGAACAGCTCTCTAGTGCAATCGGCGGAAGAGCTATGGTGTTGGTAAGGCAACCGAAAACTGCTGTTTTGGGCCGAAATCTAGGTACGAATATATCATACGCCGGCTCTCAAAGTGTTGGCTTTTCTGTCCAAATGCAGTCATCCCAAATGTGTAGTAAAATAGTAATGCTGTTGAAAGTTGATGTTTCAAATTTAAGGAACATGGAGTGAAGTGCTGTTTATTTTTACATCGCCAACAAGATTATTTTTTTGTGTGACTACATAGTTTGTTGTAACCAGTTCATGAGATTTTCCTCAATAGGATATTTCCTTAAAGCAACTGTTGCTACTTTCCATTTTGCTGTTTTCTGTCTTTGACTCATTTTTTGCACTGTATGTATTATTAATGATGTTTCCCTTGACCATTGACGTTGTTAAAGTTTGATCCCGGTATTGACTGTCCATAAATTACAATAAATAATTTAATGCAAACATGCTTTTTCTACAAAGTAGGTAGTTGTGCCAAGATGCAACTTCAGGAATCCTTTGAGTAAAGCCACACTTCTTTCAAGGTTTCTGCAAAAGAGCAATAAAATGCATTGGATTTTATTCAATTGAAATGAGTCACAGTATAACTGGTATGTGATCCACCTTGATCCTGTCTGGACAAGAATATGTGATGGGAACCTTCAACAATTCATAGGCATACTAATTCTGTATGTCAGATTGAAGCAAGCCAAAATTGAATGAAGAACAACAATCGGTTTCTGTCATGAAACTTACCCATTAGCAGTTACAAGAAGTTTTTGTTCATTACATCTGCAAAAATATGTGTAACTGTTGGCATGCCATAGTTGACGTTGAGAAATGTGAGGAAGCGTCGGTGTAACTGTGCATATTGCTTCAGTTTTTGTGAAATAGTTTGAGTTTGTTTCAATGATACTGTAATTGTTATTGTCTAGCTCATTAGGATCGGCTTTGAACTTCCAACTGTGATTTATGTTGCAGGAAATAAAAGACTTTTCAGTTAGAGCGAATTCCCTTACACTGAAAGGTAAGGTGCTGAGTTGTTGAAATGACATGTAGTATGGTGTTAGCAAATTATGTTGAAAATTGCCAAGGCTTTTTTTGTCTGAGTGTTTATTGTGTGGGTATTGGCAGTTTTCGTGTAATTCTTGTCCCGCAATTATATCATTGACTATGCTTGTATTGAAAGGCAGGTGCGTGAAATAATTTATTTTTTAGGTGAAAAGTTGGATTCTAAAGTAGTAGAGACTTTGGAAGCCGTCTTCAAAAGAGTGCAGTTTGTAATAATGGATTTAGAAGCTACAAACTTGGATGATGATGTAAGTCAATTCCTGTAAAAGTAATTAAATTCAGACTGCCTTCTCAAAACTCTACCTAGCCAACAGACCGTGTCAGCAAGTGTTGTTGAACCCAACTCCGTTTCTTGTTTTGTTTGACACATTTCTGTTGCCAGCAAGTGTTATTGAGTTTGTCCAGCAAAGGCACTAGCCTCGGTTTTATTTGTAGATTTTCAGTAGTAGGCCTAAAAGCATGTTTAACCTTGTCGTCCATCCCTCTTTTATGCTTCTGCGTAGAAGCAGAAGGAACAGATTGTTCCTTTTTTGCAAATTTTAGAAACAGAGGCTTGGCTCTTTACTCCATTTCTCACAATCTTCAACAGCTCTATTTTCTTCTTGTGCATCGATCTGATGATATATTTAAGATTCTTTGGTTATTGAAATTATATTAAATAGCATAAGACACCTCGATTTTTTTGTCTAAAATTCAGTCTAATCTAAACTTCGAGTGAAGGACTGACGCTTTGACTGGCTGGCTTACCACACCCCTGCACAATATTTGAACAACGTGGCACTTTACTTTCACATTGGACACTGCACTGTTATGACCCCATAAAATTTGATTATGCCACGTACTGTACTAATAAACTAAAGTAATGCAGCATTCACCCGACTTTTTTCTGTACCAGCCTCATTCGTTTAAATGATGCCCATAAACAATTTGCATATTGAGCTTTGTTAATCTAACGTTACTTTGGCACAGAATGGACGTTTAAAGTTTGCTTAAGGGAACTGACAACGGCTGTTAAAAGGCGAAAAATAGACTGTAATAACATTTATAAGTGACCGATTTGTTCTCAGATTGTCTCTTTCATACGCGACGCGTAAGCTGATTTATGACATAATATATAAATTTTGTTGCAGGGTGTTAGGGTGGTATGCTTACATGAACCTTTGTAAAGATTGGCAACATACTTAACGTGTTTTTTAAATAGCCTTTTACTATACCATTCTTCAGACGGAACAGAGTATGTTTTCATCACTGCAGCCATGGTGCACCCCTTAAACAACTTACCACCATGCACGCCCACAGTTTGTGGTGAATCCCTATGTACCCCTTCGTACGCTTGCGCCCCAGTTTGCAGAGCGCAACAGTTTAAAGTGCAATGCTTCCGCTGTTTGGGCACGTTGTTGTCTCACCGACACTTCCGTTTCCTGTAAACAACACACCCGATATATCAAACCGTGATTTGAAAAGTCGCAAAAATTAGGTCGGGGGTCATAAAGTAGTGTGTTATGAGCAAGAGAGAAGCCTAAACACATCTTTGTGAATGTCCCAGATTCTGGTAAATGCAATAACAGCTCGTTTTCAGTGTGCTGGGCGTGCCAGCAGCAAATCGTCATTTTTCTTGAAAAGATCATACTCAGCGGTAACCCCGGTCTATAGATGCAAATGCGGTATAGTATTCCAGTAAATATGTTTGTGACACTGAATCAACAGCAAATCGTTCCTACGTGTGCCATTTTTATTAGTAGAATTGCCAGTGTGACTGGACGATACCGGAGCGTGATTTTATGCAGTATCTGCAAGTGCTTGCCACATGGTTTGTTATGCAAGTACAAGTTGTCTCGCCACGGCAGGTTGCACTGATATCAGATTGCTCATTGTTTTCTCGAAAAAAGTATGGTCTGGCAAAAACCTGTGTCGTGGTCGAAGAGGCAGCTACTACAGAAAGTACGAATCAACGGTGTTCTGAACTTTATGTCTACTTGCTTGTTTAATAAAACTAAAAAACTGATCATCAGTTGATATCGATGCACGCACGCTGACTTTCGAACGTAGTTGCTTTGCAGGCCTTATCTGTCTGATTCATTCGCGTTTTGTGTGTAGTCAGCCGCGGCCTTGTTCGACATGATCGAGTATTACGAGTCTGCAGTCAACGTACTCGTCGGATTCAACAAGAACCTCGGTACCAGAGGTTGGCAAGCAGCTGCCCACATGATGAGAAAGGTTTGTGAAAGCAAACATGGTCTCACGCTCTAACACAAATAGAGCCATGCCGTTGCTAGTGAAGTTAAATATCACGAGCCTTTGTCTCGCGTTGTTGTTGGTCGTTTCTTCTTAACGTCAGCTTCACGCATAAACTTCAAAGGTCAGTCTTGCGGATCAAGCGTGTCGTTATCTGTGTTGCGAAGACGTGGAGGTAAAATTATAGCAGATGAAAAATTACTGTGATCGCAGCCAAGGCCGGCACTAGACGGTTCTGCGCCACAGGCAAGCTTCAATGTCTACGTCTCCGTCACGCGTCACACTACAACTTGCACTAGAAGTTGTAGCAACATTTTCTCGTGTTCTGCGTCCCCTGAAGGCTGGGCTCTAGACGGCCGCCTGATTGGCCTAGTGGAAGGGCCGACCCTGATCGCAGTGACATCCCACCTGTTTGGGTCTAATGCGGAAGAAACCAAAGGTCTTCGCACACTTGACGTCCATCGCATCATCCCTCACGAAACGTTTTCCTTGTTTGTAGCAGTTTTTGTATATTTTCTTTTGTCTCTTTTAGACAAAAATTACTTGTGCATTCAATTTATGAGTTGAAGTTTTGGTAATGATGCATAAGCACATTGAGAACATCACAAAGTCTTAGCTTGGTTTCATGTCGAGCTCTTCTAAAACGTATTCAGTGTTTCAGGGTAGAGTGCTGCGCACTCCCAAAAATGCCTTTCAGTTGAGGGAAAACTGGTGTAGGTTTGCATGAAACAAAATGTCTCTGATTTTAATTATTATCATTGCTGTTGTATGATGCGGGTTGTNTGCGGCCACGCGGTAGTATGGAAGATGTTCTCTCATTGCTTCTTGTGTGTGAAGGTCGACTTACCTACCTCTTAATTTTAAAGCGCTAAGAACTGTAATTTTGGTAACGGAATCGTGTGTAATACTATTGAGTAATTGAGATTTGTCTACATTCACACTTGAAAAAATCATGCAGTTACCGAACTACCGAAGGCTTGTTTGAATTGCATTTAGGATATTTTGCTGAAACTGACCGGGTGTTTCTGTGCTTATCGAGTTCCACAGTTCGTACCTGGTAGCTGCGGTGTCAAGCCTGGAACTACTTTAAAAATTGTACGAGTCTATCGAAATTGTGATACAGTTGATCTAAATACAATTTAAACAGAATTTTCATGTTTTTTTCGAAGTGATTTTAAATTGCTGGTCACACGGGAGCGTTAAGCTTTTTTCATGGGATTTTTTTGTATTTAACTGCGTATCAGTGCTTGTATATCTCTGCATTTAGAACATCCAGTCTTAGCTTGAAACTTTGGTACATGCACTTTAAATCAGAGCTTATTGATCATTTGTGTTTTGTTCCGAAAATTACTTTTGTGCCTACATGACAAAGATGACAGAGAGCTGCCACACCGTAAATGTAGGCTAAATCACAAACTTCTCTGTAGTCGATAGCGTACGGCTGATGATCGTATAATAGTTCAGTGGATTGAAGAAATGCAGATGGAATTAAATTTTCTCTCGCAGCAAAAGGTCTTGACTATAATCTTTTTTGACCAGAAAAACACTGTTATGATACTGTCTAAAATTTGTTTGAAAATTTATGCCAAGGGTTTTTAACTGCACTTTTCAGATCGCACGTTTTGGGGCAGGACTGGGTTTCGCGAATAAATTGGTTGGCGGATGATTTGATTGGCTGTTACGAATCAATAATTTTAAAGTAAAACAGCCTTGTTTCCCGGTTGTCGGTTTGATGACACATAACGTTAGGAATATCTGCTGAAGCTTCTGTGATTCTGTTTTTTTACACTCTTATAGTCTTCGTTATAGTGGTTTTTCAATACTGTTTCTTTTCAGATGTCCTGTTTGCGATTGTTTGATGGCCACAGCGTACCGCTCACGGAACAGGCCGTCCCGTTCGTGGGTCGAGCGCTTCGGCTGAGCAGCACTCTAGTAACTTTGCATTTGGAAAATGCGTCACTCAGCGGAAGATCCATTTTGTTGATAGGTACGCTACTTCACACCTGAGTGAAACTCACAGAATCTGATTACGTAGGGCGTGAAATTAGAAAATCAGATTTTTGATGTCCAAATAATTTATAGAAATGTACCAATAATGTGTTTAACCGGCAGCGTTGCCGATTTTTCTGCTTAAAGCGATGCTCTGCAACTCAATCTACCTATTAGAACAAACCAACACATTGCAGTTAGAAGCTCTTAAGTGTGTTGCAAGCTTTTCGACGAATCGGGTTACTGGGTTCCGCATTCATAACTTTGTGATGGTCGGGTATGCACAAATCTCTATTCAAAATAGTTATTCTCCTCAAATGTGACGCAGTCAAATGAATCAGCTAAATTTTTAATAGAAAATCCATTTCACGTAACTGTACGCATCTCGATCCTGAAATCTCATTCAGATAGAATCTTTATTTGAATAAGATTGCAGGACGGAGGATGCATACACATAGGTACGTGAAATCGATTTCCTATTTAAAAATCTGCTGATTAATTCGACTGCGTCACCTTTCCGAGACAAAATACTTGAATACCAACGCGTGGATGCTCTTCAGATCGTGCTTGTCAGGAAGTCGAACCTTGACAATATTGTTTTATGATGTCAAACTTACTTTGTTGATTATTTAAAGTTTTGTCTAGAATGCTATTGGTCTTTGAAATTTATTAACACAAGTTTACTAGTTTTGCTCAGCGTAACCTTTAGTGGAAAATCACTCCTCGACGCATCCAAAGCGCCGCCTTTGTTTCGTGTTTTTTCAGTTGCAGTGCTTTTGTGGAGAAATAGCCAACTTCTTCACGGCTTTCGTTGAAAGCTTTTGTGGTACAATACCACCAAATGTCCTGGTTGTAAACATTCACTGCAGAGCAGTTAATTCGCCTTTTCTGCTTGCTTCTTCATTTTGGTTTGCTTCAGTTGCTGACAGAACAGACAGGTTTCGGGCAGAAACTTTCCTACTTTATGTGCGGTGGTGGTATTATCCTGGGTTGGGAACTTGGCCTTTATGCGGCCAAATCATGTCAATTTGGCCGTTTTCAGAAGTGGTTTAGATGCAAATATTTTGTTTGGTCTTTTGGCCTTTTTTGAGTATTTTTAAAAATTTGGCCGAATCTTGGCCTAATTTGCATGTGGTACCACATTCCGGAATTCAAACACTCAAAATGTCTAAGAAACATTGGTCAAAAGTTTTTTTTAATGAATATGAAGTTGTGGAGTACGTTAATAGGCTAGCTTGAATCGGATTTAGAGTCCAAAATCTGGTCGGTGAGGTAATTGTAATTTGTTAAATTGTGTATACGAAAATATTTGTTTATAAAAATACATAAAAACCACCTTTAGCCGTAAGCACGAAGCTTTGCCCGTTTATGAGAGTTCGCCTGGCCTTTGCGCTGATAAAGTATCTACCAAACCTGGTATTATCCACCGATTTTTTGTCAATGGATGCTGACATCTGTGACAATTACTGGTTCTACTCATTTAAATACCCACGTATTTACGCACTTGTATTTGAATAAAATAATGCTGCCTAAATCAGTTCATGTTCTTTTTTTGACTTATTACGAAGGTTAACTGCTTCGTAGCTTCGGCGTACGATGTATACTGCAATCAGCAGTGGCGTAACTGACGGGGGACAGGGGGCGAGCCGCCGCCCCTGGCAAGCTAAATGTAAAAACTGGGTCCCCCTTTAGCTGACATTTTGATAATTAGTATTCTCTTGGTTTTCAGTAGGTTGTTTTCGTTTTTGTTGCAAGTATAGACATCCACGAAATCCGGATTCGCTATCATTTCTTAACTTATTTTCTGATTGTTGGCTAGTGACCTCCTGTGGTGGCCAGTGGGCCCCTTTCAGCTGAGTTTTCCCCACTGACTCTAACCTCTAGTTACGCCGCCGGTAATCAGGTAACCACGTTGCTTGTTGCCAAATGGGCTTCATTGAGAATGGCTTTAGTATTCTTAAAATGGTTCGACTTGGATGTATAAACGGCACACACTATAAAACTATTACTTGCTGTGTCGTGTTGACGTTCCTAAACATTTTAATACTCTCTTGGTAAAAAAGAAGATGACTAATTAACTGTGACTAATGATAAAACGCTTGCAGATTAATGTTCAATTGGCGTTTTGCGGGGAAAGTGTTATAGAAATTATGACCTTGCTACTTGCTCATTGCCATCAATGCATTGATTGGATTTTTCACCGAACTTTTCGATGATTACGCTGCGCAATATTGTTAACTGAATGGCAACAGCAGCCCAAAGGTGCTTTTTACGCTTATGTGATTATGATTATATTTTATCCAGCTGAACTTAACCTTAGCGACACTTCCTATGTGTTCTTCCTAAGGACGTTGTAGAAGTTTTTAAATTCTATAAGTATAAACTGTATAGATGGGTTTTACCCGTTGCAGTGCCTGGCTGAAGTTTTTGCTTACTATACTGCTTGTACTTCGAACTCAGCATTTCCTCTTTGGCTGCGTAAGGCTCAGTGACGTTATTTCACTCTACATCACCTTGGGCAGTGTGTCGTCGTGGGAAGGCTTTCTGCTGACGCAACACCATTTCGCATTAACATTTTGCCGTTAAAAGCGCATCGAAGCTGTAATTAAATCGCCGAACGTGTTGCAGTCGCTGCGCTCCGAATGAATGTCACGCTTCGCGAACTGTTCCTCGCCGACAACCGCCTGATCTCGACCGACGCTCTGCAGCTCGCGAACCTTCTCAAATTCAACATCATCCTTCAACTGCTGGACATACGTAACAACTTAATACAGGTTCGATAGTGCTTGTCTGTCTCGCTGTGCTAAATGTTTCTTGGGCGGTACTCGCTGTCCTCTCGCGCCCGGGCACACCGAAGCAAGGACGCCGAGACGACATTAAGACCCTTTGACGCTGTACCTCGTGTGAAAAAAGAAATTGCTTAAATCATTTATTTCATACCCGATTATATCCAGCGCTTGAATGAGCTCTGCAAGATTTCTCGGGAATTTAGTTTCATTTGCAGCGATTTTTTTGAACGCAGAAGCAAAAAGTGATTGAGCGGCTGGTTTGCGCGTCCGCTGACTTGTTTATAATTCGCTGCAATATCTTGTTTATAATACATGCCGATACATGGGACAGCTCCAGTAGTAAACATCGAGGACCCACGTAGATTTGTTGCAGAACACGGGAAACCACGTCCAGTAGACAAGATGCATGTTCCAACACCAATAGCTTGTCTTTCGAACATATACGTTGGGGGAGGTCAAAGCGGTAAAAGATATGTTTGCCTGAAGATTTGATACCAAGTTAGAATACAAAATCGCGTCAAAATGGAATTCCATGAAAAGCAGATAGTTAGACAGTAAGTCAGGAAAAGTCTCTCGCTCCTCATAGCTCTCTCCTTATTTTCCTGAGGAAGATAAAGTTAGAACTTTTTAATTAAAATTAAAAAGTATTTTTTGCGGCCCGCCAGCGGTATCCCACAATTTATGCGGCCCGTGGTATTAAAAAAGTTCCCCACTCCTACTCGATGCCTTGACCAACCGCATACCAGACTTACATTTGTAGTCTGTGTATAAAGGGCAAACAAGTCTATTGTCCATTAACTTCTGATTAATGGTTTCCGTCAAAACAATAAACAAGAATGAAAACATTTTACTCGACGCGAGGCACCGCATGCCACCGTTTTCCGAGTTCACACATTCACATAATTAACGTTCGTCCTCTGCCTGCACGAGCGAGCGGTCAACGAAGGTCGTTTGCGTTTTCAAAGGACGCCGGATTGTGTCACATCTGTTCTGGGCTGATGAGCCAGCCTCAGCACGGAAGTGGCGGCTTGCAGACACTCGTACTGTGGAACAATCAGCTGTCGCACCAAAGTATGGGCAAACTTGCCATGGCGCTGGTGAGTGCGTTATTTTAAGTTAATTGTAGCTGTTGATTTGCGTCGGTGCGTCTATCTGTTTAACTAGTGTGTCAAGCGGAGTTGATTCTCTGGCCAATTTTCATACATTTAGACTTCCAAAGCGACAGTGACATGCAACTGCTTTTGAGCCAGCCACGTTTCGTTCGTTGCGAAACACCCGGTCGGTTTGAAATTTGCGCCAGTACCATTTCATCCGTTTAAATTAAGATCGCAAAGCTGTTAAAAATCCTTGTTCTGCACTTGCCGACAGTTTCCATTTCCAATTGCAGAGAAGCACGACCAGCCTCTCAACACTGAACCTTGGTCAAAACGTTCTCGGCGACGACGGTGCTTCAAAACTGAAAGACGGCCTGCTGCAGAACCACTCCCTGCTGCGACTCGGTCTTGTCGGCACTAAGTTGACCTGCGAAGGTGAGAAAAGATTCTTTGTCGCACAAGTTACAGGTGCAAAGCTTAACGGTCCCACGACGATGACGTTGGAAATACAACGGAATGTTATATTGCTGTTTAGTTCCTGTGAAGTGGCGTAGTTGACAACATTTATTTCGAAATGCCAAGTTGTTACGTGAAACAAACCTTACTGAAATTCCGAATGTAGAGAATGTAAGGTCCAGTTCACGAGATCATATGTTCAGGCGGAAATAAGATTGGCAAAATACCCTGTTACACGCGACACGCAGCCGCGTTGAACCGCCTTGCGACAATAAATCAGTTGCCGAGTTCGCTGTGCGAGCTGCGTGGTTCTGCGGCTCCCCCTTGAGCAGCATTATTTGTTTGACTAACATGGTGTTCTTCTTTACAGGCGCCATTGCTCTGGCCGAGTTCCTTGCAGAGTCTCCACGCATTATAAGACTCGACTTGCGCAACAACAACATCCGGGTAGGCGGACTGATGGCACTCACTCTTGCTTTCAAAATCAACTACTCGTTGCTAAGGTTGGACATCGACAAACCAAACAGCAAAGAACCAGTAAGTTCCGCCAAGCACGATTTTTTAAAATCCCAGTACGCCGAATTTTCTCCTTTCTGTGCACCTGCGTTCTGCCAGTTGAAACTGTTCAGGTTTCAGTTTGCTTTTATCGTGCACTCAACCACGTAATTTTTACGCCCGAGGTCTGTTGCCAGAGTCTGCTCTAGTAGTTACGTTGTTCCAATGTGTGACGTTCCGTTTCTTGCCAAGCTGTAGCGTTTTGCACTCAGCTGATACAAGCTGCAACGCCAAGCACCATGTATGTGTTAAATGTCACTTAAACAACTGAAGTTGCTGGTAGATTTTGTTTATTTATGAACGAAGCTAATAATATGGTTTTGCAAAACTTCGTTCTTTTAGAAAAAATAACACTTCTCCCTCTAAATCCAAAAAATCACAATCCAAACAATTTTTCTGTGCCGGAAACGCGCTACGAATTACCATCAGTAGCAAGAGTTTGTTTGTCTGGTACAGGAGTCAGGGAATGTTATAAATGAGGTCTGGCCTGCTGAAAATGATTTTCGTTACCTTAAAAGCAATGATCATGAATTAATCAACCCCACACTTTGTTGAAGTCTTAAAAAATGTTGTTTTAGACATTTCGTGCTATCAGATTTGCCCCGAAAAATATTCAAGAAATTTTGTCCAAGCTATTTGGAGCTGAACTTAATAAAATACCAAAGCTAACCATAACCTGAAGGCGTGCAGTATGACTTTGCGTACGAGTCGTCATGTTCAACCGAACAAACTGTTTAGTTAGACAGCTGCTATTCACGGACAAGTTTCCGCTTCGCATTCAACTGCTGAGGTTGCGTTGAAAGCGTTGCCAGCAGCAGCTGACATGCACCATCCTGCTCGTCCCTGCCACTGCACTGCCGCTTCGCGGGAGTGTGTTTGTGTGGTATTCAAAATAGATGCGCGGCTGTCTTTGTTAGCGTCTGTTTCCACCGTTGTGCAACGTTGGTGGTGTTCCTGCTTCTGAAACTGCACCTGGCCACGGGAATGTGTGTAGAATCTGTTGCTAAACACGCGCGTTCTTTGTAGCGGTTGCTCTTGTGATATTTTGTTGGCCAGTGGAGTGCGATCTGTTGGGAAGAGATTCGACTTCACCCCACTATTTGCTTTTGTTTAAATCAGGGGCCCGCAAATTCGTTTTGGCGCGACCCTAAAAAAATAGTTGTTAATTCTCGCGACCCAAACAGTTCGTGAGCATATAATGTTATGAAAATACTTTATAATTAAATATCAATTTTGAGACTACAGGGTGCTTCACAATTGTTGAAACAAAGCGATTGGGCACAAATCCAGGATTTTAAATGATACCACAATGATGATTACATTTATTGAAAGGTGAAAAGATAACATTTTA
>JGI24158J21664_10005771_pt1 | contig 16227 bp, 7 predicted proteins | sample Ectturendosymbi3_FD_21664 | JGI IMG/M metagenome (IMG submission 21664)
TTACTGCAATTCATAATAATAGGCCAATAGCGTATGGGGGGCCCCACGTGAAATTTCGGGGGGGGCCTCACTTACCCTTGCCACGGCACTGGGTCTGGGGTGGCTATGGCACAGTGGCCTCCCCCTTCGTAAGCTAGTGTCTTCAGGATTATGCAATTGGACCCAACCAAAAAAAACACACGGGTGTTTTTTAAAAAGCCCACTTAATACAAACCAACAAAAATCCCACTCTTTTCTTTTCCTTTGAAAAATGCACTATGAAGTTGAAAGTAAAATACGCAGCACACTTGTACAGTTAACTGTACAATTTTCTAAGAAAACAAAACGAACAGCAACGAAATTTGAGGGACTTGAAAAAAGATAAGAATAATAATTCGAACAGTTTGAGTAAATTCTACTGGTTGTCTTCTTCAGCTCTGTAAAATAGGTAGATTTTAACCAACTTTTTTGCCTTCTCTGAATCCGAACTGTTTCTGATGTTGGACCATACAAAACCATAAGTTGAAAAAAATCACTATATAGATGCTGACCTAGCAGGGCATAAACTTGACGTGAAACGACAGAGTTTGCGTGGGAGTGGCTTTTCTCTGTCTGCTGTGTGCATGCTTGCCAAACCTTACCACTTTGGGGTGAATTGACCAACAACGCTTTGCGGAAACAAAGATGGGGTACATTTCTTTGCCCTCAGATTTGAATGCCATAACAGGTATAAAAAGTTATTATGTAATTCTGAAAATGGTGATACGGCATGATGCAATAAAAACAATGAGAGTAGTGTTTTTGTGCAGGCAATTTTTCTAAAAAAAGAAGAAAAACCCTAAAAAACGGATTAGAAAAACATAAAACATTGAATTGTTTTTTTTTAAACCCGTTTTTTTTCAACCCGACTTGTCTTTCAATCCTTTTTTGTGATTTTCCCTTGATCGCACGACCTGGAACAAGTCACGTCACTATCAGTTTGACTGGGTGTGCGCCGCACACCTAAAATGTAGGTCCCTGGTATTGAAACTGAGAATTACTGGCATTTGAATACGTAAAAATTAGTATTGACAACAAAACAAGTTTCGTAAAATTAAATTCATGCAGCATGTATTAGTAGACTTACAATAAGAAAAATCATCCAGTTACAGCATTTCAATATTTGTAATTTCACTCTTAGGCTGCCCCCCTGGCAATGGATGCCCGGGGCCGGCGCCCCGTTCCCCCCCTCTGCACGCCACTGGACCTAGGCCTCGTTCGTTGGTGACGGCATTACAAGATGGCCCACATAATGTGTTCCAGTTTTTCCGTGCATCAGTAGGTTTCCCACCTTGCCATTACAATCTCCCAGGATGATCAGGATGTCTTTCTTGTCTATTCTGTCGATATTTGCTTGGAGTAGGTGATAGAATTCCTCTACTTCGTTGTCATGATGTGCAGATTTTGGTGCGTATACTGGTATCATAGTGATATTGAAAGGAGGGCGTTTGGGGCCGCTGGATAGAGGTAGCACCTTTGTTGTCTATCAGCCGCACTTATCAGAGGACTGGTCCTCATTTATCTCCTCAATCTCTCATATGTTGGCTCCAAGCGCCACACCCTGTGACCTTGCCTCGGCTGGCATGCTAAACCATTTGAGGGGATGGTGCTAACACGGCACCACTGGACGAATTTTTTCTGCGGTGAACTCATCGGCCAGGTTCCCGGATGAACTCAATGACTACGTGTTCGTGACCAAGGCAATTCACCTATGTGGAGGATCTCGGCTGTGGTCAGGCCTACAGAGGGATGGGCTCCGCCAGGAGTCAGTGCCCAAGACACGTTACTCGAAATGGATATGGCATCAATGAATATATCGGATCGGTTGACGCCCGGGTAACCAAGGACTGAGCCTTTTGTCTCCCATCAGTGCAGAGGTGATAAATACGCTACTGATGGAACCCCGTCCGTCAGAATCTGTGGGCGAAACAACACAATAATTCGAGCACGGAACGTAAGAACTTTAGTACAAACAGGAAAACAGAGTGAGCCCACTCTCGACATGAAAAGGTACACATGGCACATTGTAGGTCTCTGTGAAACCAGATGGAAGAACGTCGCAGAACACCAAACCGAAAATGGACATATACTCCACAAAAGCGGAGAATTGGACAAACACATGAACGGTGTAGGCTTTCTCGTTGCCAATATCCAGCCGGCCAATTTGTATCCGTCTAAGAGCACCTCCCTTCAGCGTGAGTGCTCACAACCTTGCAAACACACCAACACGAACATTCTATCTTTAGTTTTAATAAAACGTAATTTTAACTCCCAGGTAATAAAATGTGCTGTGTAGCATTTCCAGATCGATTGGGCTGCGCCACGTTTGCGCACAAGTACTGTTAAATTCATTTGGGCTGTTTTTCTAAGTGTCCATCCAGCATTCCATCATTTACACCTCTAATATAATGTGAATGAGGAATTCAAAGCACTAGAGTAGCCAACCCAAAAATTTTGGAGCCAAATATTTTGACTTAAAGGAACGTTATTTGATTTGGGACACCGCCTCTCATAGCATAAAACGACAAGATATGCTAGAAATTGGGGATTCATAACCCTTTCGGCCCCCTGGCTACGTCTATGATTTTGAGGGGCTACATAAGTTTGGGTGACATAGGGCTGCAAATGTTGTATCGTAAATTTTCAAAATGTCAAAACTGCCCGTGCAAACGTAAAGACCCGCACTTGAAGACTCTACGGCGACGGTTCTGGTCTGCTGTGAGCAATCCCATGTCAAATGTAACAACTTGTGGTCATCTTTGTACCACAAGGCCGTTGTGCCCGACTGTGGTATTACACTGAGCTACTCACTGCCGATTAGATGTCCAGATGGCTGTATTGTCGCTTTTTGAACTGGCAAACGTGGCTTGTTGTGGTTGTACGACGGTGTAAAAAGAGCTTGGCGGCTGGGTAGAAGCAGGCCCGTAACTCGGTGGGCACAGCCCCCCTGGAAAAATGCTGGACTTTTTTTAAACAATGACGAATTGTTTAAAAATAAGGAGCCCTCTCAGAAAACTCTCCGCCCGCCTAGTGTCCCAAGCTGGTTGCGGGCTTGCGTGGAAGGGAAATGCGCTGCGTGCCGATTTACGAATATTTGTTTTGCTTTGCTTTCTTCTTGTTTCTAACTATTTAAGACGAGATAGGTTGCAATGCAAGTTGGCTTCGTTGTAGTGCAACAAGAGCAACGCTTGCTCAGCTGTATTCATACCACTGTTAAAATTGAAATGAAGGTTTACGAGAAAACAACCGCTTTATCGCTTAATCGTCCATGCCCAGTCTTCTGCTATTTTGCTGTCAAATCTTTATCAATCAGGACAAACAAAATGACTTGAATGGAATGAGAAAAATGAATGACTTGACTTAAAAATGACTTGAATGGAATGAGAAACGACAAAGTAGGAAATGATCTTTGCAGTTTAACACGCTGCCCGCAAGTTGCAAAACCTTGTAGGCCCAGCTTTCGGTTGTTTCAATTTTGTATTACGTCACGTAAAGATTTCGTTCTTTCACACTGCGCACAACGTCACAATCAAATACACGTCACACGTATAATCGTTAGCAGTTACTGGAAAAGCGTTTAAAGATTGCTTCACGGGCATGCATTTGAAAGATGCACTGAGCACTTTCGCTTCATCAAAGCACCTTTCAACACTGCACTATTAAATTGAATCGGCGTTGGACACCTGCAAATATTTTAGGGCGAGCAAACATTGAGAAGATATCGATTGACACGAAAATGTATATAAAAATACATGCATTTTCGGCCAGGGCCACTGAATCAAGATAAGTTTTTTTTTCTATGGTATCACATGCGCTCCAGGCTGGAAAGCGCTATAAAATGTACAGAAAAACGCGTCAGCAATGTACTATAAGCACCTCAGTGCAAATTCTTTAGAAAACATCACCGCGCTAATATCAATGGCGATTCGGCGCTGGAAGCAACGATTCCGTCGCTCCTCACAACTGAGTTGTTGACATCTTCGACAGAAAGTGAAGTTGGTGCTCGTTGACATTTCAAATTGCGCATGAAATTTTATTGCAGAATAGGATCGGTCGCTCGTTGTCGATCATTCACGAAATAGCAATCAGAGGCCATGAATCTTCTAAAGATTACTTCCGACGGCGCTTAAAGGTCACCCGCGCATCAGAAAAAATTTCGGTTGCTTAGCGTTTTCGCTTATGGCGTTTCCAAACTGGTGTATTTTTCGTCATAAGGCAAAAACCGCAATTACAATTTCCGCGCGAACTGCTACAAAAATATTTGAATCTATTAAATTTTTGTTCTTTTCGTATCTGGACACCCATCCACTAATTGATGAGGAAGCGCTCTCCAGCGAACCGTGACAAAGGTAGGCCCGTAGCAACGGGGGGCATTCCGGGCCAGTGTCCCCCAAATTTTGTTGTGCCCAGGAATAAATTGTTTCAAACATATTAACCTCAAAACCCCCAAACCTTACAACCTGACTACGGGCCTGGGTAAAGGCAACCCACAACCATCTGTTTTATGCAGTGGTTTTCTACTTGGTTCATTGCAAATCAACCCAAAATATTCAGGCCTATTTTAACCATAGGTTTACTTCTTTGATACGCCGTTAATATGACCAGTTTCATGCAAGGATCGGACATAGCGAAGAGCTGCTGTTTTCACCGGAGCGGCGACAACAGGTAGACGCAAGCATTCAGGATGTACTGAAATCGAATTAACAACGCTTGGGATCCATCAAGACTTTTTGTTTTGCTACTAGCTGAAGAACACCTGTTCGACATTTGCGGTCGTGCGAGGCGAAAAACTTGGCCGTTCTGGAACCGACAAACGGAACCGTCAACATCTCGCACTTTGAATTTGGAACTCTGATGTTCCAGTGAACAGAGTCTGTAGCAGAGGGTCACACTCTTTCCGAACACACGAAATCTCAACAGTGCGCTGCAGCAAGCGAGCCGTAACCTTATAGCCAATCACGTGCTCGCCAGGAACGGTCGCGGCGCAGCTGTGCGTTGCGGTACTGGTCGCTACTAGTCCTAAAATCCTGCGCCACTTGCAAATGTTGCGACTTGGGCTGAAACAAACATCAGGAAAAATTTGCGAACGAGCGCAGGGTTCGTTCTGTTTTTCACCGCGCCGCTGCTGCAGGTCAAGGGAGTTGATCCGCTGCTGCCATCTATCGCAATTTGAAGTTGGAATTCTTTCGTAGTCTCGTGCTGCGCAAAATCAATAGCGATTGCCGATGAAAGCATAAAATCGATGGCAATTCTGTCATTGCAAGCCTAAAAGGCCAGATATCGGAGTCAGCAACCTCACAACAAGAGAGACAAGGGCAGAGTTAAGGCGCGATTTTCGAATCTCTAGCACAGGTTCCCTTTACGCCTCCCCCAGCCTCACAGCAACGAGGACGAAACCTAACGATCGTTGAGAATCGTTCCGCTGAACCTGTCGGAACATGTGTGAAAATACCTGCAGGTAACTTAGGTTAACATCGGCACAGTCCCGTCGCCACGGGGGGGCTTTGGTGGGTTTAGCCCCACCCCCAAACAAAGTACCAAGCACCCCAAAATTGAAATTTGAAACACTACAAATGAGTGGAGTTTTTATACATTTTTCAATGTCGAGCCCCTCTGCACAAACGTAAAGCCCCCTGTTGAAGACTTTCTGGCTGCAGTTCTGCATCGGCGTATTAACACGCTGTTCAGCGTGTTGCGGCGTGTTAATGCGGTGGCCAACAATAGGTTTTCAAGATCTCCATAACGTGGGAACCAATCTACGCTGAGAAAAAAAGCGAAAAATTGGATAAAATAACCATCACCACCGCCGCATTGAACCCCACCCCGGACACCGAACGAACATAGCTGCAGGTGTAAAAATCCATATCTGGCACAAAACAAATACGAACCTCGCCTCTTTTCTTGTGGTCGCGTATTCAAAACGCATGATGTTTGGAACATTCGTAGAGTCCCTTACCATGAAAAACTCGCTGATTTCAAGACTGACGATTTGAGGAAAACCAGGCGTAAACACTGTCTGCCGAAGAAGAAGAAACGTATGAGCAACAAATCAATTGTGGCGAAAGGAAGCAAAAGGTAATGGGAGACTTCCTCGTCCTGCTGGGAAAGGAAGCGAATCGAGATCACATCGCGCTGCTACAGCGACTTCCGCGTATAAGAAAATTGGTGGAAGTACAGCACGGTGACAGGAACAAGAAAGGCACAACAACAAACAGAATGCGCGGGACATTTACAGAAGCACACGTCTTTACTGAATGTGACATTTGCTTTCAAATGTCCAAAATGGTTTGACAACAACAGCGGTCAACTTGTTATTAGAAAAATAGATTACCCACAACCTGTTTTTTTACAATTTTTCTTAAATGACCGAAAAAGATTAAGTCAGTTCGGTCAAAATGCAGAGTAGTGAATACTGTTACGGCGAGTTAATACTATTATGGAACAAATGACCGAATGTCTCAGCGAAAAAAATCAGCCCACAACAATTTCTTTTCAGCAGCGAACTTTTCTTAATGCACTGAATGGCTTTCCAACGGATGCAACTTGCAACATGTGGACATTTCACTTAAAGTAACAATTCACGTCACCAGAAATGACGCACTACGGTTTGGTTCTCACAGCACACGGAACCAAATTTTCACAGCTTGGTAATTTTGGGCGTCTATGCTGCGGCCGTTATGTGAAGAGCGCAATTTGCGTCGACCGGAATACATTAAGCAGAGTTGTAAGTGGGGCCGGCTTTTCCGGTTGGGCCTAAGTTTGTGAAAATGTTTTGGGCCGATTTCGGGCCTGAACACAAAAACTTTTTTATAACGTTCAGAATAACGATTTTTTTCTTTCGCGACGTACATTTGTTACTAAACGCGGTAACTTCTGTAAGTGAAGTGATTGTGGTTCTTCTTCAACTAATTCTATTTGCAAACACAGCTGCGTTTTTTTGCTCTCTGCCCGGATTAGTCTCACACTCTTTTTGAGAAGGTGACAGCAGTAAGGAAATTAGCACGTAACCGCGTTGCCTCGAAAAGATCACTCACCTACGCGAATCTTGGCTTGTTTGAAGAAACGATGACCTACAATCCGGCTTTTCATNCCAATAACGCTGTCCTANATATTTTCTTTTATGCCTATAGCGACATCGTTGATAGTTTCGTGATTGTTTATTTTTTATTGAGAAACATTACATTCCNCTTTTATCGTTGACTAACAAGCTAAGTTTGTGCTTGTTTAAGCCAATATTTTGGTCAAGGTGATTGCTATTTTGGGTGCGATGAAACCATGTACTTGCAGCTACAGTACACCCGTACACGACGTTTTTTGATAACCCGCAGATGCGCATATCTTGACGAACTCGGTAAATCTGGCTTTCGGGCCTAAAGCAGGCTTGAAACAAATGTCAGGCTCGGGCTTCAAAATGAGCCCCGTTTACAACTTTGCATTCCAGTCACGAATACTCACCTGAACAAGGAGAAACCATAAAATGCCCAACACAATTCCGAAAAATCCTCCCCAAAGAACTTGCGATGTTGTGTGATATACGAGGTACACTCTGCTATACGCCACTGTGGCAGCGACAAGGATGCCCAGCACCGACATAACATGTTTCCAAATAACGTCGGCGACGGTTATGTTACTTTGTAACCTGTGTCCGCAAAGCAAAATAACAGACAGTTAAAACATCAACGGACAGAACTGGATGTAATACCACAAATCTACAACAGAAGAAACAATTGCGCACCTGAGATAAAGGAAAAGAACCATGTAGGATACAAAGAAGAACATGAACTGCGAATGCGACGAAGGCCATCCGTATTTGACGTTGTGTTCCGAGTGGCCTCCGTCTGGCCGAGGTTCGCGAACGATGTACTTCACAATTCTGTTCAGCCCTTCGTTTAACGCTACTCCCATAAAAAAGAAGATCTGAAAAAAGAAATTTCAGTTGGCCCTCAGCATTGAGCGTCAGTGATCATCATTTGCCACATTATGCACAGCCGTAGAAAATGGGGGGCAACAATAGCAACTGCCATCGGCAACTGAACGAATAATCGTGACAAAATGGGCCGAAATAGTTTAAAATTCATGGAAAGTTCGTAAATACTGTATAAACATACGTATCTATTTTGAAATTGCATGAAGTGTTCCATAATGCTTTCAATATTAGGTTAAAAATGCTCGTAAGTGGTGACAACCTTTTTAGGCGCCCGAAAGGTTTTACAGAATAAAGGAACGTTGATATAATCGGTGGAAAAAAATTCGGCGCCTTACCAAACAATTTTGCTCTTTATGGGCATGACCATGTCGCTACGATGGCGTGCAGTGACAGAAGAAAGGAAGAAACCGTGCCCAAAAAATTCTCGGCTTCTGTTTCAACTTAATTCGACATGACCTACATCGCGCATCATCAAAAATGAAACTTTTCTTAACACATTACATTTGATCTTCCACGCAACACACACTTTTCTACAAAGCGTGGCCGCGCATAGCATAACCAAAAGCTAAATCAAAGTCCTTCACTGGTGTGCAGTGACTGGTTTTGATGCCTTTTCGTGTAATTAACTTAATGCTGCTCACGCGCTCAATCCAGGCAAATGAAACAAGATACTTAACACTTTTAAGGACCGCAAAGCCACTTCTGTGGCTTGGACCTTGTCCAGTCATAACTTGCCAACCGGTAGAGCTAGAGAGCTAATCAAACCCTCCAAAGAAGTAGAAAGTCTCCTAGCTTTGATTAAAAAATCTGGGCACTTCTGGGTTTGAACTTTTTGTGGTGTGATGTCATGGATTTTTCATGACGTTATCAGGGCCTGAGAAAAAAATTCAAGTAGCAATTTACTTGTTCTCTCTTTTAAAAATAAACTAGGAAAAAAATCCGCATCTTTAGAGCCTTTGATTGGCCATCTAGCGTTAGTGGTTGGCAAGTTTTGACTAAAAAACAAATTTTTTGTTGTTACAAACATTTATAATAATGCTAAGCAAGCGTTTCATATGATTTCTACATTAGAAGATTTAACTCAGTTGCTGTCCGTCACGTTTTACATTTTTTGCAGATTTTCGTTTAAATTTGGTAAGTCTTTTTAAAGCAAGATTACAACGGGGTCCTAATTCGATTGCAAAGTCTTTAAAAGATTTGAAAGTACCGTGTGCAGTTCTCTTCGGAAATAGATGTGCGTAATGAAGCCGACGACAAGCATGAAGGGTAACAAGCTTGACCATGCCAAAATGTAGCCCAGCCAATCACCTAAACAACAAAGCGTGTGGGGCATGTTTGCACAAACTTCACCTTTAGCAAAGCACTACGCAGGAAAAATATGTAATGTATCCATGTTGCACACATGCCAATCATCTAAGCTAAACTCAAAAGTTGATAGGCACTGAAGTCGCAGGGTTCAATCGCANANCCACCTTGTACCACAGCAAACTGTAAAGAGAAATCTGAGTTTCAGTAAGAGTTATAGCTTCACAGCATACCTAGAGTAATAAAAGTCAAGACTGATGACAGACGGGCATCAAGATAACAATGTTTACTCTTACTCATGTTACTTAATCTGTTACTCATTTCAACAATCAGCAAAAATGATTGGCAAACATGCAAATTCACCTCACGCATTTATAAAACCACCACTTAAAAATTAAAGTTCTGAAGAATGTGAACTAAAATTAAGTTTACCCACATAAAAATACAATTGTTTGTTTTGCCTGTTAATGGTGCACAGGAAAAACAATTTACGTTGAGTAGAAAACAAGTGTGTGAACGTCAGAGTCAAAATTGTGTGTTAAACACTGTTGCTAAGTCTACATGCCAATGCGTGAAACTTTATCTGGACGTACTGAACTTGTGCTTCAAGAAAAAAATTGTTCTCGCAATTTATTGCTGTCCACTTCGTGAGTAAAATTTGCAGCATAAGACTGAAAATCTCAGAATTTTTTAGAGGAATGATAAAAACAACGGCCAAACCAACCTAAGTAAGAGACATTTTGTGAACATTTCAGAAAATACTGTCAATTGCATCAATAACGTGGTGAACTGCACTGAGACTTCAGCAAGTTTTTTCTATCCAGCAGAGAGAATGGCAAAGTAAAAGAATGAATGAAAAATTGTGATGGCAGTGGTGCAAAGCATAGTAGTCATGTTTCACGCGACTCAGTAGGATATGTGCCAAGGTGATGAAATGCAACGTTACAAATGATCAAAGAATCTTTCCTATTAATTCTAGTAGAGTGTGGTACACAGACCTTGAATGCAGTTGTACACACCAAATTCGTGTCACTATGATGTGCTACAGCATTTCTTGTGCTGATGTGCTACAGCATTTCACTATGATGTGCTACAACTACAAGACTTACCGAGTCTTTTGAGGGTTTGAACAGTGCACCAATGTATTCGGTGCCAGAGTTATGCATACACAAAGACACATGTGAACTGCTTGAAGTAACCTGGCAGTAAAGGTGTTAAGACGTTCACTGCTGGTGTACGAATATATCGTACCTAAAAATAAGCCAAAATCAAGCAGTTTTCGGTTGACTTACTAACAGCAGAACTCATGAGACGACTGTGCTAGAGAGCTGTTCAAACACTCAAAAGACTCGGCAAGCTTTCAAGTCTGCAATGAAAAGACATGTTTTTGGTTTTGGATTTCAGGATTTTTGTGATTGATGTCATAAGTGAGGTACGTTTTTGGCCATTTTGGTTCATGTTACCTGGCCTAGGGCCCAACTGCTAGACAGAAGTAGTTCACTGAAGTATTCATTCAAAACTAGGCTAGAATCCAAGTCTTTGAGCCTCTGATCAACTTTCTAGTGTTTCTGGTTCGAAAGTTATGATCTAAAATAGAGATCGACCAATATATTTAGGTTTCGCCAATATTTCGGTATCGGCCAAAATGGCCGATCTAACTCTCATTGTAATTCTAGAGAAGTGTTCATAGCACGAAAAGTTTGACTGTAACTTAGGATGCAAAAGTCCAATCGATGTCTATTTTAGCCCAGCTTAATTAAAAAAGCTTGCATGAAAAATGAATTGCGTTATGTTAAGCAGCATTTGTGGTGTTGTGAATATGATTACAAATGCAATCGCTGGTCACTAGTGACGCCAACAGTCGCCGTGAAGCAGCTGCACGCAACATCTTGAAAGGATTCTACTTTTCTTAACTTGATGTATCAGGCTATAACTGCGCTGGTTTATACTGTACACAAGCTAAAATGTCCTGCCGCATTATTGCACAACCATCGGATGCGTAATTTGCACATGTGCACGTTAGCTATTGTCGTGGCGACTTGTTCTTATGGAATTTACTTCTGGCAGACGGGCAGTAATCGGTTACAGCCTACTGCTGCTTAGTATAAATAATTTGGTTTAGGCTAGATTGTTGATGACCAACTAACTTACTGCAGGCTACTTGGTGAAAATGCAGAAAAACTTTGCTTTCTGCATGACAATCTTACACTGTTGAGATGGAACGATTGAGTATTGACAAATCAGTTAAGGTGTTTCATTTCATGTACCAATGCCAATACTTCAATTACAGTAACTTATGCAACTAGTTTGCTTTAAGGACACGCAGTTATTCAATGTTACATTACATCAAAATTCTGAACTTGATTCTTTAAGACTTGGATTGACTTTTAACACTTTGAGAGCCAGGGTACGATATATTCGTACTTTGAAATCAGCCTAAAACCAGCAGTTGTCAGTTGCCTTACCAATGCCCTAGATCTTCCACCGATTGCGCTAGAGAGCTGTTCAAGGGCTCAAAAGATTCGGCAAGTTTTCTAGTCTGCACTCGAAAAAAATTTTTTGGTTGGGAGTTGCAGATTTTTTTGTGACGTCATAAGTGAAGCAGTTTTTGGGTCATTTTGGCTCATGTTGCCTGGCCTAGGGCCAAACCGCTAGGCAAAAGTATTTCGCTAAAGTTTTCGTTGGAAACTAGGCTCAAGTCCGAGTCTTTTGAGCCTTTGATCGACTTTCTAGCATTTCTGGATCAAAAGTTATGATCTTAAATAAACAAATTATTTAATTAACTAATTAGTCAAATATTTTTATTAACTTAGATCATAACTCTTGAACTCAAAACCCTAGCAGGTCATCCAAAGTATCAAGACTCGGATTGTAGCCTAGTTTCCAATAAAAACTTCAGTGAAATACTACCATCTAACGGTTGGCGCCCAGGGCCAGGTGAAGTTAACCAAGATGGCTGAAAAGTCCTCCACTTATAACGTCACTCACAAAAAACCCGCATCCCCCAACCAAAAAATTTTTTTCGTGTGCAGACTAGAAGACTTGCCGCGTCTTTTGACACTTCGACCAGGTCCGTAACGCTAACCAGAGCGGAAATATTCCTGCGTTACTACTGTTTTGAAAAAATTTTCAGTTTTGGCAATGGTTAATTGAATACAGTATTGTACTAATTGTAACCTCCTTAACATGATGCTCCGTTTTGTACTTCTTCCTTTTCATTGTTCACCATCTTTCAACTTTCAAGCACTGTTTTTTCTTTTTTGTTGTAAGCACTATGAGCAGTTCTCTTTCATTTTGTGTTCTGTTCTTAATGTTTTGTTATTTCTAACATTCTTTTTTAATTCATGGCACTGTGTTTATTCATTGCATACAATGTATACTTTGCTAACAAGTTAATCAGATTAATTGCAAATCATTAGAAAATATCGAAATTGCTGCAATTTGAAAAATTTTAGCTCATAAATCCTGGTATTTTAAGTTTTTGTAAAAAAGGTAAGACATAGAATACATTACAGTTTTGACAATGAAGCAGAAAACAAGATTTAAAAATTTTGGAAATGTTGGTTATCGGCTCTCGACCCATGAATGGCCGATATACCGGCATCAGTAACAAAAAAGCCATATGGGTTGATCTCTAATCTAAAATAACAAATCAATCAATTATCTGATTATAGGATTAATCAATTATTTTGTTTACCTTAGATCAGTGGTTTCCAACCAGGGTGCTATGTACAATACTGAAGGGTATCACAAGAAAAGAAATTTTTCAATATATTCAAAATGCATTTTTAAAATGCCCCTAAATCTTAAAGCAGATTGCTATGGGTTTGCCTCTGGGTGCTGCAAATTTTATATTTTTACTATAGGGTGCCACACACCTGAAAAGGTTGGGAACATCGCCTTAGATCATACCTTTTGAACCCAAAACCCCAGCAAGTCATCTGAAGTAACAAAAAACTCATGGATTTTAGCCTAGTTACCAATAGAAACTTGAGCAAAATACTACCATTTAGCAGTTTGGGCTCAGTGTCAGATGAAGTGGACCAAAGTGGCCTAAAAGTACTCCACTTTTGATGTCACTCACCAAAAATCGGAAACCCAAAACCAAAAATTTTTTTACATTGCTGACTCGATGACTTGCCAAGTCTTTTGAGGGTTTGAACAGCTTTCTAGAGCTTTCGGCACCAGAGTTATGCCCACACAAAGACAAGCTTGTGTTCGCATGAACCACTTAAATTAATCCGGCAGTGCAGGTTTTAAGGTCACTGTCTCATCTCAGTGAAAAGTACACAACAGGTTTGAGACATAAACATGTTCACAACTCAACTACACAGTCCAAAGCAATCAGAAGAATAATGGTCGAAGTGCAGGAAATGTTCCACAACTGATGGAGACACTTATTACATCACACAAGTGCACATGTTAAAGATAACATGCCCACAATAACTTTGCATTTACTTTTTGATTGATGAATATTGGTTTGCTAAACACAGCAGGATTTCAGAATTTCAAATATCCGGACCAAGGGAATTTTAGAACATCCAGAAGCACTTTTATATCCCACAGTTCTGGAATTCTCCATGCTTGGCATCAAGTTACCAAATATCAGTGGTGTCGGGTAGCAAGCATGTGGACAGAAGTAGAGCAAGGTGGTAAACCTGCAGATATTTGTCTGATACGGATAATAGCATATTCTGGGTTAAATGCATAAAAAAAATTTGGTAAATTGGTTATGCAATTAATTGTATTCGTCTGTGCCAAGAGTTCATGACACCACTTGTACCAGCTGATGGTACCTCAAAAAATGTATTGAAACATCTCTATAAGTCAGCTGTGATATATTAAACTTATTGTACGTAATTTCTTCAAAGTCTAGTAATACTTTAACAGCATAAATGTTTCTTTGGATTGAGTACCTATTGTTCCCACAAGAAAATTTTAAAAAAATTGTTGAAGGTGCCCATGGACCAACAGTCTCTTCAAACATTTTTTATATATACAACTTGTGTGCAAAAATATATCCAGGTGTTTCACTTGGGTACAGAAACACTCTCTTTCATGCTTATATTCACTCTCAGCATAACATAGCACAAGCAACATCTGAAGTAGCAAGAAAATGTTGTGGCTGTTGCAACCTCTTCATTGGCATTGCATTGAATGTGCGATTCACCATGAACGGGATGTGCACAAAGAACAACACCCATATATATGTGGTGCGACCAAGCAATAATAGAGTGATAGTTACATGTATCTCTGGTGATATTAACATGTGAACGATTAAACATGGTTAACTAGCCGACATGAAGAGTGATCCCAACAGAGTGATCTAGGTGAGTGGCCTTTAACAATGCATGCAAACCTGGTGAACAGTTGATTGTATGTCCTGATGGTAATGATGAAAGTGATCTCATCGGGTGATCTGTATTGTTGCTTGCTGCCATAGTGTGAAGCATTGTACACTTGCCACTCAGGCTTTTCGATCACAACATCGCTACGACACAGAAGCATAATCCAGGCTTTGGTGGGTCGTATAAATGTTAGGAAAAAGGAATATACAGCCATGTTTGAATTTTTCTTCTATTGAAAAATGACAATTTCAACCAGTCAGTCGCTCAGTGATCTTTTGTGCTTGTTTTCTGTGCACAATATCTCAGATTCTGGGTATAGTGGTTGACAGGAGATATTCCCATGTCAACCTTGGGAATCAATTGACAATGACGCTTCGTTTCATGGTTGTTGAGGAGAACCCTGTCTCATACAGCTAAGTATTTTGAATCGTTATGATAACTTCAAATGCACGCTTCGACAGGGTAGAAAACTCTTCGCCCAATCCACATCAGAATTTAGAAGAGTCACAGCTGCAAGATATGAATGTGGAATAAAGCATTGATTAACACTGACAATCAATCAATTCATTTTTAAAAAGCACTTTGAACGCACAAGCCCATTCCCTGCTAAATTTCACACTTTCAGTTTCATGCTTCAAAACTGTTTAAGTATTCTGGAAGGGCTGAATTTGCCAGGGCACGTCGATAAAGAACACAAGGGGTAGTAATGATGTGTGGGGCCCGTTTGTTTACCGAGTTGTAAAGCTTCATGGAGCATTGGAGCGCCGCCTGTGCAATAGCAATCCAACGTGATTCCACGAGTCCATTTTATTGAAAGAAATTATTCATTTCTTCCTGATCATCAGCCACTTCGCTAGTCGTCTCCAGATTTTTGCACATGAAGAATTTAATGTTTCAACTCAACTGCATGTATATATCGACAGTAAACCAACAAACACGTGCAGTTCGACATGTTAGTTGACTCATCTACCTGAAGAGAGACTCTTGCTTCATTGCTTCAAATTTCATCTGCTACGTGATCTAAATGAATATCACAAGACATAACACTCGTACAACAACGTAGGCTACTGTTTGGTAAACAATCTTTTCGAAGTTTCTTGTTGTGTTCTCTTTCACAAACCAATTCCACCATATTCAAAGCGTACGGTTTGATAAATACTTCCCCAATTGCATGCGTTTTATTTTCTTTTGCTTTCTTTTGCTATTGCAAAAGCAACGCAATAGGATGCTACCAATCCTAACGTGTTTTCAGATGTTAACCCTAAAATAGCCAGAGTTTCTACAGCACGAAAACGAGAGCAGTTGGTCTGCAAAGACATGTGATTGTCATGTACGTGTGTTGGTTGGCGTGAAGCAAAATGAGCCTACAAAATCGATGGCTTCGTGGAACCATCACCAAGCGCTTTGGAGCAAAAGATACACTGAGGTTTTTGAACATGATCTGTTATGATGAAGTCGATCTAAAGTTCATGTATGATTCTAGTTAAGTTATTTTCGACATATTAACTGAGGATGTTGAAACCTGCAATTGTTAACTCATGAATAACTCATTCACGAAAAAAAACTCCACTGTGCTGGCTGTCCACTGTCTGCGGTCTATAGCATGCTGTGAAAAGAAAGAGATAAATG
>JGI24158J21664_10005772_pt1 | contig 16226 bp, 12 predicted proteins | sample Ectturendosymbi3_FD_21664 | JGI IMG/M metagenome (IMG submission 21664)
AGGTTGTGTTTTTTGTAAGAACAGAGTAGCAGTACCGTGCTGACAGATACTAACTTATGCGATCATTTTAACTAGTAATGTGCCCTTGTAAATCGTAAGCTGCTGGTTTTGATAGTCATGCTTGTCAGCAAGTTCACAGATGAGATAGAGCCCAGGCTCTGTTAGAGTCCAGGTTCTGTTGGAAGCGGAAGCGGTGGAAGCGGAAGCGATAGGTGTGGAAGCGGAAGCCGTTGATGAAATAGCCGCTTCCACATCCCTGGCCCGTGCTCCTCCCCTTATTTTGTGTGTCATTGCACTGAATATAACTATCAGCGCTCCAGGTTAGGATATCAGAAGAAAATAAACTCAACGCTGCGACACAGCAGTTCGTAACTGCAAAAATATCAAGCAGCGCGTTAAAACAGGGGAGTAAAACACACTCATCACTGCTTCAGAGCAATTTATAACTCCAAAATGAGGCTGTGCTGTGGAATACGAGCAGTGGAGCAGAGAAAGTGTGCAGCTGGACTGTTTAACGCACGCCCTGGTTTGCATGATCGAATCTTGCTAACCACAAAAGAATTGAGAATGCGCATGAAGTACGCAAAAAAACTTTCGTTTTTTGTTACATATAGAAATCCAGCTAACGTTTGGTTTTCCTTTTTCCCTGCTGAGACTGCTGTTTTTGAGCTCGTGTAACAGTTCTATCATACTACAGAAAGTGGTACGTAGCCATGCGGTCAGCGCATGCGCTGATCAGCCATAGTAGACAAAATCAAGACAATTGTTTCGGATAAAGTGGACTATCGCTGAACACAATCTTAAACATGCGTATTGGACGAAAGTTTGCAAAAAATGGTAAGATGGTTTCTGGATGCAGACGATAATCCAGATTCTCACCAAAACCTAATTATTACTTTTTGGCCCATTTACAGTGTTCCTTGAAATTTGCATGCAAATTCATTCCGTGGTATTTGCAATAAGTCGACAAATTAACAAGCAAAAAGTATGCGAAAACAATTAATCTCCTTTGCGCACGTAATAATTTTTTTGTAAAATATCAAGCTCAAGGGGTTGGTGTCCAACCCTCCCCCTTGCGTACGCCCTTCAACGAAACATATTTTTTGCAAACCGCTCTCCCTGCAATCGCAGATACACGTTTGTAAAGATAGACACTGTGGTCACCTTTGTTTTGAGAACAAAAGTCGTGCAAACAACATCTCGCAATTGAAACTGGAAGCGTAACACTAACATTTGCGGGATTCTGGGAAGCAGGTTCGCGTTCTCAATTGCCAAACCCATTCTGAGCAATCAGCGCAAAGTCCAGTCGCACTTGTAGGTTTGACCGGGCAACAGAACTTTCGCAACATATTGAATACGTGTTTTTTTTCTAGTATATTACGTTGTATGTATACCAGTCAGTCGGAAATAAATCTCCAGAGGAAGATTTTGGCAGAATTGCCGAATTTGCCGGACTTCAGTGTCAGGGTTACCGTCACTTACAAGGTCATGAAGGGCGCATTATATATTTTAATCTCTCGAACATGCGAAAGTCATTTTGTGCTCAGAGTGCTTCAAATTTAATGCCTACAACCAACCATGAGAAGAGACATTTTTGTAAGATTTCATGAAATCCATTCATAAATCACGTTCACTAAGACGTTGTGGTCCCGTATGTTTTTTTTCTTAGTATAATTCATTTCGTAACTTTGTCATTACAACCTTAACGTTGGGATGTGCACCAGTGGCGTAACTAGGGGAGAAGGGGGACATCTGCTCTTGGGCGCAGCATTTTGGGGGCCTCAAATTGAGATCGGAATGTTACGTAATAATTACGAAATATCAGCGGATGCTATTAATAACAATTTACAAAATTTTGAATGGCGGCGGCTGCTACCCGTTGCAAAATCTCATCAAGATCACCAAGGTCCGCAAAGCGAGCAGTTGCGAACCTTCATTGACGTTTTAAGGTGGAGCTTCTCTCTCCAGCATTAGGTGCTCGCATGTGGTGTGACTGACGGATACATCATAATGCTTTCAGATAGCCAGGGTTGCCAGGGAACTTTCCGACTTCGCTCTCATTCTATAGTTGCGTCACAATCGGACGGGAATCCAGCGTTCACAATCACAGTGCACTCATTATGCACCTGTGGATGCTTACACTTCAGAGCAGCGGTGAAACTTAACAGTAGGTTGTTACGACAATCGATCTGATGTTTAGGAAAATTTGAGCTTTGATGGTTTGACAAACTTCATACTGAAATGGATGTGATGTGGTTCTGAAGGTAGTTATGATGATTTTTATTTGTGGGAGATTAAGGATATTAAAAACGTTCTAACTGCTGACTACATTTGCAAAGATTTAATGGCAACTATGCAACAGCGTTGAGTATATTGGTTATAATTGTGAACTTTTCAGTTACTGCTACAGGCGTTTTATATTAATTCGACCTATGCATTAAGCATCTTCATGGACATGATTGTCAAAATTTAGGTCGCAAAATTGCTAACCTAAAACGTCTCAAGGAGCGTCAGTGCTCAGTGGTCATAGATATTTCCTCTGGGTTAATCATTGACACATTCATTATATCAGTTTTTTGACGAAATAATTGATAAATTTTCGGTAGTAAAGGCAAGAATTAGATAAATACAAGTAAAGCATTATATCGCAGTCTTTTCTTTATTTTCTGTTAACTTTTCGGGGTGTTATTATATCCAAAGAAATGTTTTAGGACTTTACAATTTTGTACTTGTTTAGTAGCTTTTTATAAAATCATTTGCATTCAGTTTTTCAATTTGCATTTTTCTGTCTGTCCTTTTCTATAATGTATTCGTGAGTCTGCCCTCAGTCAATTCTTTATTATCATTATGTTCTAAAAATCAGAGCTTTGGGAATGCATGCTCCAGAAGTTCAGAACCCCTACAGCAGGTGTGGCCAACCTTTTGCCCAATATACACCAATTTTTTCAAACTCGAGTATCTTGCCAATGCGTCATACCATCAGCTATCTTGTAACGATGTTATTTAACATCGTTAGTGACTTCCCAGGTAATGATGTTAAATGGAAACGGAATATGTGGTAAAGCAGCGAATAGACTTCACATATACTAACTTTTTGATGAGCTTCATTCTAAACTGGCTGCGATTTCTCCAGTTTTTTAATGTTTGGAGGTAAATTTTTTAATGAGAGTACTGAGCAGCAAAGAATTCTTCAAATTTGAATCGGTAAGCCGCAACTTCGTTTTGCTTTTAATCAATTTCATGGTCGAAAATGCTTATTCGTATGTCAACGTTATTTCAAAACGAAATATAACTCTGAGGAAATTTTCGTAGGTATGGGAAATTTGCCAGAAATGAATCATTAGAGCTGATGATGCCTACATAGTAGGCGAAATATATACTCTGTAAGATCTTAAAGTGTCTGTTTCTTTGCTGAGAAAGGATTTCTTTCCATGGACATTGTACATCAGAAACACCAGGGATTGGATTGAAGGAAAGCCCTTCATATTACGTTTTCAATATTGAATTGGTTTTGAAATGAATGATTTCCACCTTATTGTTCGCTAAGTACAGGTAAGAATGGGTTTGCAAATGCTAAGATTCAGTCTTCTTCTTAAGAAAAATCAAAAAAGTTTTGCAATAACTTGATCTTTTCAGTGCATTTTCTCAATTGCCATTATAAACAGCACCTTCAATGTGCTCCTTTTAATCAGTGGCGTACGCAGAAATTTTCCGAGGGGCTGGCCAAATTTCGTCACAATCGTGTGACGTCACAAATCAACTTTAAGGGAAGTGCCGAAGGCACGACCATTCAAGGGGTCCGGGGCATGTCCCCGGGAAAATTTTGCAAAATTAAAATACGCATTTTTGTGCTATAAATTTTTACCCATTTTTGCGCTAAAACCTAAAAATACGCATTTTTGCGCATTCTGGAAGCAAGTTTTAGACATTACTGTTTTTACATTTTTAGGGTCTGAGAGGGTGGCCGTGGCACAGTGGCCTCCCCGCTCCGTACGCTGATGCTTTTAATACAAAAACTGGCTCATATCCTCATTTTGTAACTGCGAAATGAACAGTTTTAACTTCATCTCGAATGCATTGACATGATTTGTTAAGTTAGGAAACAATTTACTCTTGCCCTGTATTTTGATGTTTAGATGATTGAGATGGTCAGCAACATTACCTAGAATTACAAATCAAATAGCCAGTTGTTATCACGTCATAAAAGGGCTCTTTCCTCAGGTGGCTCGTTTTCTTCTTCCGGAACATCATGAAGAGCTTGTTTCAAGATGCTAACAGGCAACTAACAAGGGATTTGTACGAAACAAAAAGCCGATAAAATATTGGGGAGGTTTACTATCTTGCTTTATTACGATCACAAAGATGCGCTACTTCAAACCATCCAGTGCGCAAAACTTGGCACATGCGCCATAGGTTGGCCATCCTGCCCTACAGCTGGCACCAGCGGTGACTGCTACAAGACCTGATGAGAGAAATAGAAACAAGCTGGTACGCTGCATTTAGGATCTTAAACAGGGTCCGACAAATCGTACTTTGAAAAACAACGGTGCAACTCTGGCCAATTTGATGCTGTGTTGTCAGAAGATTTTTGTTCCATTAAAATTATGTCATTAAGATTCATGAGGATTTTTGCAGATGAGAGCTTTTTTGCCTAGTTTTTGCTTTTTCTTTCAATAAATGGTTAAATTCGAATACATTACCGCAATTGGGGATGTCGCAATACAACAGTTTGAGTGTTCGGTCATGACCTAAAATTCAAAGCGGGGATAACATCACGCGAAACGATTAGATCCTTAACTTTACGACAGTTATGATTTCCAAGATTCAAAGGTCTTGACGTCAAATCCGTGACGTCACAGTCATATGAAATTTTCAGGTGGGTCTATATACATATATGCGGGGCCCGAGTCAGCTTTCGACGCCCATTAACTCTTAACTCACGCTTCGCATCTACGTTGCCACGAAAGGTCTAAGTGGGGGGCACCAAAACTGACTTTGTCCCCGGGCGCGGGAAACCTTAGGTACGCCACTGAACAACAGTCTGTACTTCGTCCAAGATTCACAGATAAATGTTTGTTTAGCACTTTTATACTGCCGAATGCGAACGATGAAGCACAGCCCAAACACTGATGTCCTTGTTTTCTGTTACACTAAACAAAGAGATTCGGTACAATTTGTCTGGAACAGTGACGGAGCAAGTGTAGTCCTTTTTGTTGACTGTGCTTTGCAGGACAGTGGGGGGAACGGCCAAAGAGTACGGTATCTGTAAACTTGGAACCAAATCATGCATCGGCTTCTCGGCAAAAATCGCCGGTCCTGTTTGCTTAATTATATGCAGTCTCATTTTTCAAGACGGATGCAACATCTTCAAGAATTCTTCTCAGAAATTTTCATGATCACCTACAGGCAAAACAAAAAACGTAGTCTGAATTCAACGATCTAGTTTTGTGCAATAGCCAGCACATGAAAGATAAATGTTTTTCTTGCAAGGCTCATTTATTCTAGTCGAAACAAACCCACACCGTCTTCAGTGCTTACAAAGTGTTTCAAACAGCCAATCAAAGTATTTTGCTGAAAACGATCAACTTTGCAATTAGATTCTTGTTCAAACTGAAGATATTACAAAGACTTGTTTTTGTAGGTTGAATATTTAATCAAACGAAAATGTGAAACGTCCGTCCAGTTTAAATCAAACTTTTTGACCTTCGTAGTTCCACAGAAAGACCATGAATATTTCGGTTCCCGTTCAAAACAGACCCGTACATAACAGAACACGTACATTAACAGATCTGTTCATAATAGACAACGTTCATAATAGATCACATTCATAACAGACCCGTTTGTAACAGACCACTTTCATAACAGACCGCTTTCATAACAGACCGCTTTCATAACAGACCACGTTCATAACAGAAACGAACATAACAGACCCGTTTATAACAAATCCGCAAGAGCAGCTAAGAAAAACAGTTCTCTATTAAACATTAGTTTCTCGTGGATATGAGCGCTTATGATAGGAAACAGAAACTTACTGTTTTCACTTCTGTATATTGCTTCAGGCCGTATTCACCCATTTCACGTTCCTGCCCGGACATTTTATAGCCACCGAATGGAGTCATGTTAGAGAAAGCTTCGTAGCAGTTTACCCTGTTGGTTATAAACAAATTCCGTTAATATATATTAGAAACATCCTAACTAATTTCTAAATTGATTTTAAAATAAGTGGTTGTCCAGTAGAGTCTGCCTGGAACAGGAAGGATACTCTATTGCAACATTGCAACAGATGGTGTAATGGTGTAAAACAATGATGTACAGCAGGCCTGCACAACACACGACCCGCGAGAGCTCCACATGCGGCCCGCGAGGGCTTTCGCAATTGCAGAAAATGTTACAACCGCCCGACGTCGGATATATAATTAATTGTCGTTCCCGAATTTCTTTCAAAGTACAACAAAATGAAATGGATTTTGCGTCCCGCGGCAAATTTATGTTTGTCAGTTTGGCCCTTCGAGCTTTGAGTTGTGCAGGCCTGGTGTGCAGGAAAGAAACTCACCACAAGGTTCCTGCTCGAATGGCGTTGGAAACGGTTATTGCTGTGTCCAAGTCTTTGGTAAGTACACCGGCTGCTAATCCATACACCGTGTCGTTGGCTCTTTTCACCACTTCATCAATTGTCTTGAACTTCATGATTTGCTGAACTGGTCCGAAGATCTGTCGTTATCAAGCGAGAAAGAATGAAAACGGTATACTTTTTTAAGAGAAAGGATATACTTTTCTAAGCTTATTCTCCTGACATTCACTTTCATAAATAAAGTGCACTGTACCACATTTTACTTTCACAAATTTCTGTTAAGTCATTTAATAGTTCGAAGGTTTGTTGAAAATATACACCGTTTCTATTATTATCTTGGTACCATTCAAAGTGGTCCAAGTAATATCAAAAACTACTTATTAACTTATTTAGGAGTGTACATTGTCAACTTGTCAACTGTAAACGCAGCGAACACATCCAGTATCGTATCAGTTTTACACATGGGTGGAGAATGGTGGAAAGCTTCCATAGCACAATTTTAAAAACAACTAGTTTATCACACATCCACTGATATAAAATGAAAAAGTTCATAGCATTGCCTCTGAACCAGAATCACTTTTGACGTTGTCTTCTACGATTCCGTTTAGTCTATCTTTCAATTAAATGCGTCTGCACTTTTTTGTAACGATTACTTCTTCACAAATAGCGACTCGACCCGATTTTAATATGTGGTTACGTCAAAAGAAAGTTTTTAATTGTGGATTCTGTAAATAAGCATAAGATTAGCTTTTATTTCGCTCAAGCTAAAATTTATATTGGAAACTAACATTCATTAAGCCATGGTCTGGTTGCCCTTGTACTTTTTATTTACAACTTCTATGCACGTTATTTTCAATGCAAGATAAAGACTGTTGGTATATATATATATACTTACATTCAGTCATTGCTATGAGTGCAATCTACATTCCTTAAACAGCCCCAGGCATATGTACACATGTGACGTACAATCCAAAATACTCAGCTTATTTAGTTGCAATCAGAAATATTTAAATGTTTCTTTTGTTCAAAATGTATCCTTCTCTTTCGAACAGTTTTGATATATCAAGAGGGGTAAATACAAGTTCTGCACCTCTTCTCGAGCGATTCTCATGTGATCCTCAACATCAGCAAAAACTGTTGGATAAATGAAGTATCCCTTATCACCGCTTCGGCCTCCTCCGCACATCAACTTTGCTCCTTCTTTTTTACCACTTTCTATCAGATCTTGGATCTTCTGGAACTGTTCATCGCTCACCTTCACATGCGTAAAAGCTTCAAAAACACGTCATCTTCAAAAACACCAACAGCCACATTTTTACAGCAGTTCTTGATCATTCAACAGCAATGTTTGATTTGATCATTCAAAGTTGAAACTTGCTTTCTAGCTAAAGTAACTTTTGGTCAAGAGATAAAAGTGCCGCCAGATGTTTCGTCACAGCGCGCTCCGCTTTTGTAAAAAAGTGAAGGTTTACAAATAATTGTCTTCATTTTTCGCACTTTATCACACAATTTCAACTCACGTAAGTTGTTAGCAACAAGGGGCTACTCTTAAAATGTTCATCTGCAATCATAAACAGTGTAGTGTAAATTAGTTCCACCCAGAACCGTCGCCAGAAAGTCTTCAATAGGGGGACTTTGCGTTTGTGTGGGGGAGCTTGACATTCCAAGAATTGACAAAAACTCCACTAATCTATTGTGTTTCATGTTTCATTTTGGGGCTTGGAGCTTTGTTTGGGGAGGCTAAGCTCACCAAAGCTCCCCCGTGGCGACGGGACTGATTCCACCACTCGCTTTTTGGTCGATAAACAGTCTACTGACCAAGAACCAAGATCGTATACCAATAACCGTTGGTAACATAACCTGGTGTCACATTAAAATAACTCTGTTAGTGTTCATAGATGAAAACTGACCAGACACAGCACTCTATATTTCTTGTTGTGTGAGTGATCAATCACATTTTAAGAGTTGTTTATCTTTAGACGCCCACTGGCAAATGGTTTAGTGGTGCAGTGAGTCGGGCACGCGCCTCTCAAGCTGACAGAATGATTTCGATGCCCAGTTGGATCACATTAAGCACTTGCTAAACGTTACTTTCCCCCTTGTGCTTTGTGTCAATGAACGGATGAGTACAAGTGCAATGCAAAACCTCAAGCAGTGTGACCGTTGGTTTGCCACCAATGCACTAACGCAGCTTTATATAAAATATGAAATATTTGGGAAAGAGTCTATCTATGTCATAAAAAGAAATTTTAGGGGTACATGCTCATCTGTTGAAATGCTAAAGGGGTACATAGTCAGAGAAACGTTGGGAACCCCTGGCTTAGAGTAACATATTTACAAAGACCTCCACTTTAGAGCAAGACTGGAGGTCATTGACTGGTGATTGTATTGATTTCCCACAAAGTAACATGGGTAAATGTTGTGAATATTGATCATCTACCAGACTAGTATCATCGACACACCAAAGTCGGTATCCATTTTAGGAAATACAAAAATGACCGCAATAGGCACGTTTCTAAAAACGCAAACCACTGTTTCTCCAACCCCTTGGCAAAAGTGACTTGCGTTTTGTTAAACGAAGTTCTTTATACAATAGTCAAAGTTACATAAGGGCGATTTAAAATTGGCTTATATACTGTCAGTTAACCTTGGTACAAAACCACTGCTTCGCGAGTTTCAGAAAATCTAATTCCAAATTCCTGAGAATCGGGGACCCCACTTAAGTATTTGCGGTACAAATGAAAAGAAATGTCAACCAAACACATTGTTCTTCAGTTTTGTCAAACTCACAACACTTAGCAGAACAGCTTTACATCAACTTTTATCTGCCTTAAAGCGCGATCTAAGTGTTGCAAATCAAGTTTAATTTTGAACTTAAGAAAGTGAGGGGTCTATTGATCGATAGTTTCTATCGGCAACGAAAGAACGATGGGGCTGGGCTTTGGGTTCGGCTTCGAGTATTCAGTACAGCGTCCTATTCGAAAAAATGACGTGTTTTCTTCAAGTCATGCAGCAACTAAAACGTTCGTAACTTGCATACCTGAGGTCCTTGTTGGGTGTTAAGGTCGAATGGGTCTCCAACAGACCTTTTTCGTGACCTCTCCACGCTTCGCTTTACAAATTCGTCATAAATTGATTCTTCTACAAATGTTCTCGAAGCTGCGGCACAAACCTGACCCTGCAGTGAAAATAGAAACATCATCAGTTGAAAGTAACCTTTTCAAAAAAGATGTTTTTCAGCGTTATGTCCTGGCAGAAACTGAGACTTTAGGTGTAGTATCTTAGGAGTTTATTGAAGTTTGGCGTTCATTTGAGCACACGAAATGAGCACTTGTTTCTCGGCACAAGTTCGACCCTCAAGTCAGAAAAAGTATAAACTTTAATGGAAGCAAAAAATACAAAAATTTAAGCAGCATCCCTAGTAAGTAAACAAAAGGTCTTATGTGTGCATTGAATTAATGTGACTAAATATATATTTTCTTGCAACAGAGATACAACGTCCAAATAGTTTGTCAGGTTCCTTCGTTTTTGCGAATTTTTCCCTTTTAAGCACTAGTTTGGAAACAGTGACAACTTTTTTCTGATGTAAATTTTTGTAACAGAGCTAACTTTTGACGTCTAAGTGTATCTCTCGTAATCCGTCTTACATCTGAGATTTTGATTGCTTTCTGTCTTGAAAGTATATCACACTTGGTTGTAAGTCCTATAAATGTGTGATTTACTTTTCGTCGTTTGAAAAGTGTGTTTGGCAAAACTAAAAATGAACATTAAGTTCCCTACAATGGGAAAATTCACAAAACCATTAAAAAATCAAAAATGCTTATTTTGTTACAAAATACTTTCACTGTGTTTGTACAAAATATTTTCACTGTGTATTTTCACAGAAGCCAAGTTTTTGCCTCCTTTGCAATGTAAGATGATCAAACGTCTTAAATGCTTTCATATTTGCCCCATGTCGGATATGTGCATGTCGCCGTTTATAGCAACATCCCTTAAGCACACTGTCTTCTTTTAGTGGGTGTTTCTTCTAAAGTTTATCGTTAGCTGACAGGTATTCATTCACAAGGTAAAGGTTGATCAAGCTTTTGATGGAATCACCTGGTTGAAGAAAAGCCCTTCATGACAGATGTCAACAGCAAGGTCCAAATCTGCATCGGCAAAAACGATGATAGGACTTTTTCCACCAAGCTCCAAGCTTACACGCTTGAGATTGCTCTTGGCCGCAGCCGCCATGATAATATGACCAATCTGCAGAATAATGCGTAATGCATTGGGTCGGCAACCTTTCCGGATTAATAAGCCACTTCAGGGATTCAACGTTCAAGAAGGCATACTAGGCCTGAAGAAAGGTTTCCAAAAACGGGTTGTTTTAGTTTATTGTATCATTCAGACATAAAGTCCATTGAAGACATGCACGGTAGGCACACCAGCTGCGTAACGCAGTTTGCCAATGAAACAGGCGCAGAACATTGTTTTGGAGACTGTTCGAGGTAAGAGCACGGGATAACGTTAAATTTGCAAACGCTATTGCTGGATTGCTCTTAACACTTGGCTGAACACTTGTACACATGTTAGTTCATTTCATTTGCTACTCAAATACGGATCAGACCCATGCCAAAACCGGTTGGGACACAAATGCGTTGCAGCACATATACTGTAGCGTTGCTTGATGGGATGACGCATTCAGAACCGAACATTGCGAAACCCATATACCCAGTCGCAAAATAAAATGCTGTTGTAGTGGCAAAGAAATGAGGTGAATCTAACAAGCAGCATGATAGCTCTCAGTCATGAATTAGTTGACTTTATTCAAAAATAAAGTAGTTCAGTGAGAAATCTGATGCTGCATCTTTTTGGAGATAGATGCAATATCAGATTGAAGTGACGAGGATTTCAGTAACATAATGTCTATACACCTATTCTGCCAGAATGACCATGTTTCCAAGTTTATGCAACTTTGAAGGCTGTTGTAATTGTTCAGGTGATAGTAAGATACACCTTATTAGCTTTTGCAACTTTTTCTTATATTTAGCAACTTTTGTTTTTTCACCGACAAACATTTCACAATTTAGGAAGCTCCCCATAATTTGAATGACATTTGTTATTTGCAACTTGATATAAGAAATGCCGAAAGTTCTCTAGCTTTCGGTTCTAGAGAAGTTTTAAAAAGATGGTAACTCTGTTTCAGCAGAGAACGTGGTCATAAATAATTCCTTTTNGTTCCTAGAAAAAACTATACATTTGTTTATACTAAGTATATATTTATAACAGGTGCTACAAAATTTCGAGTGAATAAAAACATGCNCTGGGAAGGAGTGACATAAGCTTGAGAAAATGTTTTGCTTTAACATACAGACCTCCATCGACCCAGTGAATGCCACTTTATCAACGTCCATATGTTCGCTTATCGCTGCTCCAGCNGTCGGTCCATATCCTGGCACCACGTTTACTACTCCAGGCGGAAAACCAGCCTGCAAAGCAGTTTGTAAACGATGGTAACAGCCAAAGAGGAAAAATGCATCATGAACTAAGTTCAAGAAGCAAACGTGTACAACTGAGATTAATTTATGATATACAAATTAAACTAAAGACAAATTAAACTTAATTATAAAAATTTTGGTAATGTAAACAGAGGCATCATCCGTTGCAGAACTGAACTCCTTGTGTAGTTGGTACCCCCCATTACTGGGCAATTATGACTTTTTTCTGTTTCACTCTTTCGCTGAATGCTCGACCCCGTTTTTCTGTTTGCTCTTCCAACAACAGCAGTAATCTACGGACAGGCGCCCAAATGTAAGTGAAAAGAAAAGGACAGATTCTGGAAGAGGCGAAGTAAACTTGAAGCAATAAAACGTGGGGCGATTTGGACAACACAAGTAAATTGGTGCGTCACTGATACAAGACAAAAACATTTTAGCTGGTCATTGACACGATCCAGTGGTGTAGGAGGTGGGGGTGCAGGGAGTGCAAGCGCAACCCCAAAAGTTTTGATTTGTTGAAAATCTGGGCAAAATCCCTAAAAATCCGGTGAAAAATGGCGCCCAACTTTGTTTGGTTTAAAAAATGGCGCCCAGCGTTTGCAGAAAGTCACAAAAACACATGAAGACCTTTTTTGAAGGTCATACCAAAAAAGGTAAAAAGGTCTTCATGATATTTGTGGGAGAAGATTTGTAGACAAAAATCGCACAAAAACTTTTCGGGCTAGTTTGGGGAAATTCGGGCGTATGCTTTGCACCGCCAAAAATTTGCATGCTCCTACACCTATGATATGACCGCTTACGATAATCATTGTACAGTAGGCTAAAAGGTGAATCGTGCAACGAAAAATCATGCTCAAACGTTTGACTACAAATAACCGGTTACGGGTCTCGCTATTATCGTAGCAAATTTATCAGTGTTACGATTTGAAATTAGGTAACGTCTAAGCTGAGCGAAAGAATAAAACGAAGGAAACGTAAATCCAAGTAGATTCACAAGTGTAAGATGTTGCCGTTATCTTATGAGTGTTTCAGACCGTAACAGTTGACGATGACGTAGACAACGACGTCGCCTTGTACAAGGGCGTAAGTGAAATATTTAAATCTGTACCTCCTTGACAAGCTGTGCAACGTATAATGCGGTCAAAGGTGTCTGCTCGGCTGGTTTTAGAATGACTGTGTTGCCGCACGCTAAGGCGGGAGCAAGTTTCCACGCTTGCATGATCAAGGGAACGTTCCAAGGGATGATTTGGCCACAAACTCCGACTGGTTCATGACGAGTGTATGAAAAATACTTGCCATCTGCAAACGCAAAAAAGTTGACAACCATTGCTGTAGTTAACACCCTTAAAAATTATAACACAACTGCTATTGTCAAATGGTAAATGTTTTTGTAAGCAGTCGAGAAAAACACCAAAGAAGATGTGAAATTCACGTCTGCATATGAAAACGTCTAGTGTATATTAGAAAGAGTTATGAAAGCACAGCATGGCAGGCAGATCCCGCGAAAGCGCTACATCGCTATATACGAGTATGAAAAAGCATGATTTCTACATGGCAGATTGCAGTGACAACAATTTCCCTTGTTGCCGAGCAAATGTAAAACTATTTTCTTGCAATCACCTAAAACCATGAATTTAAAGCGTTTCAGTAGACTCAACCCAGAATAGCAGAGTCATGTGCTTCTATTAACGTCTACCATACACTCCATAGTCTTGACAATAAAATGGCAGATGCACAGCTGCAGTTAAGTTGGGAACGATCGGCACTTCCTCACGTGAATCTTTTTAATTTTTTTGAAATTTCCGTTTCATTGAAGAAGCAAGCTAGAACCAGATCTCAGTAGTCCTGTTCGAATGCCCAGATGTTTTCTTACTTCATGGCTAAGGGCAAGTAACTGCATCAACTTATATTCCAAAATTTTTCAAACGATTGTCTTCCTCAAAATGCTTGGTGAAAAGTTTTTAACGCAGTTTACTAATTATTGCAGAGCTGCTTCAAAATTCAAAGTCGTGCGAAGTCTCACAACAAACATTAACGCAAAAGTAGTCATTTCAGTAAAATAATATTAACATTTCGAAAACTAAGCGCGTTTTATCTTCATCAAAAATTCACTGCATGCAGCTCAAAAACGTACACTGCCGCACGCACGCGGCACTTGCACACCAAAAAACGAGGGAGTGAAAACTTGCAAACCATTTTTATAAGCAGGAAACGCATCCGTGAATGGCTGCGTTGAACATTAAAAATCGCCAACGGTGAATCTTCTTATAACAGCCCAGAACATGCAATATCCAACTCTTCACACCTCCCAAATGGCAAGTGTGGCGTAGCACCACAAGCGCGGGCATAAGTTTTTAAGTGGCTCGAGGCATGGAAGCAAAGTTGCCAGATGTACATCATAAAAAGATCCAAGCGTCAGAAAAAAAGGTTGAATCTACTATTAGAGGTCGAAATATGAACGCTGCTAAACACGTAATTGTTCAAAACACAGATTTTTCTGCTATTTTGTTTTGATGTAACTCTGGGGAGTAAGGCGAGAAGACGATTTATAACGTGGTAGCCTCGGTGGTATAGGGGTGCCTAAAGTGCCTCCAGTGTCGTATTGACATATTAGTAACGAAATGTGTTTAGTTGATAGATCAACAATAGAACATATGAAGTCATTGGGTGGAAAAAGGTGTTAGGAAATACCAAGAGGAATGCACTTTGACAGGAAGCGATTCCTTGTAACAACCCCTCATTCGTGTTTTATTGCTTTCAGTAACAAGACAGAATAATCCAAAAAGGAAGCCAGAAATCCAATGGTTAGAAGCAGTTCCCATCTAAGGTCCAACTCGTCCAAGTAATTGAAAAAAGGTTCGAGTTGTGAAAACTTCGAACAAAACGATCCATTTGGGCTGTAGGTGAGAGTGCTCATATTCATTTGTTTTAGCCTATATATATATATATATATATATTTGTCCAGCCCTGGACGCCCATCAAAATGATCATGATCATTTTTGTCAAACTCACAAAACAAATACATACCCACAGGAATAACTTGTCCGTGGATCTTGTCTGGCCATCCGGAAAAATACCTGCACAAAAAAGATGTTTTCAATGAATGCGCTGTTCCTTTTGTTTGCTGTGCAAATATTAATGTAACTAAAATGAATTTTTCGCTTCAGGGAGTGGCAGGGAATTTTCATTGCGTCTAATTGATTTCCCTTTGACGACCGCGCGAGCCAATAACTTGGCTCGAGGTTTTTTAGTTATAACTCGCCAGCCGCTATAACTAGAGAGTGGTTCAACCCTCTACGGATGCGGCAAGTCTTCTTGGTTCTATTAAAAAAAATTATTTTTGATTTGAGTGAGGGGTTCGCCTGGGAGAGGCTTGCAAAGTGGGGGCGTTTTTGGTTTTTTGACCAATTTTGACGAGCCCTGGACGCCAATCCAATGGGCCAAAATTTTGACTCAAACTTGTTTTGGAAACTAGATGATCTCCCACATAAATAGAGCCTTTGCGTGACCTTCTAGCATGTCTGGAACGAAAGTTATGGTCCAAAAACCCCATTTTACCCCCAAAATCAGAAAATACATGAGTCTCCCACTGGCGGCTAGTGTAGCTCGCGATAACCCGCGATAACTCCCCACTAAAAGAAGCTAGCGAGCTATACGAACCCTCGAAAGACTCATGAAGTCTTCTAGATTGTACTGAAAAAAAAAAATGTAGATTTGGGTTCGGGGTTTTCGGTGGGTGGGGTTAGAAAAAGGGTAGTTTTAGCTTTTTTTGGTTGTTTCATTATGACGTCATCACCTCCACAAAGGGCCAAAATTCGGGCTCAAAATTTGGTTGTATTCTAGGCTGGAATATGAAGCTTTAGAGGCCTAGATCGACTTCCTAGCGTTTCTGGTGCCCAAGTAGGGGCCAAAAGACCCCAAATCGTTGAAGACATGGCTGAGTAATTTCAGGGGATCTGCCTAGTTAAAATCCGGAAGTTTGGCCATAACTTTTGAACCAGAAATGCTAGAATGTCCATCAAATCCTCTAAAGACTCGTATTGAAGCCTAGAATCCAAAAAAACTTCGAGTCACCAATTCTGATGGATGGTTCGACTTCCCGGAAGTGACGTCATTATCCCAATGTATAGAAATATGCATGAACAACCTCTGAATATGCAAACATTAACAAAAAA
>JGI24158J21664_10005777_pt1 | contig 16222 bp, 13 predicted proteins | sample Ectturendosymbi3_FD_21664 | JGI IMG/M metagenome (IMG submission 21664)
TGGCCCGCCACAACGTTTTCGGTGGTCCGCAGAAGCAGAACAGGAAAATCTTCAAATCTGAAATTTCCTCCAACTTCTCATAGTAAATATAGTGCTGACGGCTGAGACTCTAAGTCGAGACTTGCTTCTACTCGCATGAGAAGGTACGGCCCTGCGCTAAAAGCGGCCTTCTCAAAGTGGCCCCCAAGCAAAAATAATTGCCCACCTCTGCTTTAATGTGTTGTGGTACTGACACATTTACATTTAGATGTGTTGTGCTACTGGCACATTTATATTTTTAATGTGTTGTGCTACTCAGACATTTATACTTTGGTGTGTTGTGTCACTGAAACAATTACATTTTATTGTGTTGTGTCACAAACGCATTTACACTTTATTGTGTTGTGTCAGACACATTTTCACTTCGGTGTGTTATGCCATATATGTGTTTACACTTTGGCGTGTTGTGCCACATACGTAGTTCGAAATTTGGTGCGTTGTGACACAGCAAGATCACTTCAGTCGGCTGAGAATTCATTTGCATAGCCGTGAAAAAATGACTGTTTGACGCCACGCTTTTTCTTTTAAGCAGCAAGTTGAATTTTGGTCGTTTAGCGGAAAAAGCTTGTTCGGACAAACTGTTCCTTCTATCATTTCTCAGAGTTTTGATGGCTTGTTAGAAAACATGGCGGTTAACCGGAGAACAACGCTTGTGATTGTCGCTAAATCCCACGTGTGGTTGGCGATTATCCCCAATGTGAAGATGATTGTTGATAGTTTTGGTATGACTGAAGTATAGTGTAAGAAGTAGTAGGTTGGGGGGGTAATCGGCTGGTGACGTGCGGGGTACATGGGTAACGGGAAACGGACGTGGATAGCAACGTTTAGGTTGCAACACGTTGTTGCAAACGAGCAAGTCCATGTTATCTGACACTTGTTTTACTTTTTTTTGTTTTATTTCTGCAGATTTTCTAACGAGTCCTTTTAAATGGACGTGTTTTTGCTTAGCTAATGTGTGACAGAAGCGTGCTGCTGCTTAGTTCTACCCTGTGTGCGCGCGAGATATTCTCGAGCATGGCGCAAGCGCCCAACAACGAGATGCCTCTGATCATTGACGTGGTATCGGAGAGACCTGATGGTGCGAACAGGGGCTCGGTAGGGGCGAAGGCCGGCCTCGGGAAAACGCGGCTCAGCAATGTGTCGACGTCAGGTACGATCAAACTTACGCTTTCAAAAGTCATACCGCCGGTCCGTTGCTCATCATTGTATTCTGTTGGGTGCCATGGGAACATTATTTTTCAGTTTCTTTTATAACCAATTTATATTATAACCGGCTAAATGGTACAGTTGGCTAAGCACGAGCGACAAAAGCTGGTTGGCGGGATTCGATTCCCGAGTCATACCGAAGACTTGAAAACGGTACTTGCGGTCTGTCCAGCCTCGTGCTCAGCCTTGATGAGTGAGTGCAAGGGAACGATTCACGCGCAGTGCTGCCACTGACTCGCCATCACTCATTGCAAAAGTAGCCGCTTGGCCCGAGAAAGCTAAAATTGCAGCCAGACCACTCGTGACACTCCGAATGGAGAACAAAAGCGAGTACATACGAAACTGATTTTCTTTAAACTGTGCGTTGCTGCAGACGTTGCACCGTAATAAGCAATTGTGTGTTAGACTTGTGGCGGCGCTCTTATTGTTAGTACGAATTGGAAGAACTGGCATGTTCGCTCTGGATCAGGGCGGATCCAGCCAATAAGGTTGGGGGGGATTTCAGTAATGTTTTGGTAGTCAAGTCTCATAACGGCTTCGCTATCTGTATGAGAGACGAAGTATGCTTCACAAAACGAAAGACGACGTAACGGCCTTAAATCGCGAATGTTTTTTCAGAATTGTACAAAAATATGGTGAATAAGGTTACTTTCGTAGGTTTTAGTGGGGGGGATCGCTCCCCCCAGGATCCGCCCCTGCTCTGGATACGAATTCATAGTGAAACCTTGGCTTCACTTCAAGCAGTTGTATTCGCGCTTTAAGGAAAAAAAGAAACAAAACACTCCTTTTTTGTCGTTTGCCGCCGAAGCAGTTTCTTGGAACACTTCAGCGTCAACAGGTTTTTCTGCGTAAGGCAGTGGTTGTGAAGGTAAGTGTTAAATTATCGCTGCAGGGTATGCGCGTTACAAGCTGTGCGTTGAGGACGCTGCAAACCTTGAGTTTCTGCTGCAATGTCGCTTGCACACGATTTGTGCTTCGAATAACTGAGTGCGATTTTTTTTCTGAAAAACAAATAAATTTCAAAAAGTTTGGTGGCAAAACCCGCAAGCAAACTGTGCTTTGACGAATGAAGGTTACTTAATGTTTAATTAATTGGTTTCATCGTTTTGTTTGTATGTTCTAGTGTTTGTTGCTAGCTGAAAATTCTTTAACTGTGTGTTTGCTCATTTCTCCACGAGTAAGCAACAGCGAGGTTTCTCAAATCAAAGAAAGTATTGCACTACGTGTTTCCCCACAAAGCAAATATTTTTAATGCTAGATTTTTCAGTCATAAACGGAACTTTTTTCAGATGACCGAAAAAAATTGTCAATTCCGTCATGATGTCCGAAAATATAGGCTGGTGACATGGTCGTCGGAGCAGGGGTGGCCTTGGCCGCCCTGGATTTTGAAATTTTCAGCAAAAACGTTGTTTTATTAGTTTTAAGTGGGAAAACACAAATTTCACAACTTTTGCCCCCCCTGGAAAAATTTGGAAACAAGCCCAGTGCCCCCCCTGGAAAAATCCGTCCGACGCGCATGGCTGGCAAATGTTGTCACAGCAAGCTTTAATAATATTATGGCACAAATGACCGACATGTCTCACCGAAAAAAAAATTAAATGCTTTAATCTTCTTTCCTTACTGAACGCAGGTCCTCCCGTGAAGAAGTTCTGCACCGAAGGGCATTGGAAGAAAACGATGAATATGCTTCGAAGGTAGGTTGGAATTCATGGCGCTCTAATTCTGAGGCATCCATCATTGCTGACGTATAAGCTGTTCCTCATGAAAAGTGTAAGCTAATCTGTCAAACAGTGAACGGATAGAAATACATGTTTATTATTTGCTACGTAGCGTCTCATCTGTAGTAATTGCAGTCAGTGTTCCCTCTAAGAAAATTTTACACTGAGCAAATGTTTATTTTAGCGAACACGCAATTGCGAAACCATGCACACACATAACTAGTGAAGCGCTGCAAGGGCCATGCGATATATGTGCACGATAGTACATTTGGAATGTTGCAAGTGCGCGAGAATATGATTTCACTGCGCAAATGGTCTGGCTGTACTGCGCAGTTGCGCTTCTCAGAGGGAACAGTGCTTGCAGTGCACTTTTTTCTGCTTTTGTCACCAGTTGAACACGAAACTGCTCGTAGGTCTAACACAGTGGTTCCCAAATTTCTATCGATGATGTCTTATTACCTTCAAAAAATTTTTTTTACATTTCAGGTCGAAAATTTCTTTTGCAGTGATCACTCGTATAATACAGACGAACATTGTGATTTTGGTTTTGCGTTACCCCCCCGAAGAATCGCATATTACCCCCGATGGGGTAATTTACCCCCAGTTGAGGAACCATTTCCCGCATTGCATTTACTTTATTTCCGGCTGTGCTGCTTTCAGCAGCTGATCGCTCCAAGTCTGGTCTCAGCTTTACACTGAATTTTTTCAAATGACAGGGATGACAAATACGTTGATGGAACGATTGAAGCCGGCGGCGAGCAATTCCGCATCCACAAGAACCTGTTCGCGATGAACTCGGATTTCTTCGATAAAGCTTTCACCATTGAGGTGAGAATCGTGTGTAAAAATGAACAAAAACCTAAAAACCAACGATTTTAACGAAACAGTCGTTTAGAAAATAACTGTTTTCATCGCCAGCAAGATTCAACGAATGAAGAGGGGTCAGCGTTGGACCACCACCATGACGCAAAAGCGGCGTGGCATGTTTAAAAAGGGTATGCGGTTATTATAAGCTTATCCAAGAACTGCAGGACTACCGCAGCGCACTGAGCTGCAGGCTTGGTCCAGTCGACAGTGCTTGTCGCCTTAACGCCTGGTGCATTCTTTCAAATGAACGACAGTCAGTGGGCAAGGGCTTCCGATTTGGGGAGCGGGCCCTTGCCTTCTTTTTTTTCAAAGTATATTACATGTTGGTGTGAAGTTCGTACCTGCTAAGTTAGCAGTGTAGAGACAACTGCATCCTGACATAATTTTGTCCTAACTGCGAGGCCCACTCACGAATGCTTTGATTACAAAGCAATCTGTACGCATTTGCACAGCAATGAACGTCTTCATTTGACAGTTTCATCGGTTCACCTAAAATTTCTTAACGCTTTCCACAACTCTTCATTTTCTCCAATTGCGTAATAACTTCTCTGTTGTCAACGATTGCAGCATTTACCGATGCCTTGTTACAAGGTTTGTTTTGCACGTACCTACTAAGAATTTTTGTGTTCTTATGCTAATTCCTGTGACATGTGCCAGGACCGGAATCAGCTGATATTTTTGGGGGCGTGGTCAAAATGATTGTAACTGGCTCTTGCACCTAACAACCAACCTGTTTTTGAGAATTTTAGGGGGTAAATTCCCTGGTTGCGGGCCTGACATGGACCATGGGTCTGTGAAAAATAGGTATAAGTGAAATAAAGTAAAACATTTTTGGCAATTGGATTAGTTCCGGAAGTGACTGAATGCGTAAAATCGACTTAAACGATTTTATCATCACGAGATTATGGTGACACTCCTTCTCATAGCACCTGGTGGCCAACCGGCATCATGGCGATAAACGGTCAAACGTTTCAGCGCATTTCACTGGGCACATGGTGCATTTTATTGCGAACGCAATGGGCCCATGCTTGGAGGAAACACGGTTGTTCAATCGTGGACACACTCAACGCTTATATTTTGTGCGTTAGATTCCACCCTGTTGCGAGTTTTTCGACTTTGCTTGAGTCCTTAGTAAAAAATTCAGGTTGAAAACGCAGCAGTTTTGCAGTTTGTGCGCGATACGCACGGAAACAAATCATACCATGCTTTTGTGCGAAGATGAAGGAGCGAAATGAGAATATTGTCAAAGTCGAAGGGGTCAGCGCCAACGTGATGAGGCATATTGTCAACTATCTCTACTCTGGCGAAATCGCGTTTACGCCGGAAGAAGCTGTTGACATCTTTTCCGCTGCAGATTACTTGTTGATTGCAGGTAGATTTTGCTTGTTGNTTGGGGTAAGTTTGCTTGTTGATTGGGGTAAGTTTGCTTGTTGGTTGGGGTAAGTTTGCTTGTTGGTTGGGGTAAGTTTGCTTGTTGGTTGGGGTAAGTTTGCTTTTGATTGGGGGTAAGCTTGCTTGTTTGATTGGGGGTAAGCTTGCTTGATTGGGGGTAAGCTTGCTTGCTTGATTGTGGGTAAGCTTGCTTGTCGATTGGGGGTAAGTTTGCTTGTTGATTTGGGGTAAGTTTGTTGTTTGGGGGTAAGCTCGTATGTTGATTGAAGGTAAGTTTGCTTGCATGATTGGAAAAAAGTTTGCTTATTGATTGGGGTAAGTTTTCCTGGGAACGTTCTGGCGTAGCTCGTTTTGTCAACAGTTTTGCAATTCCTGGTAATTTTTCCCTGGATTTTGTGAATCTGTAAATCGTTTCGTGATCTAGTTACTTTCTGGAAGATTCTAGTTGGATTTGATGATCTCGAAATCTAATGATATAATTAAAGTGATTTCCCTGCTTTGTTATGCGATGAAAGCTGCTGAATGAAAATTTCGAATGCAAGGCACCGAGGCCTTGGTTAGTTTAGTCTGAAAAAAAGATGTTAAATCCGAAGAAATCTGATGAAATGTTCAGTTCTAGAGAAAGACAGCAATTTGAAAGGTTCATGTAGGCTTTCTATTTACTTTTTTGACTCTGGACACTAACAGTCTGAGCTAGACTGTTGTTGAAGGCTCAGGCAAATTTTCGCTAGCAATTTTGTAAAACTCCCCTAGTTTAAAATGAAAGGAAATATGGCAGGCCGACATCTGAATCAGCTAATTTTCCGTTGGTTAAATGCTTGAATATAATAAAAATCGACCTGAAGATGTCGATATCCTACCGCGATAGCAATCTAGCAGTGTCTTTTTCTTGATCTATTCGTTTTTTTTGTGCTCGATCTCTAGTGTGTTTTTTCAGTGCGGACATTGTGTTTGTTCAGTGCTGAGACAAGTGTTCTAAGCTATCATTCTTTCAACGCTCCGCACTTTCCAAGAGCAGCGCGCGCTGTCATTGTTTCGTCACGCAGGCATAAAGCAGCACTGCGTGCAAGTGATCGCCGACAGCGTCAATCGGCGCAACTGCATCACGCGCTGGAAATTCGCGACGAGCTACGCGCTGCCCGAACTCGAGACGCGCTGCCTGACTTACATCCACAAGAACTTTGGCCTGTTCGTAGCTGGGGGGGAGCTGAACGCACTCACCGCCAATCAGCTGAAAGTCGTCGTGCAATTCACTTGTCACCGGGTAAGTTCGCCCCAAATGATTTCGCTTATCTCTTGTTGCTGTAGTGTTTTTTCTTTTATTTTATGCTTTTTTCGCGTTGTTTTTCATTATCGTGTCCTGCTAGTCGCTTTTTTACTTGAAATTATTTCCGCTGGTCGTAACTCAGCCCAAAAGTTAACATGTTTGTCCAAAGACAGGGGACAAATAAAAATGTTTTGGAGCAGTGGTTCTTAACCTTTTCTCCACCACTCCCCCTTAGGTAGTTTTACTTTGTTTCACGCCCCCGTGAGTTGAAATAAGTTGTAAAAACAAGTGTATTTCTTGGTAATTTTATTTCATTTTTTTATTTCAAGGTTTTGTTACAGACACACAGTCCATAGAGTACAAGCACACACAGTCTGCAAAATGCAGATTGACAAAAACAGACACAACAGAACGATTAATATGGAGGTTGGACGCAGAACAACAAGGTTACAAACACTTTCCTAACACCATTGTCGCTAACCCCAACACTTGGTACAGCACCACTGCAGAGTACAGGACGCTTCCTAATTTGGTCAAGGCCGGATAAAGCAAGCATGCACTGCACACGCCCTCAAACATACATTGTAACGTCCGAGCACTCAGTCACAAAGTAAAATGCGGTTGTAGTGTTTAAAGAATACGGACGTATATAAACAATCTGACTTCATCAAAGCGCCCAGCCATACGTTGTTAGATTTCTGCATCGTTCAAGAAAGAGGTACATATTTCTTCACAATAAGGCCTCAGATGTAGGAATGTTACATTGGACGTGATGGCTACTAACATTCGCTCGCCAGGACAGATTGTTGCACAGGGCTCTGCATCCAAAATTATAGGCCACTGATTACTTGACAATTTTTGGCCAATATTTGGTGCAACAATTTTGTGCAGTATTCGATGAAAACGCTTTCTTTTCAGCGTCTTTTCGCAAGATTTACCGGTGCTCACAGATATGCATGTTCCCACTCTAGCACGCGTGCTTAAAGTGTTGCAGTTGCTTGTTTTGGACTTGTGCGAACTTTTGCAAATTCTTACCTGCATTGCCTTGCAACCGTGCACTACTTCTCAGAGTGAATGCAGATAACTCCGACTAATTGTATATCGGTTAAACGCCATAACCGCGCTTTCGCATAAAATTCCAGAATCTCAAACCAAAACCATTCATACGTGATAAGCAGAGCACGATTAATCGCTTAAACAGGATATTCAAATAGAAATGTAATTTTTGTTTGTAGACTTATACACTTACTCTGCGCCGCTTGGTGTGAATGAAAGACACGGTTCCGAGATTGATTAAGCAGTGAGTGTCGTCACAGGGATGGCCAGAAAGCAAAGTTACTCTTTCTTTGGCCGAGAAGTCGACATCGAATGGAGGCCTGTAGTTGCCAAGCTGCATAAACCTAGTCTCACATTCAACAAGAGTGTGGCTGAAGTGCAGTTGAATCGTCATAAATACACATTGTCGCATCACAGAAGAACATGGCGGGAGTACTGCAGAAAACTAGTACCATGCGGGTATACGGCCACCTTGCAGAAAGTTCGTCGAATTACAGAAAGCTATAGCGTTATCCCACGCTGCGTGGTGCTGTGCAAGGTGTATGCGCTCATGTTTATCTGGAGTTAGACGAGCTTCTCTGCGATACAGCCGGCTACCTTGAATTGCATGTCCACCATGCTGTTCTCAAATGCGAGAAAGGTGCAGATGGCATGTCGACTAAACAGTCCTCCTATAGTTGCGCCTCACAACATTATGTTTGATGCAGACTCGAGTTCGGAAAAATTTCAAAAACTTGACTCCGACTTCCATCTCTACCGGAACGAAACCAAATGTGGTAGCGATGTAAAATTAGCACCGATATAACGTTTGGAAGGGACACGTTTCCGTTCAAAAGCTTTCCATGTTCTCGAGCATGAAAGGGCTCGCGACCCCCGGGAAATTTCTCGACGCCCCCCCTGGACAGCGCTTCCCCCGGTTAAGAACCACTGTTTCAGAGAATTTCGCGCAAAGACGTTCAAAGTTCAAGAATATGCTCCAGGTGAAGGTAAAAAGCTCCCGACGGCAATTTCATAAAACTCCGTGTCACGTGGTCTTCAATCGAAATTCAGTCTTTCCAGTTTTCGTGCATTTCAACTCAAACTGAACAGCTTAGCTGCGTTTTGACGTCATTCGTATAGAAACGTCACCGGCGCTCGGGCGTTTCGTTTCGCTGAGACGTTTCAGTCGTTTGATCGAAGTATCTTAAACTTCCAGTGGCCTCTCGTTTTCGGACATGTCTTGACGGAAATGTCTCACTTTTTTTATCATTGAAAAGAACGTTCGGTCATTGACGGAAAAAACAGGCCTACCCCCGTTGGATTATGTGCATACGATACCAACATATAAGGAAGTGAAAGTGCATGCAATCTTATATTGCCTTTGTGGTTTAGTTAAAAGTTGCTTGGGTGAAGGCAGAACACTTCACTGCACGTCTTTGGTGGATGCATCCTGTTGGGTTTCAATATGCATTCGTGACGCTCACAGTGTGCATTGGTGACGTTGAAAATATGCATTGGTGACGTTGAAAATATGCATTGGTGACGTTGAAAATATGCATTGGTGNCGTTGAAAATATGCATTGGTGNCGTTGAAAATATGCATTGGTGGCGTTGAAAATATGCATTGGTGGCGTTGAAAATATGCATTGGTGACGTTGAAAATATGCATTGGTGGCGTTCACAATAGACGTTCATGACGCTGGCAATGTGCATTGATGACGCTGGCAATGTGTATTGATGACGCTTACAATGTACATTCATGACGTTGATAGCGTTCATTGGTGGCGCTGACAATGTGCATTGTTGACGCTCACAATATGCACTGGTGCCACCGTCACACTTCTTGTATCGCTCAGAGCCAGAGTCACAACGCAATCTGCAAAGTTGTGCTATCGTGGGTCAAGTGCGACGAAAAGGAAAGGAGCGGCGACTTTGTCATGTTGTTTAAAAAAATCGACCCCTGTCGCTTGTCAGTAGATCTCATCAAGAAACTGGCGAAGCAAGAGGTCAGTCGATTGTCTTTGATGTGTGGGAAGCTTTGCTTCCGATGCTGCCTGTGGTTTGTACGAAAGTGTTAACTGATGGTCGGTTTCACCCAGGTCCGTAGCCAGGTTTAAAGATTTGGTGGGGCACAATACATTTTTAGGGGGGCACGATTTTTGCTTTTGCTATATGTTTAGAACAAAATTTTCTGGGCGCAACAAAATTTGGGGAGCACTGCCCCCGAATGCCCCCCGTAGCTACGGGCCTGGTTTCACCCACTGAAGGAGGAATTCAAATGAACCTTGCCATTTTATGAAAAAAGATCGTATTTTCGCTAACCTAAGCTTGTAAGCCATGAACAGTTGTGTCATAAACGAAAACGCCACAACCAGTGATTTAAACGAACTTCATCCGATATTTGCTGACGGCAAAAACCGTCAGCAAATATCGGATGAAGTTCGTTGCTTTTTGAAATATCTTTTTTTTTAATTTGCTTTTTTTTTTAAATGTGATCGTGTTATTGATTGCTGTGCATTTTTTAAAAACCGTGAATGCTGTATCGCAGGGGTGGGGGTCATATGGCGCGCATGAATTGTGCATTGTCGCTGGCGGGCCGCAAAATTAAGTATAATTAATTGATCCTGAAATGCTACCTTTATTTAACTATGAAGAGTGACTTCTCTCGACTTAATATCTGAGTACCCGCTTATGGTGGAGCTTCGTTCTGACGCGATGCTGTACTCTATCTTGGGTAACGGAAATTCTGATGCGGGCCCATATCAATTGTCCACGCGGGCCGCATTTGGCCCGTGGGCCGAAGATACCCGCCCCTGCTATATCGCGTCATGATTCGCATTTATGGTCATTGTCAACACTTTTCGTTTTTCTCTCCCCCACCCCAGTCAGACTACCAATGCTGCTTCAGCGTGTGTGCTACACTATTCAAATTCAAGGCCTCAGTCACTTCTAAAGGAAAATATTAACATCCTTACTTGTTCTATCCAATATTTAAACCAGTAATCGTGCTTGGCAGCAGCAATGACAAATCTGAAACTTTGGGTAAAAATTCGCACCAAGACCCAACATCACAACTTTACTGCCGCCCATCGTCTGCTCCAGAGTTTGCGTCAGTGGTCTCCAAACTACGGCCCGCGGGCCAATTCCGGCCCGCGAAGAAATTTTGCCAATAATGAAAAAATAATATGTTACTACGAAATATTTGTTGATTTGGCAGAATGTAGCATATCCCGAAACAATCACATTACCTAAGATGTCCGGCCCTCGAACTGTTCTTTAACAGCTGAAGTGGCCCTCGGACAAAAAAGGTTGGAGACCCCCTGGTCTACACAAACCAACATAGTGAAATCTCCCTGATTTAGCAGTTTTTTTATGCTGACGTGTCCGATATAAGTGTTTTTCCAACCGGGCCTCAAAGATCAACATGATTCAAATTGGTAGCAGTTCGCGGGCAGCAGTCTCTTAGCGTACTTGTAAACAGACCAGTTCGTCGTGTATTGTTGGCAGTTACTTTCCAATGAAAACCTGCCCTTGTGTTCGTTCGCTTTAAACATAAAATCTTCGTTTTTCATTTTTTCCCTTCATGGCGCGCAGGGGCAGCTTCGTCGATCCCAGGTCGAAAGCAAACTATTTTGTGTTGAGTACCGGCATGGCGGATAACGACGACAATTTTTTTTTTACACAAGCGTTCACTGGAGCCAGGTTACTTTCTTTATTACGAAGGTTTCCAGAAGGTTGCGGAGCTGGAGTCGGAGTTTTTTTTGTGTGGAATCTGATTCCTAACAACACCAGGAGTCGGATTCAGATTTTTTTGTCTGACACCAACACCATGTCCAATTGGATCACTTTTTATGTCACACTCCTAAGTTGAGAATTCCTGTTGAAATGGTACCATTTTTTTGAAACTTTTGTTGAAACAGATAATTTTTGCTGTGTGCCACGATTTCCACTGATTGCTAGTTGCTACAAAATTGTTTACAGCCAAACTTCATCCTCTTTATGTTAAGAAGTCGGATATTTTACCTCCGACTCCGCAACCCTGGTTTCCAGACTTAAAATGAAGCTATTTTTCTGTACTCTTGTAATGATCTCCGTTTCTCTTTTCGACTTGTGTGACTAGCAAAAGAAATAAAGCATTTTCTTTTTGCGTCAATCTTTTTCTCTGCCGAGCTGTTTACTTTCAAACGTTTTTGTTTCGGCACTTCGCAGCCATTGGTCCAGCGTTTCCAGCAAGCACGTGACGCCGTCGTCGCGGAACTGATCAGCCGCGTCGAGACGCTGAGTAAAGATTTGAAAAGCTCCGAACTGCTCTGCGACAACATGTCCGCGCAGCTGAGCGCTCTCGAGGACAAGTACAATATGCAGAACGACCGCATACGGCGGCACTTGCAGAAGCGCAGAGACATGCTGGTGCTGACACCGAGGGAAGCGAGGCTGCTGGTGTGGTTGGACGCAGCGCAGCTGCAAAGAACTGCGGCGGCCAATCACTTTATCAATTGACAAACACGTGACTTTCGCATCCAATCAGAATTCTGTTCCGGATACACGTGACTTCGAAAGATCCAATCGAAATGTTAATTCGTGTCAAAACACGTTTCGAAACGTCTTACAATGCGGATTGCTAATTTCAATTTTTTCTGGAGCTGCGTTTTTCAACCGTGTTGCATCGGTTGCCATGGTGATACGATTGTTTCCCGTCGCCGCGTGAAAACGGCGTTTGTCAACTGCATTCGAGGAAAGTCAATATTTCGGCTGGTGAAGACGTCCATTCTCCTGGGACCGAAAGCAGTTCTGTCGCAAAACGATCTTCATTTCGTTTGTTTCGCACCGTTGCAACCGTTTGAACAATGCCACCGATCCGCTTTTATGTTTTTCTGTGCGCGACGTCTGCGCATGCAAGAGTTTCGACAACAACATTTCCATTTTGCTGAACATCGCAAGAAGCCATCTTGTCCAGCTAGCTCTCCCCATCAGCAACGTTCTGTTCTGAGTTCCCACTCGTGCTGCTGTTCGCTTTGTCCTTGTGTTCGAATACGCTTTCCGTACTCCCAACACGTTCTCGAATATTCTTTGCGGTATGGGAGAATTTAAACCGATATCAATTCGCGTGATCCTTCATTGACCACAATAAGAATAACGTAAGTTGTTTGTTTTTGTTTGTCGCGCGCAGACAATCGCGTTCCAACGCACGGAATGAAACATCGTCGATGACGTTCGAATATGACACGCGTCACATGTTTCTCGCGCGGTTTCTGTCTTAAAATTTTCAAAGGTGAAACACTTCTAAGAATTCATGGCTCTAATAACGAGCTGCTCACGTTGAATATTGCTTTTGTTAAACAGACTGCAAAGAAATGCTTTATGTGTTCCTGAATCAAGTCACACTTGCAGAATGCAGAACAGCGCGACCTGTCTGTACATAATCTCTATCAGCGGTTGTCGTTTTGAGAAAGTTTGCTTTGTTTTTAGTGCCATTCCGCCTTATACCGTTGCATTTTTCGCTCTATACATACTCAGGTGTGTAGTGGGGCGGGAACGGCGTTCCCACACCTTTTTTACGTTTTGCTTTAAAAAATGGCTTTAAACCTGTTTTCAAAAGGCTATTTTTCGGATGCGTTCCCACACTTTTTTGCTACACTACATCCCTCAACATATTTGGTACTTTTCTTGCGATTTCGTGAAAGATACGAACACTTTGACCGCATTTATCACCACGTGAGCAAACTTGAATAGTTTAAAAAAAGTACTAAACAACAAACGTATTTATTGAGTAATAACTGAAACTAAGAACAAAACTTACAGGTTTCCTGCCAGGAAAATTTTTATCTTTCGAAAATTTCTGTAAAATGTTCTTTTTTGGCTTTTGCCATTCATATTATTAAGGAAAAATTGCTGCTCCAAACCTTTGTCACGAAACACAATTTGCGTTTGTGAGCGGCAGCCATTGGTACTGTAAATATATTTTAATCATATACTTCGTACGTTAACATATGATGCATTACATACAGTGCTATGGGAATGTGAGATTTTCTTTAAAAAAAACACCAGTGAGTCTTGGCCAAACATTTCCAACTCAACCGACGCAATGTTTTTTTTTTCTTTGTATTTGATCGGATCGAGTGCAAAACCAAGAACAAGCACACTCTGTTTGACTATTGTTGCAAGAAATGTTTATACGGAAGTTTGCAAGCTGAGACCTTGCCAAAAGTTTTCGCTGCTCATTTCGCCGACCTTCATTGACCAAACAATGGACTTTTTTACCTGGTCTAGAACGATTGATTTGTACTCAGCTTTGCTGATTAACTTGTGATACTCAATATCCGCCGTTAATACGAAAAATCAACCGTAACACATTTACCCACTTGGTACATCGTAACGTTGTGCAGCCCAACTGGTTTACTTTCTCTGATATGCCGCTGTGTACTCGCCAAAAGAAAAGTTCAGGAAAGCACGCCATGTTACCTCGTCCAAGAATTGTCCGGACCATAGGCGTGGCCAGGGGCTGCCTAAATTTCTAGCATATCATGTTGTTTTGTGCTTTGTGAGACGGTGACCCAAACAAAATACTGTCGCTTGAAGTCTACAGATTTGACCCCCGAGAAGCTCTGGGCTGGATACGCTACTGGTCCGGATTGACTTCCATGTCTATATTGAATTAATTTCCTCGTTCTAAGTTCGGTGTTTCGCAAAATTAACTCACTTCAATTTTAAAAGAGATAACATCAACAAGACGAAGGTGCTCGCTGAAAAAGCGAATATTTTTGTTTCTGTGTATTTTTTGTCGATCGTGGTTTACAAATATACAGATTTATGAAAAAGTCATCTTGTTGTTTTTCATATATTTTGATCGCGAAGTAGAAACCTTCTTCCACAGCAGCAGCAGCACTGAAAACGTCGCGAATTGACAATTTCCTGCGAGAAGAAACGACTTTGTTTCGCACAGACATGAAGAGTGTCTTCACTTTTGTTTTCTTGGTTTTCGCAAAACCTTTAATTTTTGAAAACAGTCCCATCAAACAAAGTGAAACTTACCAGGTACTTGTGATAACAGTGAATTTGCCGCGTCTACCAAGCGAAATATGTCAACGTATATACCAGTGGTGGATACATTGCGGGCCACATGTGACCGTCTGCCGGGACCTGTGCGGCCACTTACAGTGGAAGACGCAAACTTTAATGTACATGTCAACGCTTCTCCCTGCAGCGACCCTGTACTTTTAGACAAACAGTAATGTCGGTTTTTCAGGCGGAGATGTACGAGCATGTCGTGGTGGTGCTCAGCAGACGTGGCCACGGATCCGAATTCGAATCCGGCAGGATTCTGCGTTATTTTCGTAGCCGGTGAAAAAAACTTGTTAAAAACCGGTCTCGGATCCCGAAAAACGTAGCGGCAGCAGTCTGCGTGGCCTTTGCTTAATTACAAACATTCTGATCGATGGTTTGTCGAGTTTGAACAGGAGTCGGATTACAGGTTTCTCTCGCGTGATGACGTTTATATATATATAAAACAGTAATTGTTCTTGTTCAGGTTAATGCACTCAGAAAGTTTTACTCTATGGTAGCTGTTATTTAATAAAAAACATACGATGGAAATCTATTTGATCATCTTTGCTGTTGCAAGAATTTTTTTGTTACTTGCACGTATACTGCATGCCCATGGGTTGGCTGACAACGCCATGCTTCCGTTGTAATCTACAGTTCTTCAGCAGTAAAGGGTATCCTATTCGGTAAAATGCTCGAATCTTCTACTGCACAGCTTGGCTTGTAGATGAAAAGGTCGATGACCACCCCCTCTTGTGTGTCGCAAATGTGAAAATGTAATCCGCGATCCTTGCATCAAACAGCTCTGCTACAATAGACAAGAATGTGATACAAGATTTAACTCTTATTGGCAACGTTGTCAATCTTCAGGTTAAAGCGATAGTTATGACATGAGTATTGCAGAAAGCAAATTTCTTGCTTTGAAGTTAAATAGTAAGCTCGACGTTTCGTACTCGTCTGTCATTCATACCAAATTTTAACCCGTAATGTCATAAAAAAAATGTCGGGAGTAGACAAAAAATCAACAAATTTAACGCCCATGTTTCTCGGAGTATTGTTTATTTTCAGTGAGCATTTGGTTGGTTCACTTTGTTGACCGTTTTTGTGAATTTTTTTTTCGTCCCCTTGCAGTTTTAGCCATCTGACATTTGAAAAAAAAGTAATTAGTTGATATTATTCTTCATTGGTGTTTTTGTTCCAGAAAATTAATGCACTTGTTTTTTCAGTTTTAAAAAGTTTTACGTTCCTCGCATCCGCTGGAAAACTTAGCTGAAAAATATCGGGATAACTTTACCTTGGTTGATGGTTTCCTCTTTGAAACTGAAAAAGCAGGGCTGCGGAGTCGCATGTTTGTGCCAAAAATCTCTCTCTCTCACTCAAGCAATTCTGGCTGTCTGGAGCCGGAGCCTGAAGTTTGATTTCCGTTTCCACAGATATAGTTTGTGGGGCAAGTGACTTGTACAAATAATAAGCTATGATTATTTTTAGTTTTCAATAGACCAAATCGTTCTGGAGCTGAAGCCAAAAAATTTAATTTGGCAGAACCTTCCTCGAAGAAACACAGACAACAGACTCCAAGATCAACTGCAAGAAATGTGTTCTCTTCGCAGTCCATAGTGGCAACGAAATCTTGTGTCAGTTGTGGAGCAAACCATGC
>JGI24158J21664_10005778_pt1 | contig 16221 bp, 13 predicted proteins | sample Ectturendosymbi3_FD_21664 | JGI IMG/M metagenome (IMG submission 21664)
TCCCAAATCACAACAAATTTTATCAAAACTTGTGTCTTCAACACCCCCGCTTGCACCTCAAGGAGCAACACCACAGAAGGCACAGCAGGTGACAACAAATTTGAACAACTTGATAGCTGGGTAGGGGCAGCGCGCAATCAAAATACAAGACCTTGTCAAACGATTGAATAAACAATAAAAAAATTGAATATAATAAACAATGAACAATTCTGAACAAATCAAAGATGTTTTAAAAAAGCTTGAAGCTCTCAAAAACAATATTGAGGAACTAAAAAGAGAAATTGAAGAACTCAAATATTTCAACAGGGTATTGAGTTATAGACTAAGGGCAATACCTGATTTTTAAAGTGAAAACAAAAAAACGCCTATAATAAATGGACAACATTCTTAATATTACAGAAAAACCTGAAATTGATCAATCGATCGAAGAATACGAATATCACAGTTACGAACCAGTCACCGGCACTGACCTTAACAGACCTGGTGAAATTAGGATACATATTGAAACGCAAGACTTGTTCACACATCCGAGTGAAAGTTATCAGGTTTTCGACGGTAAGTTGGTGAAAAACGCTGATGCGCCAATGTTGACATCATCCCGCTAACAAACAATGCTATGATGCATCTGTTCAGCAACATAAAATACCAACTTTCAGGACAAGAGGTTGAAAGTCTGTTTCACCCTGGGCAGGCAACAACGATGCTTGGCTGTTGAAATTTCCAGATGATTTTCAAAAAAGCACAGGTCTGAACCAATTGTGGTGTGAAGATTCAGGCACAGACACTTCAGTTGCTGGAAATAATCAGAATAATGGTTTTGTAGCCCGACAAGAATATATTATTTGAAAGCCCGACCCAAATGGCACATTTTCATTCAGAATCCCGCTGAAACACATCTTTGGGTTTTGTGATGACTATGAGAAAGTCGTTTACGGTATTAAACATCAACTCACTCTTGTAAGAAAGGGTGATAATGATGCGATTTTCAAAGCCGCTGCAACTAATGCTGGAAAGGTTGTTTTGTCAAAGCTTTCTTGGTATATACCACATGTGACTCCAAATTTACAAGAAAAACTGGCACTCTACGAAACATTTGAATCAAAATCAAGTCTCCCAGTTGGCTACCGGATAATTCAATGTGACTCGATCCCAGTCTCGCAAACGAGAAATTTCACCTGGTGATTGTCGGTGAAATCATCCCAGGAGAAGCCTTGCTAGATAATCATAGCATTTCAGACAGACAAATCTGGAGACCAGGAACACAACCCGTCAATTTTTGACCACTGTAAATCTCACCAACATGTTTGTGATGCTCATCTCTCCCTGAGATTGATTACGATGGAAACAATTTCACACAACAAAAATTCTCAAGAGTTTACGGTGATGCCGCCACTTTTCGAACAAAATTTTACAATGTTGAAGAGATTATTTCTTCTCCAAACATTACTCCAGCAGATTACAAGGAATTGTTCCCAATATGCGTTTTTGATGTGACAAAACAGAGCGAAAAACTGAAAAACTCTGTGACTGACATTCAGATAAAGGCTCAGTTCTCAGCAAACGTTGCTGCAAATACTGAAGCATTCGCAGTTGTGATATCAGATAAATCATTGATTTTCCAGAGTGATGGGCAGAAAATGCATGTTGAATATTAAGTTAAAAAAATAATATACTCTTTTTTCAAAAACTGTCAATTCTTTTGTGAAAATGATTGAAATCAGATTATGTTTATAGTCTTCAAGGCTATAAACATATTTTGATGAAAGTGCTATGTCACAAATGAGTATCACACTTTGAAAGTTTGCTTTTTTCACAAACGATCACAGCATGAACTACCTATCTTTGGTCTTTGGACAAAGTTCAGGCAGATTGAAGCAGCCTCAAAAAAAGTAACCATTTGGTGGCAATAAAGGGTTTACACAGCACCTCTTTGAACAAAGCTCAGGCTGTCCTGGCAGGACCACTTTTCACACTGATTGAAACAGCCTCAAACAAATCTAACCAAGGGTTTACACAGAGCACATTGCTTAGTAAATTCAAAAACATTGATTATGTAACAGCAAACCAACCAAAATTCAAGGCAAACCATTACAAACAAAAAGAAAAGCAGTTATAATTACCTTAAAATAGAAACACAGTCTTAAACCTATTGTCTGGCAATTTCTGAAATATTGAACTAGAGAAGCACTGTGCAATCTTTTTGCGTTCAGATTTGAAAAAACAGGTTAACTACAACTAATGGATACTCAATCTCTAAGCAATGAATAACTCTGAATGCACAAAACAAGAAAATAAATTAAAATCAACACCTTTTTACAGATGCAAACAGCTCGAACCAATCTAATCATTTGTTGGTGAAAAGGGTTAACACAGAACATATTGCTTAGTAAATTCAAAAACATTGATTATGTAACAGCATATCAATCAAAATCCAAGCAAAACAATAACAACCAAACCATTACAAGCAAAAAGAAAAGCAATTATGCTTACCTTAAAATAGAAACACAGTCTTAAACCTATTGTCTAGCAATTTCTTAAACATTGAACTAGAGAAGCTCTGTGCGATCTTTTTGCGCTCAGATTTGAAAAAAGCACAAAGATGGAAAGAGATTAATTACAACTACTGAATACTCAGTATCTGTTACTAAACATTGAATAACTCTGAATACAGACAAAATATATTAGTTATACACTTTTTAATATTAAGACACAAGCAGTCTAAACCGAAACTGAGCACAATCTTTCAAACGAAAGTTAGAAACATGCAAACCTAATCACACAAACTTAAAAGCTTGTTCCTAGCAACTTCTACAGACTGATACTAACTGCACGAAACTCTGAGGCCGTTGTGCGCCCAACTGTCACGCCTATTGACAATGAAAAATCACGCATCGAGGCAAACCTTCGCTTCTCACGCAAAACCTAAGTAAGTGCAGTCAGACGTAACATAGCAGCTGTGAACCACCAGAAAAAATTCTATTCAACGATCACAAGCCAGACAAGGGCAATCAGCTGAAACGAGCAACTTGGTGAACCATCTGAATAGGCGACGGCAGCATGACGGCAAAATACCTTAGCTCATGGGCATTGGCGGTTTTCGACTTTCGAACAAAACCTCGACACAGACAGACAATGCAACAGGGGTCTGGCAAAGGGAGGCAAAGGAAAATGGGGACAAACAGAGGTGCTGGGAAACACAGAGGTACCCCACAAAACTAAGGATTTTGAAAAAATCGCGCCAATGTCCAAAAGATACCTTTTTTAACAGTCACTGAAAAAATGTGCGGCAAAAGCAAACTTTGATCATTGCACTGTATTTGACGAAGATCTTGTTGCAGTGCACATGAAAAAAACGGAACTTGTTTTCAACAAACCAGTTTATCTTGGGATGTCAATCCTTGATATCTCAAAAACTCTGATGTATGATTTTCATTATAAATACAGCAAAAAAAAGTATGGACCAAAAGCGAAGTTGCTAGTGACTGATACGGATTCTTTGATGTATGAAATACATACAGAAGACTTCGTAGAAATCCGAGAAGACATCAAAGAAAAGTTTGATACCTCCAACTTTGAGAATTCAAAACTTCCAAGACTTAACATAAAAGTCCCTGGGATGTTTAAGGATGAGGCTGGTGGTAAGATTATATCTGAATTTGTCGGACTGCGCGCCAAATCATATGCCTTTGATATGGACGGTGATGAATTCAAAAAAAGTAAAGGTGTGAAAAAATATGTTGTAAATAAAGAAATATCATTAAACGATTATAAAAATTTTTTATTTTCAGGAAGACAACAGCTGAGACCAATGAATGTAATTCAGAGTCATCATCACGAAGTCTTCACAGAGCAAGTCAACAAATTCGCCCTTTCTTCTGATGATGACAAACGAATTATCCTAGATCGTACAAATACCTTTGCTGACGGGCATTGGCAGGTTTCTACTTTCGGACAAAACTTCGGCACAGACTGACAATGCAACAGGGGGACAAACAGAGGTGCTGGGGAACACAAAGGAACCCTGGGGAAGACAAGGGGCCCTGGGGAACAAGGCCCAGAAAGAGTGCTTGTGACGTCATCAACTGTAGGGGCATTTCAATGACACGCTTGACTGATAAAATGGGCATTTTTGAGCGGTGAATGTAATAAAAAAACAAAGAAAAAAGCGGGACGTTTCAATCCCCAGTTCTCTACTACTTAAGCCTATGCTTAGGGTTGTCCATGGGAAAAATCTATCTGTCCCATTCCCATCCCATAGCAATTTATGCCTGTCCCATACCATCCCATCCCATGGGACTTTTCCCATGGGATTCCCATAGGAATAACATTCCCATGGACAAGCCTAGTGTTGTCCATTGGACTTATTTATCTGTCCCATTCTCATCCCATAGCAATTTATGCCTGTCCCATCCCGTCCCATGGGACGTTTCCCATAGATTCCCATAGGAATGACATTCCCATGGACATGCCTGCCTATGTTTTCGCCTTGTCTAGTGAAAGCGAGGCAATGTGAGTGTGCGATTGTGCTTTCCGTCTTGCACAAAACTTACATTAAGCGAAGCCGTTGGATGTGTGCGTATACCTATTTATGGTTGTTATGACTTCCTACAGATAGGGTTGATGTGGCTTGTAACCAAAGATGCTCTTCGTATTGTTTCCTATATTGCTCAGTGCTCACTCTCTGTAATACTGGTCAGTGTTGACAGTGCTTTTGATGTTGCCACTGGCACTATATGTCTTCAACAAACTCTGTGCTAAGTGGTGCTTACACTTGGGCAAATTACGTTAACCATTGGAAATTAAGTGTTTCTTCAGTTCCGAATGATCTTGCAAACATGATATGCCGTGAGATTTTGTAGCGACACACAGCTTGTTTCTATCAAGCCGTGAATCTTTTCCTACTGCCTATGCATTCAAGTGTTAGCCTATTTAACATTATGTCGGATGTCCACAAACCCTGTGTTTTATTGGAAGTGGCCATTCGTTTAGAACAGTGGTTCCCAAACTGTGATACGCGTACCACTAGTGGTACGCGAAGGCCTTCAAAGTGGTACGCGAGACCCTTCTGTTCTTCTACACCAGAGGTGACGAACATGCGGACCGCAAAAGAATTTCCTGCGGCGCGCGAAGCATTCAGGCGAGACCAGCAGTCTTGAAATTTCTTACTTTCGTATGTTGTTTGTTTCTGTTGATGAACAATTTTTTCGTTATTAACAGGTTTCAAAGTATGACTAAAAAGTTGTGCGGCCCGCTTGCTCAGCGGTAAACTTGAAATTTGGTTCTTAATTAACCCAACTGATAAAGGATGTGCAAAACCTTGTCAGAAGCCGTCTGGCTCATTACTTTGAGCATCTGCCTCAAAGTTCTGAGGTTTAGCGTTCCGTTCACATTCCAGCTATTGCTGTCAGCAAGAAAACTCAAACAAAGATGAGGACATTTTTGCAACATGCAACAAACGGACAGCCAAAATGTGTTCATCAAAACACTGTGGTTACAGTAAAATTAAAAATAAAATATTTTCTGTACTTGCTTGGCATGGACTCTATTATTATGAAGTAGGTGCCCTGCAGCATGCTCGATCCTCTCATGTACAGTTAATGAAACACATTAATGAAATGACTTCTTTACCCAAACTTTCAAGTCAGTCAGTTGCTCATCAACTCTCATAAACAACAACACGAAGCTACTAGAAACAGTTTGTTGATTTTAGATGTATACTTAATGTGTTTTCTATGATATAACAAATTTTTATTCATACACTCAATAACAAAAACGTTTAATTTGATTAATATTGTTAAAAATGTTGAACCTTCTTTGCCCAATTTTTTGAGATTTTGCCCCAAGTTTTGACAGATCAAAACTTTTGGTGGTGCGCTAGCACGCCCCGCACCCCCAGATCTTACACGACTGTTAGAGAGAGTCGATTAATTTTCAGAATGGTGCTTAGAAGCTGCAGTATGAACAGGTGCTGCTTGCATCTTCTGAAACAACACCTTCAGCATGCAAATTTGGTGCTGCTTGCATCTTCTGAACAGGACCTTCAGCATGCAATCATCGGTTTCAGCTGCGTGCGACCAAGCGGGAAGGAAAGCTTCCACTAAAAAAACGAGGTTTAAGCTTTCCAGAAAGTAAAACCAGTGCGTGCTGCAAGTAAGCGGCAAAACAGTGTAACAGGTCGAGACGTTCAAGTAACTTGGGGGTGTTATCCACCAGTGACGGAAGGCAGAACAAGGAAATTGACGCAAGGATTGGAAATGCAATTGCAGTTCTATGTGAGTTTTATCCCTCTGTGCTCACAAAACGAGAGCTTTCAAACACCGCAAAGCTGCCAGCTTTTAAATCTGTGTTTGTTGAATCTTCGATAAATGAGTCAAAGAGTGCTATCTCAGAAGCGTCAAAGCTGAGATTCTGCGAAGAGTTCACGGCGTGATATTTCGCGACAAAGTGCTCAGCTGTGGAATTTGTAAACACTGAATGTCTAGCAACTTCTCCGAACAGAGAGATAACAGCTACGATGTTTCGAACACGTGACCAGAATGCCACAAGAAAGATTGGCGAGGCCAGTCCTGCTAACCACCCCCACGGGAAAGCGGCTTAGAATCAACAAAGGACCAGAAGGCATGATTACATCTCCAACCCTGCTTGGGCCGGGCCCGGTCTTGGTGCAGAGCTGTGAGGTACTGTATTTCGAGTCGTAGAGCTGCTACTCCACGAACCATCTTAGAGGAAAAGCGGTTGTGAAAGTACATGAATGTTAAAAATCAATCCTCTTGAATTTATTGCCAATGAGACCGCACATATTTACAATATTTTTTCGAGCGTTTTGTTTGACTAGATTTATATTTTTAATTAGCTCAGCACAACATGTAATGAAGGATGAAATTGCTATCATACTCTTGCTCATCAGCAGAATCAGGTAAATTAACCACGTCTCTAATTCATTCAGAAAAAAGGCCAGCATTGCAGATACGTGATCCGCAAGCCTGAAAAACGTTTGCAACACCAGCCAGAAGATGGCAGTGTAACCCTAGATCTGTATGAAACTTCACCTGGTTTCTTCCACTGGGAAGGTATACATTTGAATCAAATACATGTGATTGCTGCGCCAACCTGGTAAATACCGGTGGCTGCTTAACCGTGAGTGTAAACTCGCAGAAGATTATCTTCACGGAACCAAAGGTCGGCGAACATGAAAAGAAAGTGCAAAATCTCTAAATCATTTTTGGAGGTCGTGAGTTGTCGCTTGTGATCGAACACCAGAAAAAATTTTTTTTCAGTGAGTGGCGCGAAAACCGTTTCATGCAATTTCACAATGAGCCATCTCATACGGCGGCTCTAGCTATCATGCACGAGAATGATTGTGATTGATATATAAAGCGATAGCTGCGGAAAGCTTGTTGCAACGTAATTGTAAAAAACAAGAAATTAAGTCAATCAAAGTAAACGCAGATCTCCCACAAATCCTTAGCAGCCTCGAGGTGACATTTCCCAAATTTAAACATTTTCCAAATACGTTAGGAGACGAAGAATCTGCAAAGCACACAAAAGACACTTTCCCAGGGTGGAATAACATTTCAACTCGCTAACCGCATTGGACGTTTAAATACGGTTGTCGGCCCGATTGGCAGAAGATGGATGGATTCTGTTTTTTGGGTGGGCAAACAATTTGAGGGGGGCAAAACGTTTGATTTTAGGCGAACAACAGTATTTTGTTTGGGATGCCGCCTCTCAAAGCACAAAATGACTAGATATTCTAAAAATGTTGAGGGCATGGCCCCTGCCTCCCTGACTGCGCCTATGGGTGGATTGTTTGTGTAAATTGATATGAATGGGACGTAAAAAAGGAATTAGATTTGTTATTGTAATTTTTACAATGTTTGTCTAGATGACGAGATGTTTGTCTTTGTATAGGACTATAGGTGTTTTACTAGCAGGCCTATATACTAGGGTTTTGTTGGATCGAACACCATTCTCGGAATATGAGCAGAGCTAAACACAGCTATGTGTTGTGGGATGATTTTATTTTTGCCAGGGATGACGAGCATGTGTGGTTTAGAAAAATCTGAAGTTCTAATAGCGCTCCTCTTGCAATTGGCATTGCACTTGATTGAATGTTCCACATCCTCTCCATTTCCAATCTAGGGTTCTGATAAATTAAATGCTGAATTTTTCTATATTGTCTCTGGAATTGATTAGCGCTACATCAATCAAAAACTCTCGTTTGGTCTCTTTGTCAACTACATTTTTTGTATTTGATTACCAAACTGCAACCTACCCTTTTAGTTTTGCAAGTTTCAAATGTCCTTAAACTATTTTCACAAGATTTAAATGAACGACACATAAAACATTGGACTTGCAACAAATCGCACACGAGATTTAGACTTGTATATCAAACCTGCAAAATTTTTGCACCAGTTGGAACAATCAAGGGACACGTGGATGCTGCTTCTTTCTGATCTGTGCAAATCAGTAGTAGAAGCTTAATTTAAAACTAACTTTTTTTGCGTCCAAGTGTTCGAATCGTTTCAGTCGAATTACAAATTCAGAACAGCGTTGGACTGCACAAGAAATTTATTTTGGGTTATAAGCTGTGCAACACTAAACGCTATTGTCAATTTCGGAAAAAGAGTTTGCTGTTTTTGCGATTTACACTGCAAATAAGTTTTCATCGCAAAAACATGAGACACGCTGCTTGCGACAAAATGCCTAAAGTACGTCTTATCAAAAATAAACATTAGTGTTTCTATTGCGCTTCCACGCGGAAGCGGCACCACCTGCAACAAACATCCATTTTTTTTCCGTACGTGCTATTTATTTCGTTTTTGTTTATTTTTTTATTTTTTTGTTTGTCTCAGATACATGATCCATTTCACAGAGGTGACTAATGCAACACATCCACGTAAAAATTCATATGATAATAATACATCAAGCATTAGCAGCTGCTTGCAAGCAATTTAAAAATGTGCAAACAATTAATGAAGGAAGCAAAGCACCAGCAACTACTGCAATACCTTCATGGTCATACAGAAGCATTCCAAAACGGGAGCAAAACGAAAACTTATCAAAAGCATTAGAAATGTAAACTGTATGCATAAAAGAGTTAAGTGGAGTTATATCGCAATCGATTTAAATAAGCTTTAACAACCGAGTTTGCGTCTCAATGTTTTTACGTTTTCTTTGATTTCATGTTAATCGCTCCTTGCTTTCAACGTTTAATGTGATCCCGAAAGGCTCTGTGTGGGATGAATCAGATTTACGTACCTCCTTTCACCACCAATCAGTTATTTGCAACCTGTCTGCTGCAGGTATGTTCTTGCTCACGAGCTTCCGAAACACGACACTGAGGTTTATGTCCCAACATGTGCTTTGCCAGTGGAGCGAAATTCAACTTTGATAAATTGCTTGCTGCTTTCTGAGTCTTCTCTTGTTATTAACTCACAAACAGTGGCTTTTTTTGGGTGCAGTGACTGGGCCGGGTCACGGTGAATCCCAGCCCACGCCACTGGTACCACAAGTGGTAAGCGAGAGCCATCCCCATGGTATGCGAGGACCGTAAAATGTGTTGTTAAATTTTTCTTTACGTTGTATCTAATTCAGTGCATATTGGGCCCCAGTCACTTTTTGGGCAAGGTGAAGGTAAGAGGCAATTGAAATGAGAATAATGGTCTTTAATCACTAAACTTCTTGATGGATAGCCTTTCAATAAGCAAAATCAAAACGAATTAAGTGTTTCTGAAACCACCTGTTACGGTGCACGCCCTCCAATAATATGCCATCGAAAAAGTTGGCAATCACTGAACCGGACAATTTACAGCTGACGTAACAAATTTCAGCCAAACATATCAGTTTCGGTTTTACAGAAATTGCTATATTTTATAAAAATGATCCAGAGACAAGCAGTGCAACCGCGTTGCCACAGTGTTAGAAAGCACATGTTCAAATTGCACGTTTCCTCAGCAGCACTGTTGGTCGAGTTACGCACCGATTATTTTCTGTCAGTAAAGTTATTTACCGCGAGTCTTGTGCATTGTGCAAGCGCAAGTGCAGTTTTGAATTTCGACCCATGGTTGTTCAAACTCTTGATTTATTAGGTTATTGCAAGCAAACAAGCCGAAAAAATGTTACATGTGCTGGAAAGTGCTGTCTGTTCCCAACCCATTTTTTTGTTTTTTCTTGTTTTAGTTTTAACCAATATTTTGTGGAAAATTACAATTTAACGTATGTACGTTGTAGAAACATGCCACTGTTGCACAATTTTTCCTTACTTTTGCTACTTTAGTCAAATCCTTTTTGACCAACCACTCTAGGTTTATGCGTTACAGTCATACATGGATGACCGTCTCAACAGGCAACCGTCGGCTATGCTGTCCATTTGTACCCTTTAGGAAAATCGGTACGTCCTCTTCAAAAAAAGTTGTCGTGGAGGCTTGTGATTATTTCCTCGGTTAATGTTTCAATACTGCCAGCCTTCAAACGTCCACCATGGATGACAAGCATAAGTAATCAACACTGTGGTGATACCTTTCTCCTTTTGCTGTTGCATACTTAAATTGCTTGCCGCAAATGAAAATAATGCGTATTCACAACACATAGATGGACATTTTTGCCAGGATGTGGAGATGATTTTGGGCGGGAAACAGCCCAGTGGTAAACGTGTCTGCCTCCCAATTGGAAGGTTGGGTGCTCGATCCACGGCCACTGAGTGAATTGCCGTATCGCTACTTGGGCAAAGCGTTCCCTTAAACCGCGGCAAGAAGCACAATTCAGGCTTCGGCCTGCCGCCAATTGCTGTCTCCAAAATTAACAAAAACAATAAAAGTTAAAAAAGAAGATTTTCACAATTTCTAAGCCGTGTTTCCCGAAATGGGTCATAGGCATGATTTTGATAATGTGCATTCCGCAGTTCTTGAAAACTAACATAATGCCTTGTGAAGCAATAGTTTTTCATTATTGATCAATTTCTTTCTTTCAGAATGTCCAGTGTTCACTTTAAAAATTTCCCGATGTTTTCGCCTTAATTTTGTTGTTGTACTGAATTTCCTGCCTGTGGCTAAAAATCCATATCGCCTGCTTCGGCACCATTGTGTCTTTCTTAACGTGGCTTGTGTTGACTTCTTCATAGCGTTCACGCAGGCACTAATTTTGCTCTGTATGTTTTTATTACAACCTCTCTTTTAACAAGGCAGTTCCTTTCAAACTTGCCCAGTGGCGCATAATTGATACATACAAATCTTGCATACCCTAACAAGGTCCGTCATCAGGTCAATCAAAACGTTACCGAGATCACAGCATTTTTCATTTAAATATACCAGGGTCGCAATTAAAAACAAATAACCATGAAATTGCGTAGAAACAAGAAACGAAGTCAAGAACATGACAATTTCTCCCTCGCTTGACATTTGAAAGCAAGAGATACAACTAATGCCAGAGAAGATCATTGGACTGGAACCGGGTTATAACGAATCTTTTGGATTTGGATCGTAACCGGATTGCAAATCGCTTCAAAAATTGAGAATCAGGACTAGATTTGGACTGAGTTAATGGAGAATAATTGCGGCATATTTGTTGTTAAAAAGCGGTATTTTGTTAATTCTTCGGACTTCAATTGGACTTGGACTTTACATTTGAAAACAGTTTAGCACTATGGTTGGACTTGGATTGAGAAAATTCAAGACTGGATCTGGATTGTAAAATATGACAGTCCACTCATCTCTGTTACGCACCTACAGCAGTGCAGAAAATTGCCAGTGATGTGAAAAGTTGCTTGAGTTAAAGGCTGTTTAAATTTAAAACCTATTTCGCTGTGGTGTACGTTTGTCAACTAAACCAAACTACACTGGTCTGTGATTATTTGACGAACTTGAAAGTCAACCTTAACAGGAAAGGTAAAATACTTATCAAAGCGAACATTTGTCGTCTGGGCAACATAAACAAAATTTCGAAGGAAAAATAATTCAATTGCAATTACTGCTTAGCACCGTGATTCTAAACTTGCCACCGTTCGAGCTTCAGGGGTTCGGTAAATCAATCTCGGATGTTCGGAGGAGGTTTGGTTTATGGTTTAATCCAGGGATTCCCAACTTTTCTCTTACCGTGTGTACCCCTTCAACGTTACAAGAGATGAAAATGTACCTCTTCGCTTTTCGCCAGATGGACATGTAAACCTAAAATTTCTTATGACAAAATATTTTATCATGATTATTCATAGATATATTTAACAATAAGCATGTAGGGATTTTTGAAAATATTATTCAGGGGTACATACACTCCAGGTTGGGACCCCTGGTTTAATCTGTCCGCTGGTAAAGTGTATATGTATGCAGGTTTTGAAGAAAGCATAATTTGATGTCCAAACTCCGAACGGTACAGTGAGTGCACGAGGTACCATGCGGGGTTCTGTAACTCCAACCACTGGCTTAGAAAGAAGCGAGCTTCGTGAGTTTTTACATTCTATCAACAAGCTTGGTGAAGAGATTAATTCGTTTGAGTTTTCAAACCATTGAGTGAAAATTTTCACTCTGAACAAGCAAACGAGGTTGAATACAAACCCCATACAACCGTGTCAAACGAGAGCCTTAACAGTCAAAAAGGCGCCAACCTTGAAAGTCGCCGGTGTTTCCTCACCAAAACAATGTAAAATTGAAATAAACAATGTTGCTAAAACCTCAATAAGGACCTACAGAGCGGAAAGCTGATTGAACTTCATTTACCCTCTGACAAACCATGAGCTTGGTTACTGACATATACACAGGACTTCTTTTCTCAAAGGGCAAGTTTCGAATTGCCTGAAACCGAAACGATTCGTTTGAAAAGATGCCTGATTCAAACTAGTCCACTGTTCATGCGGAGGGCTAAGACAGATGGTTTTGCGGATGGTGCGTGGCATGACCTACTTCACGAATGTCCGCATGGCTCATCTCAACGAGCTATCGCTTCCTTTGTAAAGAAAGAACAATTCCTGACAATCTTGCAGAAGGAAGCTGCGTTTGTTGGTGTCGGATCACATACTGTAGGTCTCCGCGCACAAGGCTTTTTTCACACAACACAGTACATTGCGTCACAGACGGTTTCTGCTAGTTGATGAAAACGATGCCTCAGTGGACCTTCGCACACTCAGTCCTAAACTCTACAGTCGTGACTAACAGCTATACCAGGGTTTCCCAACCTGTGGCACGCGAAAGTCTTCCAGGTGGTACGCGAGTAACTTCCAGTTTTTCACAAAAACCTGGATTCATAGCTTTCTAGTTTACGCATCGGGCTTTGTTTCTAAATAAATAAATTTTCCTGCAGCCTGCTATTCCTATTGTATCGCAACATTATGACTTTCGATGCGTTGTTAGCAAATTTACGCCCCGCATCGACCAGTTGGTGGAAGGTAAACAAAAATAAATATCTCATTAAATTTAGTTGTAGTCTTTTATTGTTATTTTACTGTATATTATTCTTCTGAATAAACTAAGATTCGATCAGATTAGTTGCTCTGGAAGAAGTGGTACGGGTTGACAATACGGGATGCCCATGTGGTACGAGAATGTAAAAAGGTTGGGTACCCCTGAGCTATGCGATTCTTTTGTTTCTTAGTCTCGGGAGTCGCCAGTAAAAAATGATGGTATATCGATTAAGACTTCTCGCGTAAGTTGATTCAGCTGAGTCAACAAAATAACAGTTTTGCTCCTTTGCGTGCATGCGAAATGAGGAAATGATTCAAAGAGTACGTCCTTGGTTGAAAACTTTGGCCAGCAGGTTAGATGCAGCACGTATTTGTTAACGCCGAAAGCACAATCTCTATGGAAACTTTTCATGCTTTGTTTGTTTTGTGACAAATCGCTTGTTAAAATTCCTATCTTTCCTAATATTGAGCATCAGAATTTAATTCGACAACTAAAGATTTCAAGACCAAACGTGTTAAGAAAACCTAGTTTGCTTATTGACCAGGAATTACAAGTCCATGCTTTGTTGAATAAGTGCTCAATAAGAATTTTTTGATGCCTGGGTCTGTCCACAAAATATCTCAATAATTTTTTCACCAAGCAAAATGTTTTATCTCATAATTAAACATTTTGCTGTTGCTATAGTTACTTTCAAGGACGTCAACAGTACAACGTAATTGGGAGCTATAGATCATCTATACTTAAAATAACCCAGTCCCCCAAGGGTCACCATTTGGGCCCTTGCTCTCTGCTCTACATATCACCGATTTACCCAAGGAATCTGCATTCACTTCTACTCTTTTGCTGATAACACTGTTCTGTCTATTTTAAGCAGAAATAGCATAGGATTGCAAAAAGGAGTCAATACTAAACTACAGAAAGTAGATGAATGGATGCGTTTTGACAAGTTGTGTTTAAATTATTCAAAACCTTCTTATATGCTTGTAGGTCCCAGTGGCAAGCGATCTCATGCCTTTAATGTAAAACTTAATGATAATACTATTTCCCAAACAAGCTCCACTAAATACCTGGTGGCAGGGCCGGATTAAATGAACGCGAGGCTCCGGGCAAGGTCGTGACCGCGAGGTCCCCTAAACGCGTAACACAACTGAAATTGGTGAAACAAGAATTAGGACTGATTGTTTAAATTTCGATGTTTCTCTGTGCCTACAAATTAAAAAAAAACAATTTCAGTTAGAGGAAGAAGACATTGGGATTATATATTTTGTGGGATTTTAGGTCCCGCTGGCGTTCAAGATTGCACAAATAATAGCAAATGTACTCCTACAATCAGTGGCGTAACTAGAGGTTTGAGCCAGGGGGAAAAGCTTAGCTGAAGGAGGCCCACTAGCCAAAACTCAGAAAAAGGTTAAGAAATGATAGTGAATCTCTGGATGTCGTGGATGTCCATATTCAATAAAAAAGGGAAACACCCCGAAAAACGCAAAAAAAACAACAAATTAAGGAATACTAAATATCAAAATGTAAAGTGAAGCGGGCCCAGTTTTTACTTTTATCTTGCCAGGGGGTCGGCTCGCCCCTTGACTTCCCGTCAGTTGCACCACTGCCTACAATTAATGATAGATACCATCAACGGAGTATGTTACCATCGGTATGAAAAACGTCTTGAGCCACAAAAAGATTGTTCAAATGTTAATGTTTATAGTTCTTTAATTATGATTAAACCAGCATTTAATTGTAATTAAATCAGTATTCGATTGTTGTTTCAATTCAAACAAGCACAACGCACTCATATGTTTTTGTTCATAACACAAGCTTTCTGTTTTTTGTACGAATATGTTTTTTGGTGTGCAATGTGGGTTTGTTGAAAATCACAGAATGGCAGTAGTGCAGCCAAGAATTTTGCTCGGGAGGGACCAGTCAATGACGTCGTCAGTCACTGACGTCGTTTTTGAGTTCCGAATGTTCCTTCTATTTATTTTCTAACAGTTGAAAATTCATATGAAGCACCAGCAGTGGCGTAGCTAGAATGTGGGCTGCCCAGGGTGGCCCTTGACTTTGGCGCCCCCAAACCCATAAAAATACGTATTGCACAGTGACTGGCTCTTAAAGATTTGCACATATATTAACTAGTGTGTGCACCATTATATTATTACAGTAATCTCACATGTTCAAACATGGTACGCTTTAAATACACACCAAAAACGCAAACATTTTAAGTAACAGTTAAACAAAAAGCAAAAATTACATACAGAAAAAAATAGTAAAAAAAGTGTAAAAAATTAGGACCATCTTAACTTTTGAAATGAAAACTACAATTTTCTACACAGTAACTTTTCTTGCCTTTTTGTTGGCAAATTCTTCAATGGCAATATCAAAATTAATTTCATCTGTCAATTGTTGCTCTATAGACAGAGTGGCAAGATTTCTCAACCGCAAGGTGCTCATACTAGATCTTAAGTAATTCTTGATCAGTTTTAGTTTCGAAAAACTCCTGTCACAGGTAGCAACACTAACTGCAATTGTGAGGAAAATCCGCAGCATTATTACTATATTTGGAACAGAGTTCCCAAGGTTATGCTTTTAAATAAACTGCAGAAGTTCAACGGGCTTTCTTTTTCTACTGTGAACTGTACATCGGCAATATCGTATAACTGTGATGCAACAATAACATTCTTCTTAATTGCACACAATGAACAACAAGTGACGCAACAACTCATATTTCTTTTTCGGCTATTAATTGCACTCAACCTCCTGTACAACTAACTGGCCTACTTGGAATCTGAATGCAGCACGGTGTCCTAAAATTTTCCATAATGATGCATCAACA
>JGI24158J21664_10005779_pt1 | contig 16221 bp, 11 predicted proteins | sample Ectturendosymbi3_FD_21664 | JGI IMG/M metagenome (IMG submission 21664)
CGCTCCAAGCAATGAATGGTGACGCTTTACCCTCAAGCTTCAAATACGTTTATCACCTCACAAACGTACCAAAAATGATCAGGCGATGTTATTCTACGTAATAGCGGCAGGTATTGCTCTGTCCATAAACTACAGGACAAAACAGAATACCGATTGATAAAAGCCACTGATTTCTAGTGTTTCACATTTCAATTTGGGGTTGAAGCTTTGTTTGGGGGCCTAAGCCAACAAATGCCCCCCGTGGCGACGGGATTGAATTTTGGGGCCCCTGTGTGACTAGGCGTTAAACTTGCTGATATTTATCTGATACGAGTAATCGCATATTCCGAACATATACAAAAAATCTTGGCTATTTGGTTATTTCATTGACTGGATTTGCCTGTACTAACACCCGAAACAACAGGAAAACACACCTAGGAAATTTTTGAAAAACGCTAAAATTACAAACCTAATAAAATCAAAAGAATACTAAATACCGAAATACAAGCTAACACGGGGCCCATTTTTTACATTTAGCCTGCCAGGGGGGTGGCGCGCACCCCTGCCCCCTCCCGTCAGTTACGCCACTGACTACATCCCAAATACGCTGATAAAACTTATTATTAGCGCTTAGGAATTCGTGTTTAGGTAAGTGTGTCGGGTTAGGGTTTGGGTTAGCATTAGAAAAGAAAAAATAATTGAGGTCAACGACTAAGTCCGAAAATTTTCAATGGTTAAAGTTATTCCCGTGCTATAGATTGTTGTGGGTTCCTGACATCTCGCCAAAATGTTTTAATTTACACAACACACATCAGTAAAGTAATTGTCAGACTTTATTTCTTTATTCTGACAAGCAAAATAACTGAAAAACAATAACAGGTCAGAAATTTCGCAGAGGTCAGAAATTTCGCTTGACGCCGGTCCGCAAAACAACCTAGATTTTCAGTCAAGTAGGCCTAACTGAAAATGGTTAGCGTTCATGTTGAATTCAGTAAAATCCTGGTCAGTGGCATGTGGCTTGCGATTGAATAGACTGGATAGTTCAGTTTCGTTCATACTCGGTTTTTGTACTCCAGCCGGAGTGTCACGAGTGATCTGTGGGGCGCCCATATCTGCTTGTTTGCATTGTGGATCACACAGCTGTTTTCGCAGTGACTGGGATGAACTGGAGGCAACTCGATGTCAGCAATCTCGTTTTTGTACCTCCCATCAGCGCCAAGAACGAGGCTGGACAAGCCGCAAGTACCGTTTAAGCTCTATTCTCAAGACACGTCTTAATGAAGTTTATCCTAACGTATTTATTGCACTTCGGATTATGCTAAACTACCCCGATACTGTTGCCAGGAGTTTCAGCAAACTGAAGCTGATCAAAACCTTCAACAGGTCTCATTTGACAGATAGCAGACTATCCTCATTAGCCATGTTGTCAATCGAAGCTTCATGTGTGCGCTCTCTAGATTTGAATGATGTCATAAAGGCTTTTGCAGGCTAAAAGACTCGCTCCAAGTTGTTTTGCTGCTACTACGACGTGACCAGTGATTACCGTCACTGATGTGACTTTATTTATATTTTCATGGTTATTGTTATGTAATATTTTTCATGTGTGCTGCTGTTCCACTATATAGTGATTTCTTTTGTTTTGATGTGTGACCACGATCAGCCAGTTGAGTACCCCTACGATAGATAAATTACAGGGACAACTAAATCATAATAAACAATAACGCTAATTCAGCAACGCTTCAGAAATCTTTTCTTTAGAAATCACTATTAGGGGGGACCCTGAAAACATTTTGAAGGGGCTCAGAGTTGGGCTGCTACGGCACTGTTCATACTTTGTAATTGTTTGGTGTGCAGGTCCATATTTAGATAAAATTATTCGGCATTATTTGCTTATTAGTTGCTAAATGAATGTGGTATTATCAGTGATGCAGAGAGATCAACGAACTGCTCAAAAAATTTCGTTTCTGATTTACTACATTTGTTTGTTGCTTATTCAGGCATTTCCCATAATCTAGCATTTGGTGCTTAGAAGACAAGCGGAATCAATTTAAGAGTCAGTTACCAAGATTCAGGTGTGGTCAGGGCATAATGAGGGGGCGCCAAATGACTGGGGGTGCCGCGCCAAAAAGTCCCAACAATATCACAAGTACTTCTTTCAGTACAGTACATTTGCTTCTGAAAGACATCAGGTTCGAACACAGGGGCACCAAATTTGCTTATTGCCCCGGCCGCCATCTCGCCTCTTTACAGCCCTGGGTGCGGTGGGTCTTACAACAAATCATAAGCCTACCTTACCCAGTCACAAGTCATTGATGGGTATCAATGTTAGATAGATGCTACATGAAAACGTGAAATTCTACTTTAAAGTTATTTACCAAGTTGAAGCTCATCAAATCACACGACAACTATTTTCTGCTTTTGTGGAATAACGTATACGAGATTTTTGGAACTAATCATCGCACATCCAAACGGTGGCCAATGGGCCCCCTTCAACTAAGTTTGCCCCCCCCCTGGCTCAAACCCCTAGTTACGCCACGGGATGTAGTATATTACTCTGTGCATGTGTACATGGTGTGAATACAGAATTTTCACAGGTCAGAAATTTCGCTTGACACCGGCAAAAAATATACGCGGACCGGCGGTTGAGACCCACTGATCTATGCCTTTCGATAAGGTAAAGAAATAATAAATGTAAGCCGCCCTTGATTATAATCGCACGAAACGATGAAAAAACATTATAGGCCTCGGTTTACAATCGAATAAATACGAGAGTACGTTTATGTAATAAGGTGAGTTACGGTATGAACAAAATGTGACGCATGCAAATTTGGACATCCGGAAAAATTGTCTTAACTTTGCCATAAAATATGCTTGTAGTTCTCACGTATATTATAAATATTGGGTGATAACCTGAGGTGGGATTGCGTCACGACTTTTGAGGAGCAGTGAAGCGTTGCAACTGAGAACGAGACATAGAATGCCCGTACGCAGGGGCGTAGTGGGGCGGGAACGTGTGAGAACGCTGATTTAACTCCGCTCTGGTTACCAAAAACACTAAAAAATTTGTATAATTTGCCAAATTCATAAATTAATGCAAACGTTTTAGGAGCACAGGCGCATTTGTCCACAACTCTGCAATTATTCACAAGCTTATCAAACCTGAAAAAACAAACTTGCTTTATTTGGAAATTTTTTTGAAAAGCAAGCATATTTTCCTTCCAAAAATGTGGAAGATAAGCACATAAGCAGGACAATTGCAGAAATGCCGCCAGTAGCCTTTAATGGAGGTCAATTGAAGATCGCGATTGTTTTCCGGGAGAAACTTGTGGTTCTACGCGCAAAATAATAAATGACGTTGAGGCATGAAATGGTGTTATTTTTCAGTAATATTTAGTACTGTTTATGCCCTGCTTACGCCTGTAGCCAAAATGCAAAATTCCTTTACAGGTTAAGTAGGAACAACTGAGGTTTGCCATGAGTCTTGCGCATCGACTCGGCTTCTCTTATCAGCGAATTCCCTCATGAGACGCAGTTACGAAGCTTGCTCATCTATCATAACTGTTTTTGCAAAAGTGGCATTGAACCTCACCGCGTAGACGCGAAGATCCCCCCGAGACTCTCGAGGAGGGTCTATGGTGGCTCTCACCAGAAACGTTTGAAAAAACAGAATCGATTTTGTGCTTTCTGATGCATGTCTGTTAGGGCATTTTCTGCAGAAATGCTAACAAAATCAATGAGTAAAACCAGAGCAAATATCATCCACAAATTCCGAAATTGCCATTTATATAAGCTTCACTCTGTCTGTTCCCATTGGTCGCTTACCCTCATGTCGTAGACATTTTTTCTTAATCCAGGCGCAGGCTAGGTTTGAGATATGGCAAGTTCATTCAGAATAAACCTATTTTCTTGCAGTATTTGCGATTGCAACTGCAGTCATCACCCATTTCAGTTATGACTTCTTAAATTAAAAAGATGCAATGAATGAAATCCAAATTAAAGATTGTAAAGATCGCTATTACGTTGTCATTTGCTTGAAGCGAAACATCAAAACAAATTAAAATGAAACAAGGGAAATACTTTCAATCTTTTTAGTGCGCACACATTCTAACTACTATGAGAATAGGTAAGTTCCCTGTAGGAAAATGGCATATTTGTTGGTTTCCTGGTATCCCTCCAAACTTAAGAAGCTTGTTTTGATTTGGCATCGTTAGGGCAAAGCAGGTATCTAGTGATGAAACACCCTAAAACATTAAAGTATTATTTTTAACCTAATGTAGTTAGAAGCAATTCAATGTCGTCCGAAGTTGTTGTAGTGAATACTGGAAACCTACAGCAAGCAAAACAACCCAACCAAAAACTCAACATTTGCTTGTTTGTACATTCCATTCGTTTGTGACAAATATGATCTAAAACATGTTGAAAACTCATAAAAGAAAACTGTAACATATACGTGGAAACGCTTGTTTTAAAAATTTATTTCCAGTAAAGATTTTTTGTGCTTTCTCAAACGATCTTTCTTTACATCATGTTGTTTACAGGTCACTTCAATGGTCACAGATTAAAGGTCAACCAGTTTAGTCTGTTCATTGCACTCGTCGTTGGAATCATTTTGCTTCTCTGTTAGTTCTGCACAACCTGGCGAAAATTTGCAACTCCATTTCTGTAACATTATCAAGAACTGACGGCATTGGAATTACATCTTTATTTTTATTAATTCTTTGTTGACAATCCGTATAGCTTGCTGTACAAATGGCTTGAGAAACGACATTGCAGACGCAATTTCATATACTGGAAGGATTACTGAGAGCAAAGCCATTGATGGACATTAATTTTATTAGTTTGGCAAGCAAAAGGTTTCGTTTTCACCACTGGTTTCGTTATTTTAGTTCGAAACGAAGGATGTTGTAGTTTGATCAATTGCATACAAATGTGGCCATAACCCACTTGTATTCATTTCCCATATAATCTTTGTTTGCTTTTTTAGTGTGTTTGTGGCTTACAATTTCCGGAATCCCCGTTGTTTTTCACGATGAACGAAGGAACACAGTTACACTGTATTGAAGAGTCTAATTTCCGTGAGAGTTGCAAAGGTAGTCATTCAATTCAAGACCATTACACTCACGTTTTTTCCTACAGCATTTTTTCCTGGCGTTTCGCTAAACTGCTTTGGTCAGGACGGTCACGTGATTACAGACCTCGAGCTAACATTCTCCTGGCGTGAAATGAAGAATATTTTTGCCTGTGCAAGAGAATGTTGTAAAGTGTTTTTCAATAATAGAGAGTAGCAATACGTACGGTTACCCTCTTCCAACGTTTATATCTGCATTCACATTTTTGATCAACAAGGACCTAATTGATTAATAAATGTAGACTAGCTATTAAGAGAAAGTCAAACTTTTGCCGTGTTTCAGACAGCTTTTTATGTGAACTCCGTCACGAATAGGATTTGTAGCTGTTGAGTGCAGTCGTTGTTTGCAAGTAACGGCCTCAGAGCGATTAAATTTTTATAAAAGAGTTTATAATTCGCATAAGAAGCCGTAACAGTGTGAACTACACTATTAACGGTTAAAATGTTTGGTGTGCAATATCACAGAAACAAGGCAGGCGCAAGCTATCCGTCCGGTACGGGCATGGCCGAATCCTTTTTCTGACTCAACAATACGTTTCAGTTTTAAGAAACGTGCTCACAGATGCTGACAGAAACTGGAAAGCCCAAATATTAACTGCTCGTTGCTGTATTCCACCAATTCACCGCCCACTGCGGTTACTTCCATCGTTCATGCATGGATGTTGAATCCTGATTCAGAAACAGGCGTGGAAATCCACAAAAGACGATATATGGAAGCTTGAACTCGAAGTAAGCTAATTATCCCACTTCTGAACCCACACTGTAGATTTTTGCAACGAGTTGGCTACTAATATCACTATTCACGATGCCATAAAATTTTTGAGAGTGAAACTATTGTATTTTTCAGTGTCTGAAAAGTTTTGGATCTACTTTTGTTTTTACCTGTCGCGAATGCCACATCAGAGAGGTCTTTTTCAGCACCAAAGCGCGTGAAACTTATTTGCGTATAACCAGGGCAGACGAGAAGGGATAAGACGTACATCATTTCCGGACATGGAAGGATGAAGATACGCACGCTAAATTTTTTGTTTGTCAGTATAACAATTAATCTGTTTCTAAATCTAAGCATGGTTGCGTTTTTTCATATAAGATGATTGCTACAGTAACAAGCTACACAAGTTTCGACGAAGGAACCAGAAGTTAGGGGGGCGGTATCGGTCTTCGTACAACAATGACTTAACGACGATTAAATGATTCGATAATTTTGCATGTTCACAAAGAACGAATTAACAGACTTGATATGGGCAAAATTTCTGAAAGTTATGTTTCTGGTAGAAGGGAGAAGGGACACACTGAGACAGTTGGTTTGATTTTCTGGAACAATTTGAGAATTTTTTTTATCGTATATTGCTTAACCTTACTGGTGGGCACGTTTTTATTTTTGTCTTTTGACTCAATGGCGAAGAGTTAGAACTGCATAGTGTGCATTGCAGGCAATGGTTTGCAGAATTCGTGATGTTGGAATGTGGAGAGCAATGTCCCACTCTAATTTCTTGAAATTTCAAGGAAATGGATTGCTTTGCAGTAAATGTTACCTTACGGTTGTATTAATGTTTTCAGTTCAGGTTAGATTTTGGACTTTGTTCCGCAACGGCGCTGTGTCAGAAAGTGATTACAGGGCATTGCTTTCTATGAATGGCTAAAAAGGTCATCTTTTTCTAGGGAGCACAGAGTTGCAAAAGAACCGTTTGCTATGGGAGCAATAGTTCCCTGCAGTGATAACGTGACTCGAGTCATGATTTTTGGTGGCTCGGACTGGACTCGAGGCACGTTGAGAAAAATTATGACTCTACTCGACTCGAGTCACGTTTTTCACAGAATGACTCGACTCGATTCTAGTCGGAGTCATTTTTACAAAATCTCTCAGTTCCTGATGGACAAATCCATTTCGTTTGCACACAAAGAAATAAGCATTTTTTGCTTCAGTGATGATCAGGATTGGGGCAAATTTTCTGTTATGCCTGTCTAGTCGTTCTATGCTGCATTTTAAGGATCAAGTGAAATTGCACAGAGGTAAAGCTGAGACTTTGCTTACACTGGGGGGTCGGCAAGCCACAACATATTGACACATATAACGTCGAATTTGTAACAGCAATAGAAGAGTGAACCTAGACCAATGGGTAATCTCAATTGTTATTACGCTGAGGATCGTTGATTCAACACTTTCTTTTTTCTGAGTCAGGAAGGCGCAGCAGTGTGTCTGCAACAAATAGCTCCCAACGTGTCGGTGGCTGAAATCCAGTGTTAACCTCCAGTCCTAAGTAACCTGCAGTCCCAAAACTGAACCGAAAGTCGCGAAGACGTTCAAACAAATTCATCGATTTCAATCCAAACCTGTTTAAGCAAAAATGATAACATCCAATTCCATCAATATATTGAAATGTCGCAAGATTTAACTTCAAATCCAAGTACATGTTCATCTCTGGTCATTTTCATATGGGCATGCGAAAGACAAGGAAGTATATCTCTTGTGTTGCAATCATAAAAGCCTGAGCGGCAAGTGCGCAAAGCTTCACACTGTGGCAGCAAGCAGCATTTGCGACGAGATCACTCTATTATTGCTTGTTCGCATCGCGTATATTTGTGTGTTGCCCTTTGCGCACATCCCGTTTTGGTGAATCGCACTATCAACGCAACACCAACTGAGATGTTGCAACAACATCCCTTCCTTTTTGCAATGAACCGCACCTATCGCACGTTTTTTTTGTGAAGGTTGCACCTGGTACCACCTTCACATCATGGTCAAAGCACCACTTTGTTGCGATTGGAAAGACCGAGCAGCAAGTGCGCAACGTTTGACACTGTGGCTGCAAGCAACAATAGAGATCTCACGTCGTACTCATTCTAGTTCGACTTGTTTGCGCCACATATATGTGGGTGTTGTTCTTCACGCACATCCCGCTCGTGGCGTATCGCACATTTAACACAACGCTAATCGATAGATTGCAACACTTGCAGCAAGGTTGAGCTCGACTTGATGAAATGACTGAGAGTGAAATAGACAAGTGAAATGCAAACTGATAAAACTTAGATATAAATAACCTGCAATCACACTTGTTAAAACAACATTGGGCACCATTTTCTGACTCATCAGGCGCCATTTCAAAGCATGTTAGGCACCATTTTCTAACTTATCGGGTGTCATTTTATAGCATGTTGGGCGCCATTTCATAGCAACAAAATGTCATAGAAAAAATGTTAAATTTCATGTGACTCGATATTGACTCGAGCTTGCAAACCAATGACTCGAAGTGACTCGAAAAGTCTTGTGACTCGACTCTGAATCGACTCGGCCAAGTCATTACTCGACTCTGACTCGAAGCACTTTTAAATGGCATTGACTCGAAGAGCTTGTGACTCTGACTCGACAAAAATGGCTCGGGCAGATCACTGGTTCTCTGGATCCACGATTTCTACTGATCTTGGCCGTACCATTGAAAAAGAGTTGGCACCGGCTCGGAAAATCTATTTCAACTAGCACTGATTACAAGTTTTGATTATGTAGCATGTATCAGCAGACTCCACCTGCAGTTTATAACGATATCATTCTGATAATATAGCTTCAAATCCATGATTAGGAAAATGTGAATCATGCTCTAGCAACCAATCGACGCATTATAAAGAGCTTGAAATCTATGTTTTCTAACTGAAAAGACGCTGCAGTGATTTCCGTCCTTTGTGCAGCCCGGTCCTGTTCGGCATATTATCAACACACTATAGCTGCAATCAACGACAATGCAACGCTGTACATATATTTGTTTCACTTCTGTCTTACTCTCGCTACTCTCTGCTCTGATGTAGTTTTACTTTGCGCGACTCCTGGAAATTTAGTCCTATCGACCAGTGGTTTTCAACTTTTTTTGTACCGCAACCCAGGACCGTAGCCACCAGGGCGCATTGTCCCCCAAATTTTGTTGTGCCCAAAAATATTTGCTTTGAACATATAATAAAAACAAACATCTTTACCCCTAAAATGTATTTTCCCCCCCCAAACCTTAAAGCTTGCCTACGGGCCTGTAGACGTGAGTGTAAAGCGCTGTTTTTCACAAAATGCAGTATTTCAGTAGTAACATTAAGTATATCTTGCAGACCAAAGGGTAAAGGTTTGGACGCTAAAGCTTCCCGATGAATGAATCAATGAGCGAACAAAACGTTAGGTGTCTTCCTTTGCGCAAATGCTCGAATCCACTTTTGGACCCAAGCATCGCTGGGGCCTGACAACAGGAGTAGAAGGTTATTTTGGCACTGTGGTGCCAAAAAGTTGGGTGGCACCATGGTGCCAGGTGACAATTTTTCAAATGGCACCGGTGACACACCTTTACCAAATTGGCACCAGTGCCAATTTTCTAAATGGCACCGGTGCTGGTGCCAATTTTTCAAATAGCACCGGTGCCAAACATCTTCAAACTTGGCACCGGTGCCAAATTTTGAACGGCACTAGTACTACGCCGTTACCAAATTGGCACCGGTGCCAATTTTCTAAACGTCACTGGTGCTGGTGCCAATTTTTCAAATGGCACCGGTGCCAAACATTTTCAAACTTTGGCACCGGTGCCAATTTTCTACATGGCACCAATGCCACAGCTTCTCAAACTTGGCACCAGTACCAGTTTGTCAAATGGTACCAGTATCGTTGCACTAGTGTGAACGATTTTTCGAGACTGAGGATGCGTGCACTGATGTAAAATCGACTTCCTGTTAAAAACTAGGCGATTGATCAGGCCGTGTCGTAGTTATGGACACAAATCTAGGGCCATTTTTTGCAGTATTGACTGCTACATGACGTGTTTTATGGACATGGCACCAGTGGGGTTGCCAGCTCAAAATTTTTTTGGGGAGCCAAATCTTTGTCTTAAGGCGAGCAACAGTGGGCTATTTATGTTTGGGACGCTGTTTCTCAAAGCAGAAAATGACCAGATCTGCTAAACATTTTGGGGGGTATGGTCCTCTAGCTACGCATATGCATGACACTGTGATTAGTTAGCGATGTTATTGCAGGTGTTTTGATTGGCGGAGGTGAGGACGTATTATTGAATTATTGTTTTTTGTTTTTCTAAGCTACACAATCCAATGAGGTTTCATTGTGGATGTAGTCATCCGAGAGGAGCCTTGCCACCACCTGGATACTGAAATTTAAAAATTTTCGTTTAACCTTTTTTATTACAAAAATGTCTTTCTCTTACTTTCAAGTTCTTAAAATGATATTTCAGCTGCGTTCCTGAAAAAAATAATTTTAAGTAGCCCTCCTTTGGAAAACCCACTATTGCTCCACTTGGAAAGAATTCTTCCGACACCCATACATGTGGGCGTGTTCAATAGCATTCAATACGGGACAACTGATGAAGTCGTTTCCGCCAAACAACTGTTGCATCACCATGCTTCGTTTTCAAAAATTTGCGTTATGCGAGATCAATTTCTTGTGAACTACATGGAACATAAAGCGATGCATATAGTTCGTGAAACTGAAATTTCTTAACTGGTGATACAGTGCAAAATTTAGAGGTTACTAATTGTTTTGAAACTAAGCTACTTCTTGGGCAGGCCCTACCGATGCGAATTCTGAGGGCTAACGGTTTGACCTGCGCTTGTTGAGTAATGAATTTTCTCAGTTCACCTTTGAGTATGTTACTACAATAATTGATGATATTCATTATGTGAAACCGCTTATCACGTTAATGAAATTTTTAGGGCAGGCCCGCGGGCGACCCACGTGGACCTTGTGGGGGCAACATTTTGGTGACCCCTTACGTAGATTATTGTAACGACACGACTTTTTTACAACTGCTTTGAGACTGTTGCACAACTTTTTATAGTGCTTCTGCTTGTTGGCTGAGTCATATGAAACAGTAAACCATTGCCATTATTGCTATTTCATAATATTGGTGCAATGGTCAACAGGGAAAAGCGATTTTATCATAGCCTGTAATATTAAGTTAGCCTACTCTTGGTGATGAAAAGGCCTGTAACCAGCTTGGGACACTAGGGCGAAAGAAGAGTTTTAATTCTGAGAGGGGCCCAAATTTTTTAAACTATGTCCAATAGTTTCGAACTGTGTTTAACACATTTTTCCAGGAGGGGCGAAAAATTTGATAGGGTTTTTTCCCTCCTGCGCCCCCCTAGTTACGGGCCTGGTGATGAAAGGTGCTTAAACAAAGTTGCGACAATGACGACTTTTGTACAACTGTTTTGAATGTTAAGGAATTCGGTTAAAATTTTCTGTTTGGAGAAATTTTCTTAAAGTTCATTGAAGGCTGGGGCAGTGTCAGTCATTGGCGTCGGAAGGGGACAGATGGCTATGGCCCTCACCTGGATTTTGAAATTTGACGTTTTTCTATCACATTTTTAACAAAAAAGTTGTTTTGTTAGTTTCGACAAGGAAAAATGAAATTTCGTCACTTTCGGCTCCCCTCCAAAAATGTTTGAGGTGGCCTGTGGAAATTTCCGCTAATGGTCCCCTCTGGAAAAAACCTCCTTCCCACGCCCATGGTGCCAGCATCGGCGACTATACTTTTTCTGTCATTTCGAAAAGACTTTCATCCCATGCAGGAAAAAATATCGACCCAGTTGCATTTACCTACATTCTTGGTAGGAGATAATTTCATCAATAAAATCTGGCAACGTATTCCCTTGGTTCCATATAAAACTTTGGCAAGGGCAGCAACCAGTTCTATTTTCGGGGGATAGCAAAATGATTGCAACTTCTTGTTTCAAAGAAGTTTTTGGCGCTTTTGAAATGTTTTTGAAATGTCAAAGAGAGGAAAATTGCCCGGTTTTGGGCCTGACCTTGGCAGTATGTAATGAAAAATACCTGTCATTGAACCGTTATCACAGAATCTCAAAAGAAAAATTTATCACAGGAGTGCCATGGTACTTTTGGAAGTTCGCCAGCGCGAGTAGCCTATACCTACTTGTTTATCTAACTGTATACTTTACTGTAGACTATTTAATTTATCACCGAAATTGCTCGTGATCTGTTTAGTACTGTACGTGCACAATGTTGCAGCACTTCATGTCACAGTAATTCCAAGAAGAATATCCTAATCATTAATTCCGCTGACGCAGGGCAATGAGGCATTGGTAGAAGTATACTTTACAACATGCTTGCATTTTCAAGTAATTTGTCAAAAGCGCATTACACGGGTAGGCAAACAGCGGACCGCGGGTCAAATGTGGGCTGCCACAGCGTTTTCAGTGGCCCGCAGAAGCATTCAGGAAAATCTTAAAATCTGAAATTTCCTCCAACCTCTCATAGTAAATATTGGTGCTGAAGCTATAAATCGAGACTTGCTTCTATTCCCATAGGAAGGCGCGGCCCTACGACAAATACGGCCTTCTGAAAGTGGCCCCCGAGCAATAATAATTGTCCACCCCTGGCGTATAATATAAATGTGATCCACAACCCCGTGCATCTAAACCAGTGGTCTTCAATGTGGGCGAAATTGCTCCCAAGGGTGCAATTTTATGCGTCGTGGGGGCGATTTTGTGATTTACGAGATTTGGGAGGCGATTTCACTTTCCAGGGGAGCGATTTCTGCAGGTGGAAACCACTAAATTTTTGAATTGATAAAAAGAATTTTTGTTTCTTTGGAATCAATACATTTGATTCACTTTCGACTCCATGGTTAAATAACAACGGTTATAAAACACAGACTGATCACGTAGCAATCAAACTAATATCGTTCTGTGTAACTCTTCACTGCACCAACTATCCAAGACCACTGAGATTGTCGCTGACTGGGAGTTAAACATTGCGGTTATTACAAAGATTATGAATGTCTGGTAGCCTATTTTGTTGTGTCAAATGTTCGAAATAAGAGAAAAGAGTAGAGAAACTGTTGCACTGAGTACTTAGTAAGGTTGCTTAACTCAATCGTTGCATGATCAACATCACAAAAAGGACCAAAAAGGACATCAAGCAATGACATTTGCCAGCCTGTATCAGCATGCGGGGATTGGACGTTTCTCGTATAGTATGCATTAATTAGTTCTATTATACTGATGTTGGTTGAAAGCGACCAATACTGATATTGCTATGGGAAAATATCCAATTGGTCAAACTCCATTTTTCAAGAGCTTGGTGAAAATAGTAACAATGACTCAACAATCATGACATTATTGCTACCACTAAATCATCGCAACGACTTTCGCAACGATAGCGAATATTAATTGTATTTGCCGTCAAGTTTAACCTAGTTAATTTTCGCCATGAACCGTCACAAATCCCTCCAACCATATTATATTATTATTACCAAAATTGCCTCGAAACATGTCTTCATGGCCTTTGGTAGAGCATTGCCAAACAACGGTTTCGTAGGCAAAAAATATGACAGTCCTTTATCACGTGTTATATAATATTTGGTTAGTACCTTGAGTAAAACAATGTAGGGCTACTGAAGTGTTTTCGGTTGCACAAATACTGGAAACATAATTGTTGCAAGACGATTTACGCAACAATTAATGGCTAGTAAAATTATTAATAGCTAGCCGTATGTTATAAGACGTGTTTTTCGTGTTTTGCTGTACTGTGGATATAGCTGTAGGCTACTGTATTCATCTGACTCATGACAGAGTATAACAAAACAGTAGGCTAAGAAAGGAGTAACTTAGACCAGCGAGTAAGCCCAAACACCAGGGGCGTAACGAGGTTAGATGGCGTCCGGGGCAAGAAGCAAGTATGGCGCCCCCATGTTCGAAAATGAGGCCTTTCGGGAGCAAATCAGCGGCGTTGAAGAAAGTACTTGCGACATTGTTGGAACTTTTCGGCAACCCTCGCAGTGATTCGGCGCCCGGGGAATTGTGTCCTCCTTGCCCTCACTCGCTACGCCCTGTCAAAAACGCAATCCTGGTTAAACTAAAGAGTTCAAAAAATCCTTTCGCCACCTGTCATTTGAGGCTTGCTATGAAGTCATTTTGTTGTGATCACATGGAAATTTACATTACGTAGAAAATTACTGGATGAAATACCATTTTGCCAACTAGCTAGCAGAAGCGAATGCGCTTTCACCATCTCATCGACACCCAAAGCGACGATCAAGCCCATGCTATATTTCATGCACAGGAATGGTAAAATTTTTGGATTAAGTTCAGTGAGCGTTCTCCAGAACTTTGGCGAAAAGTGAAGTTATTATTACTGGCATTTCCCACGACCTATTTTACTGAGCAAGGTTTCTGCCAAGTACTGCACACGCGTAACAAATACCGCAATCGTCTTGACATGAACAAGGCCTGTGGAAACGCCACAAGACTTTAGCTGACCAACTTGCAAACTGCATTGAAAAAGCATGCAGATAAACACCATGGCAAGGTTCGCATTAGTTTGAACCAACTGTTTTTTGGAAATGAATATAACTTAATCTACAAATGCATTTGCATTCGTTTTGTTTGTTCGTTTGTTTTGTACTAACTAGATAGCCCGTATATATTTGAATAGCACTGAAATTATTCTCAAGACAAAGAAATATTTTCAGACAACACAAATATTATAGGTAGGGGACGACTTTCAAGCAAAGTTCCCGTAGCGGGGGCGATTGTACAAAAAAGGTTGAAGACCACTGATCTAAACCAATTGTTGTCAACCTGGGGGTCGCAAGTAGACATTTTATGCACAGCTGCATTACATTTGCATTATTAGAGTTTTGCATGGGGACGCAGGGCCATAGTGCATTGGTATATGGGTCGCGGTTAAAAAAAGATTGAAAACCAGAGGTGCAGTGGGGTGGGAACGGCGTTCCCACATCTTGTTGTGGTGTGGGACCTTTTTTCACTAGTAACGTTACTTGAAAATTTAGATTCATCATTTCAATTTGTACGTGTAGCGTCTGGAGCAGCATAAATAAATGTCAAGTTATCTATTGTGCACATTTGGAAACATCCTGGAAGCCCTTCAAACTACAACGAATTACTACGTGTGAAAAACACTGAACCACCCATAAATGCACTCTTTGCAAACTGCATCAACCCCCAAGCATGGGCGTTGGAAGGGGAGACAAGATTTTTAAAATGTCAGCAAAAAAAGTTACTTTCTTACTTTCGAGTGGGAAAAACAAATTTTACTTTTGCCCCCGTAGGAAAACGTTGGGCTAAATCCACTAATGACTATCCCTTGAATAAAGTCTTTCCGATGACCATGAAGACAGTCATTGGAAAGGCTCAAGGCAATTTCGGATTTAACTGGCAGACCGATCGAATACAGTCAATGACTTCAAAAAATGTAGATTTTTTAATAGTTACTGATAAACAGCAAACATGCACGTTTTTTGGTGACGGTAGGCCGAAGCCTGAATTGTGCTTCTTGTCGGGGCGGTTAAGGTGAACACTCTTGACCAAGGAGTGCTACGGCAATTGACGCAGTGGCTTTGGATTGAACACGCAACCTTCCAATTGAGAGGCGGACACTTTACCACTAAGCTATTGTCGCCCCACCTTTACCTTTGAAATTTTGCTTAGCAGGGTGACGCAACCATTGTCATTCTAAGTGTGAAAATTTTCAATTGGAAAGGCAGGCCTAGATATTTGTTTTTATCAGAAAGTAATCAAAAATCCGCCTTTTATGTCCTCACTGACTCTCGAGCACATACGGTCTGAGAGGTATGGCCGAAATTCGAAAGTCAAAAACTGTGGATCGTTAAGGGGTAAGCAATTGCATATGCAATGTTTCTAACACTTGCGTTTCAACTCTCAGCCAGGATTGGCACTACTGTACTACAACGGCAATTCTAACGAAGAAAACCCAACTGAGCTAAAGTACAGAATTTATTACCTCAAAAAAAAGCAATTCAAAACGAAGGAATAAAAAAAAACAGCTGTGACACATGAAAAAATCATTCACATAATGTATCTTTTTTCAGCACGACTCATTTGGGATTATCACACTGGTTTCTGATGGTCAGCGGGGCAAACCTTTCGTTTTCGCAACCACGACAAATAAACATGTCCGGGACTTTCGGTACTTCAAAAAACACGCTGTGGACCCAACGCTTGCACCCAGTGGCGAAACTAGCACATTGGGCCAGGGGGGTCAAATCACTGTTGTAGGGGCCCGTGTTAAAACCGTAAAGTATGTGACGTCATCGTGCTCATTCAACCTTGGTACGACCTTTCTGCAACATTCCTTT
>JGI24158J21664_10005780_pt1 | contig 16220 bp, 13 predicted proteins | sample Ectturendosymbi3_FD_21664 | JGI IMG/M metagenome (IMG submission 21664)
CTACTCCGCAGTAGTGCTGTAACAAGTGTTACGTTTCAGCTAACAATAGTGTTAAGAATGTGTCTGTAACCCTATGGTTCTGTCTTCAATGCAGTTGAAAAAAGTGTCTGTAACCCTGTGATATCGCCGGCTTCAATGTCTTGTACTACGTTCTGTATTGTCTGTTTTAATCAACCTGCGTTCTGCAGAGTGTGTGTGTTCATACTATGGACTTCGTGTCTGCTAACAAACAAATAAATTAATTAATTAATACTTCTATAACGTCGCCACCGTCAGCGCTGGCCCTTGGTTTTAACGGCTTCTCAACAAATCTTTGACCACATAACAAATGCTATGTCAACCGGATGGATGGCAAACTAAGTTTGATTGAACTTTGCAGCACTTTATGTTAATCGTCAGAAACACTGCAATGAAAATTACGTTTACAACCAAATAGTGGACACTTGTTTATAAACGTGTCTCTAAATCAAATGCTGTTTGCTTTGGATCTTTCAGCTTTCAGAAAATCTGTCGTTGTGAAACTTAAATGGCTGAGTGTAAATATAACAATTTCAAAGCAATTTCATGCAGAGTTTGGAGACAAGTAGTAATTTGCTGTTGCTTTTCCTGATTTCACTCCCAGCAACGCAAGCAGGTAATTGACAGCACAACATTTGATGGATATCGTGTTGGAAACAATTTAAACTTTTCGTGTTTGAAAATTAAAAACCACTATCATTTTTGAAACCCACCGTTAAATCAACCCGAGAAATCATGTACACACGTTTAAACTAGATGGTGTAGCTGAATCCACTGTACACCATATTGTCGGCAAATATACTGACTTGCATATATTCGTTACGAAAGGAAACAAATGTTCTAACAGAACAGTTATTATAAATCGCCTGGTTTCATATGTTAATGTTCGTAACTGATTTCAGCAAAAAAGATTTATTTAGAACTTTCATCGTTTTTGTTAAATATGGTAAAGATTATCTTTAAAAGTCAAAATTTTTGCACCCATAACATGAAAATCACCGTCTTGTTAAACATATTTTTTTCTTCATTTCAAAAGTGATCAATATTTACACACGGATTGCTCCGCTGGTTTCCTAAATGTTCATTTAGTGTTGGTATTCATCCGCTTTTTGTTGCAGTTTCAACCCTCATCAACCTTTGCGGAAAATGTGGTCATTTCATACTCTGTCATTTTCCTTGTTCAGATGCAAAACCATGTTCAAAACTCCCGTTAAGGTTCTACGTTAAGTTCATTGTTGAAAATATTCTGAATTATATGTTGTGGTTGTATCCAGTCCAGTCAATGATAACGCGTCAGTGGATCTGCATTGAGTTCTGAAACAGGGTGTTCTAATGTCTGCTCACCAACATGTAGTTCGAAGAATGAAGGTTAGAACGGTCGTCAGCCCCGTCACGTGATTTTAATCAGAAGTTACAATCTTGAGCAATTGCAATGTCAGTAAATAGTTGATGCAGAGACTCATGAAGTCCCAAATGCATCTTCTCGAAACGAAAATTACATACTTTCGAAATGTCACAGTGGTTCATGAAATCTGTTGCCTGAAATCACCAGAGATCGACAGTTGCGATAAAACACACCGCCCTGGGCGAGCGCTTTTACGAGGCCAACAAATCCTGATTGTCTGTCTCGATCATACCTACAAGTGCTCATACTATTGAGTGCAATTGCGTTGTTTACAAAGAAGTAAAATTTATTTGCTGAAACAAGAACCAGACCTGGTAATCTGTAAATTTTGTGGTAAATTAAGGAGCGTCAAAAACTTGCTGAAATTCTCAATGCTTCGCAGTATTTTAGAAATTTAGAGTCGAAACACATTCTTTACAGAATTTACACAATTGTCACATCATTTTTATGAAAGTAAAATATATTTGGAGAAAATTACTCCAAACAGAGGTTGTCAAAACGTCTTCCGAATCGTTCATGTATAAAGGCACAACTTTGAAACAATGTAAATCTGTAAGTCTATTCAGAAAACCACATTGGCTTCAAGTCTATTTCCTTGAAAGATAATATCTAAAGCCTACAAAGTTTTTCCAAAATCTTTAAATCGTTGCTCCACTCCCCAAATCGTCATTTACACCAGGATGTTACACCCGCCTATAAGGTTTCCAGACATTCATTTAATCATAAAATTCGTGGTTTGGGACAGAGGTTCTCATATCACAAATCTAGGTGCGAGGATTTTATCTATCACGGACAATGACGCGTTGTTTGATATTAAACTAAAGTTCGACCGGTAGTGTGTCGATTGTTTCGTCAAGTGCAATAGTTGCGTCATAGCAAGGCAATTTTCGAGAAAACAAAGCTCAAAGAGATCGCATTTGTTTGTGGCATGAGAATCATCGCTCACAATATTCTGCAACACTCGCTTTGTCATTGCATCCCTACAGTCTTCACAATTTCAGGGTATGTTTACAGAGATGTTTACAATCACGTTCACAGAAAACGTAGTGATTCACTGTCCCTTGAACATGTCTGGGAAAGAAAAAACTAAAACTTGTTGTGGTTGAAATATCAGGAACGCGGTTGTTTCTTTCCCGAAGGTTGTTATTGTTTGGTTTGTTTACAAGGACTAGCAACAAGCTTCCGAAATGCTGGGACTCGAAAAAATAAAAACATAAACACGAGAAACACCCTGTAGTCATGAACGGCAATCCCGTTTAACTTGTTGCTTTTCTTTGGCATGGAGTTATTTGATGATGTTTTTGTGGTTTTTGTTCTTTATTGCAACAATCGCTGCGACATCTAACCCCCACGAATCTGTTTTCACCTTTGATGTTTAACCAACCTTGCCCGACGAGTTCGATGTGACATTTACTGATAGTATCACTAAAGGCACTGTGTTACGTTCTTAAAATCTAATCTCAACTGTGGCAAACGGCTGTGTGGACACTGATGGACTTTTCGATATGTTTTGACTCTTCTAGCAGTTGAAACAAGCTCCTGATAACAGCATGTGCTGAAACCGCGGAAAGTGTCTGGCGTGGAAGTTTTCGATGTTTGACAGAATCTTGCTTGCAAAATCAATAAGCACAATACAACAATTGATGTCACAATGCATTTTACAAGCACTGGCGTCACGATGTAGACACTGGAGTCGTTCCTTTAAAATCTCCAACGGAAAATGTTTTAGCAAATTTTGTCAGGTTGCTTTTCGATTCCCGCAATGTTAGGAGGACGTGGCAGGTCTGCAAATTGCGACACGCAAAATTCGATGACTTTTTGTTCTCTTCACTTCAGAAAATATACCTGGGGCCCCAAGCGGTTTTGTGTGCACACTAACGTTGTCTTAACACAACCGCCACGAAGCTTATCTGACAATCGATTGATTTTAGTTTTGTACGTTTATAGAATGTTTCAAACACGTGCTACAAGTTTAGCAACAAAAGGTTCAAAGAATTCATAACCAGCATTTAAAACATCTTGTCTATCTCTGTTGCAAATACTTTTCTTTTGGCCATGAATTTTATTGGATATATTAACATAAGCACCATTAAGCCTTCAATAGCGTGCGCCAGAAAATGCAGCTTGATCCACCAGTAAATTTTGCCAAAATCCTAAATCCTTCTTTCCACGCCCCGGAACATGAGATCACAGCCACCTGCTCATATTCAAGACGTTCATCATACATGAGATGTGTGGGGATGGTAGGAAGGTCCTCGTCACAAATCTAGGTGTGGGGATGTTATCTGTCACGCCAACGACGCGTTGTTTGATATTAAACTGAAGTGCGACCGGCTGCGCGTCGATTGTTTTGTCAAGTGCAATTGTTACGTATTTCCAGGTAAAACACCAGCAATCCTCAGGAGATCTTGTCAGAAATCCGAAGTGGTTTTATGAAGTCGCTTGAGGTCAATCATTCTTTTCTCGATAAGGTTCGAGTGCAATGTGGGTCGCTGCTGTTGTTACTTTCTCGTTATCGTGAAACACTTCTGGGCCTGGGCACAAATGCTTGTTGCATTGTGGACCGCACCGTACACAAGAATGATGTCATAACAAAACAAGGGTTGACAGACAATGTACAACTGCCATGAACTTGCTGATTGTTTCGTTTGCGCAGTTACGGATGAATAAACACGCAAAGCAAATATTGATCATGGAAGATGTTCGTGTAAATTATCGGGATCATGTTTTTATGGTTATATTCCAACACGTTTTTAGCAACCACGTCGGTAATATCTGATCACGTTCTAATATGCCGGTGCGTCACTTCGGTGACGCAATAACAAGTTGCATAAGAATATCACTGAAAACATTTGGCAGCTGGAGGATGGTTGACGTGTGTTCTCACGTTTTGCAAAACAGTGCAGTCTCCAATGCCTGCTGTTGTCGCCCTGCTCCATGTTGGTTTGTGGTGGTGAAATTGTTCATAAATTGATTCTACCATCATCCTTCAGTTTTATTTGCGAGCTTCTAGTTTTCAACTCAACGAAGTCAGGTTCAAGACTCTGCGACAAATATTTCTGCTGTTTCAGCGAAGGTCAACGAAAGTTCAGCAAAAGATTGAGAAAGTGAAACGTTTCCTCAATGCACGTTTTCTATTGAAGAATAACCTATTTTGAGAATAAAGTCATTTTATGAAATTCATTAAAAACAGTATTTTCCATTACATTTTTTCTCTCTTTTGAAATCCTAGGATTTAGGATCTAAAAACACTTTTCAACTTAAATTACACGTTTCAAAAACGTGAAAACCATTTGCGTTTACACTGGAATTTCAGACAATATTCTGGATAGAAGGCTTTCCAACACATCCGTTCCACCCCCCACCTGCGCCACAGACACCAACTGCTTGAGTTTAACATTTGTTCGTTGGCGTCCGGAAGGTACTGTGTGCTTATAAGAACCTTCGCCCCTGGCATTGTGGAAAATATGAAAATCAGGTAAATTGGGTCAAAGTGGCAAAGTTTTAGGAGTAAAAGCAAATTAAGAGTGAGGGCGAATTGTGGCAAAAGCAAAGGAATCAGAGCTGTGCTGGTTAAGCGATAAAACGAGCAAAATTTGGAATGATTCATTATTTGAAAGAAATGCTGCTTGTCAGTATGGAGGTGGTGGTTTCTTTTTGGGGTGTGTTTGGAAGAAAACACTCTTCTAGCAAAAATCACGATATAAGACTTACGGAATTCACAGAAATTTCAATTGGTATACGAAATAATGATATTTGCTGAAAGAAAACAAATCTAATGACTGACGCCGCTCCTTCTGCAATGCGTTCTCATATGTCTATGTGTTTACCAACAACTTCAACGTAGTTTTACATTTTTTGACAAATCACTTCTTAAAATGAAGAATGAAAAGTCTTCAATGAAATACGGTTCACTGCAGTGGAGCGCCAAAAATGGGATATTTTTTAAATTCCAGTAAAGAAATGTCTGGCAAATGTGTCACAGGCCATTTGCGTGTTATTGAATGATGGGATGTTATAACAGTGACGTCTGAAAGTTTTTGCTCAGAATGTTTCAAACTCAAAGTGTATCTGAGATTTTATTTCAGAATATTTAATTGTTTTTGACAGAAAAAGTAATATTTATCACAAAATCCTGAACTGTTGAAATTTAACACCAATATTCTAGTTGAAATTTCATTTAAGCTTTCAAAAATCGAGTAAAACTTGGAAATCTAACAAAATCGTATCATAAAAAGTTACAAAAATCCAATTTGAAAAAAACAAGTTAGAGTTTCTCGAAACCGGTTGTTTTGGTTTCCAGCAAAATTTATCGAATAAAGCACAAAATTCTAAACAACACACACTAACAAGGAGCGATTGGATTTAACTGTATCATAGATTATATCGTGGATCGTGCAGTGACGGGGAGTGTGGACGTTGAACGTCATGTCGCATGAGTCCATTCTAGTTCTCATCCTTTCAACCAACTGAGACTTCGAGGCATACGTTGATTGAGAAACCAGTTTATGTTTTCATCATCTAACCCCCAGAACATGGGCCCTTTCAAAAGGGTCGGTGTTTGAAACACCAACGAGAATATGATCTGCAATTTGTTCCTCTGCGTCCAGGGTCGGATCCAGCCAGTAAGTATAGGGGGGGGAGATTTCAGTGATATTTGGCAGTCAAGTCTCATTACGGGTTCGCTATTGTGAAAGAGATGAAGTATACTTAGCAACACTGTTGTGATGAAACAATGCAAGCAAAAGGCCTTATATTGTGAATGCTGTTTTACGAGTTGTACAAAATCATGGTGTAAAAGTTACTTTTGTAGGTTTTAGGGAGGGTTATCGCCCCAATCGCCCTCCCTGGATCCGCTCCTGTCTGCGCCTTACTCGCAGGCCGCAAATGGAGCCTCAGACCCATGCATACGTAGTAAGGTTGAACCGTGCAACACCAATACGTACGAAGCTGGCTAAAATTGACCCATGCTGGTCTTGCTAGGGACATTTAGGTAGGGTTAGTACTGAGGTCGGGAATGAAATTATGGAGTCTGGTGTTGCTTCCCTCCACTCCGTGTCGCAAAGTTGGCCCAGGTGAGCAGAACTGTCACCGATGGAATCTATCAGCTTGATGATTGAACCAATGAGGCATCAGAGTCCTGCGCGAGTCAGGTTAACCCGGGCGGAACCCGCAGAGTTATGCGCGCAGACGCGGGTGGAGCTTGGTGCGGGTCGGGTACGGGGGAAGAAACTTTTTGTGCGTGTCACTGAATGATGTCACTGAATGATGTCACTGAATGATGTCACTGAATGATGTCACTGAATGATGTCACTGAATGATGTCACTGAATGATTTCACTGAAAGATGGCCAAATGCATGCGAAATAGGCATGACTAAGACGTTCAATGTTACAGAGAGCTTGCGGTACAAGGGTGTAGAGACATTTTCCAGTGGTGGCGAAACCACAGATTGGAGTTCGCAGCTCTCAGTGATCTTGCAGGAAATACGTTCTGCGTCATGGCAGCTAGCGCTGTTAGCGAACGAGTGCTTAGTACGGCTGGGTATGTCATGAATAGCAGAAGAAAAAATTAAAAGAGTTTGTCAGTAAACGACGTACTCTGTTTCAACAATGCTTTTAAAGCTAAGAACGAAGCTTTCAAGGTTAACCATAAGCTTTCCCATTTTTACTCCACAGCAGGGATGCAGAAATTCGGTCGCGCACTCGGGCCGCGTGAACAAGAACTTGGAGTGCGCGAATGTTTTTTTAATTTTTTTTTTTCCTTTTTGTACTTTATGCGTATTAAATGAATGCTGTTTGGCAAAACTTGCATGTGTGCGCCACTAACATTCACAGAAAATTTTGCAACCCCTGCTCTACAGTGTTTTTCAAGGGCTTCTTTTTTATTTGAAATGAACCACTGAATAAATTGCTACCAGTAATGAAGCACTTTGCATGAGTTTTCAGTAGTTTTCAGATACACAGTGACTGGTGCAGGTTTGGGAAGGAAACAGTGCGGGTGGGGTGGGCGCGGGTCAGGAGGGTGTGCGGGCGGGGCGGATGCCGGTTTAAAGGGTCGGTGCATACTTCAACAAAATTTTCGTTGACATAATTTCAAATGCTTATATTGCTAGACTGACCAGATTTTGATTTATAACTTCAATCCAGGCTACTGGCCTACCCCGCGACCGCGTAGTCAAACCAAATAACTTTTAACCAGTCTTTCTGCAGATGAGTCATTGTGTAAAGTGTGCATCAACTGGCGAATGGTGTGATCAGCAAATAAAGCACAGCATATGAAAAGCAATAAGCACAAAAGCCACAAAATATTACGGTTCCAATTAATACCAAGATCGAAGTTTTGGAGATTTTGCATCGCATGCCATCTCAAAGTTTTTTCTTAGTTCGAAATGATTTAGTAAATAGTTTGAGGTGACAACTTTCAGTCTTGTCCATCACAACCCACTTTGACGATGTAAAGTGGTTTTCTTATTCTGCTTTGGGCTTTTTATCACAAGCGACATTCCACGAAGTCATTCCAAAAGACTGATCTAAATATAGAGACCGACTAGTCGACTGATCTCACCGTGCCCAACAACACGTCATCAACGTACTATTCGCTCAAGCAAATCAGCGTGAGCTTTTCAACAGTTGCGTTCAGAAACAAATTGCAGATTAGAAAATCGGTTGATTGATTACATACCAATGACCATTATGCATCGTTATTATTTCCATACTCTAGGTTTGGAAAGTGGGTAATTTCAACTGTCGGGAAGGGAAGCGTTTTTGTGAGAGAGTGTAGGCTACATGAAGAAGAGACCTTTTGAGTGTTTAAATTCGAGAATGTGGTACCACATGCACATTAGGCCAAATTTTCAAAAATACTCAAAGAAGGCCAAAAGACCAAACTACTTCTGCAAACAGTCAAATTTTCACAATTCGGTTGCAAAAAGGCCAAGTTCCCAGCCCTGACTTAAAATCTGCGAGTGCGGGGCGGGTAAGATTTCTCATATTCCTGCGGGTGCGAGGTGGGTTAAATTTTGCGGGGCGGGTGCGGGCGAATACTTTCAGCATAGGTTGACTTTATCCAATTTATGTTCAATTGCAGTCTACATGGGCATATCAACATGTTCGGAATATGAACCGTGGGTATTTTAATATTGATTGTGCTGCAGTTTGAACACAAAGCTCTAGTGTTGTTGAGTTTAAAGCAACAACCAATGCTTGTTATTTCGCGCTTCAGGTTTTATGACGTGTGCCAGGCCTGCACAACTCGGAACCTGCACAACTCGGAAAGCTCAAAGGGCCAAATTATCAACATAAATTTGCCGCGGGCGGCAAAAATTTATTTCATTTCGGTGTGGAGATTTCGTTGTAGTATGGAAGAAATTCGGAAAGGGAAATTAATTATTTGAAGTCGAGCTTTTGCAACATTTCTACAATTCAGGAAGCTCTCGCGGGCCACAAGGAAATCTTTCGCGGACCTGTGTATGTTGTGCAGGCCGACCTGTGTATGTTGTGCAGGCCGACCTGTGTATGTTGTGCAGGCCGACCTGTGTATGTTGTGCAGGCCGACCTGTGTATGTTGTGCAGGCCGACCTGTGGGGATTGATTAGAAACAAACAAACCTAAGGCGTAGAAACAATTTTTATAAAGCGTTATCAGTATTGTAGACACTAAGTGTCTTGGCATCTCGTGCCTTGTTTTGCCAACTTGTGTCATTTTCTCGCTTCAAGAGGTTTTGGATCAGTCATTTTTATGACTTTTATCGGAAAACTATGGGGAAAGGTCGTGTAGCGGAAGTTAAGCATTTGCAGAAAAATTGTTTGCAAACAAACGAGCATTTTCCCTGATGCACGATCGCCACAGGGCTGCAGTTCAGCAAGCACAGATTTTATCAAAGCAAACTTGAAGATGGTGTTCTTCGTACGCAAGAATTCCTTGCTTTTATTCGGTGAAAATTTGCGCGAAAACATAAACAAAAGGCGTTTGAGACATAATGACGCAATTGAAAAAAACACGACACCGTCCAACAAAACACTTTTTGTCACAAAAACAAAAGCTTCTTGGATATGCGAGGATAAATATTGCAATGTCTTCATTCGCCGCAAGGCAAAGTGCTGTTTTTGTCATTGTCGTCATCGTTTGCTTTTGTTATCATCGGCCACTGGAACTGAAAGAAAAGTTCAATTTTAAAATTTACATTGTAGAAGAAAGAAAATTGAATGTTGTTTTCACAATGTTAAATAATTTTCAGCAGCGAGGCACAGATGCAGATCAACTAACATAAAAACAAACAAAAGTTGTTTGGATTTAAACAGAAGGTCTTATACAAGAAAATTATTCAATAAACACAATTTCTGTAGTTATTTTCAACTGAAATGTGGTTCAAANTNNANNGTNNNNCGGCGTTGTGGCTGGACGGTCATAACTACATAGTTCAAAAAAAATGTTTAAGAAGTTCATACCTGTGGCCGAAATAAAAGGCCTTGACGCCAAACCTGTCACCCCCTCCTCATCCACAGCAGCAATCGATCCCTTGTATCGCTTTCCTGGCTGAAGACCACTTAATGTCGCAACCACTGTTGCGTTGCGCTTTTCCCAACTCATCTTCGCCTGAAAATAAGTTGACAATGACATGAAAGCTTTGCGCTACAGGTGGATAGGTTGTAACAACACAAAATCATGATCGGGAACCAACACGTCGCCATAATGATGTGATAGTGATCGTCTGAATTTTCTTATTATTTGTCGAAGGCAATGTTTTTACAGAAAGCATAATTTCTTCCAAAGTACCACTAATTTAAAAGAAGTTTTGACAACAATATCAGATTTCAAATGCTCGCAGCATACCAGAATACGAACAAAGTTTCAAGCGTCGGAAGAGTAAAAAGTACATCTAGATTAGCGGCGAAAGTCCTTTGATTAAAACTACGCCTCTGATTCATAAATGGTATCTTAAATTCTGGCAGATGTTCGCAGCAGATGAGGTTTCGCGGAAGTTCACCGCAACATCATAAAATCCGACTAAAAGGTTGCTTAAGAGTTAAGGCGTTTTGTTAAATGGACTTTCTTCTTATCAGTTTACAGTGAAACTGATTAAGATCTCAGTCACCTCCATTTCACTGAACTTCGTTTCCAGAATAATTTTGTAAGTCGTCAGGATCTCATTTCAAATCAACAAAAGTGGTGGGATTGGACATTCATAAACATTTGACATTGAGTGAGCATCACATGGCTAGCAGTCGCTAATTTACATTTGCCTCCTCAGTAAAACTTGTTTGTACAGGGAGTGAAAAACTTTCATCGTTTGCTAAAATAGCAGTTTTCAAAGGTAATGATTAACAAAAACAAAAAAACAAGGAAAAGAACTGAGATAACTGTTCATTGCAAAGGATCATTTCACTGACAAGAATCAGACACATTGATCTTATCAGAGTATATATTTCGTCTACCGAGTAGGCGTCATCATCTCGTATTCAAACAGAAATGAGTAGAGATAATTCTGAGATGTATCCACTAAAGATACTCATTAAAAGCAATAAACTTGTCCGGTCAAGTATTTGCCTCAGGGCATTATCTCTCATCGCATCTTGAAGGTTTTGCGAAATTCAGACACTTCTTTAACAATAAACAATGAACAAGACGTCCGCTCAAAATGTTTCCCTCAAAACAATAAAAGTAAAAGTTGAGTGAATTAGAAGAGTCTGGGAAAGTGAATTTGCATGAACGGGACCCTTCTCTAGCCGTTCAACCCATGAACAAGAGGTCATTGTGAACGAGATAATCAGCTGTTGCACATATCTATCCACGTCTTAAAGACGTGCTAACATGTCTTCGGGTCGATTCGTAATCTATAATTGATAAAGAGATGTTGGGTTTGGAACACGAAATGGTAAAAGTTATGTTACTTAGCATATTCATTACACTGCAAGTTCGTGTCGCTTACACGTAGAACATTTTTACGTGTAAAAATCGATCTTATGTTTTTGAAAAACAAATGTTTTTCTTACATCAACATGTTTCCCTTCTTCAACAGTGACCATGCCTGCGACTGCGTAGTTAACAGCTGAAGAGATTTCTTGAAACTCAACAGTAACTTCTGTGTCTTTCGCCGCGTCCTTCAAAGTGCGAACTTGAGTTGGACGTCGCACTAGAAATCACCAGCAGTGACGTTAGAATCATGTCGGAAGTAGCTGTGATCATCTTTGAAAACTACCAAACCAAGCACCAGTAATGGTGACGCTATCTGATCTTCTGCCACACAATGGAGAGAACTTGATTTTTAGCAAAACTACTACATCATTGCAAGGAAGCTGCCGCCCTACTCTAGATAAGGCTATAATAAAAAAACGCGGCAGAGAAAAAGTATTATCAGTAAGCTGATGAATCCTGCATTCTTAACACGCAAGATAGTATTGATGAACTTACGTCTACAGGTTGGAAGCTCTATGGTCCACTTGCCATGCAGGCACACAGTGTAATGGTATCCAACCCTGATATAGTCACCATTGCATTGGAAGAAGCATGCACTCCATGGCGAGTTCCACCTATGGCATGAAAAGTTGCCGTGTTGATGAAATGAAGTAATCTCAGGACATGAGCCTGGAAAAACATATATAAGTTCGGTGCATATTGTTTGTCGCGCAACAAACTTGCTGCAGTCTGCTGCTCTTGACATACCGGGGCAGTTTTTTTCGTCACTTCCGTCAGTGCAGTCCTTATTTTCATCACACCACCATGTCTGGTCAATGCATTCCGTCTGATTGGTTTCACAAGTGAAGAACCCAGGGCCACAAGCACCGACAGGGGTTGGGGCTGTTGGGGCTGGGGTTGTCTGCCAAGAAAACATATTAAAAAGTTTGGAAACTTACACTTGTTTGTAGCATGGTCAGAACTTTTTTGTGCGGAACTATTTCAGTTGGATCAGCTGGAGTCTATAACATGCAAAGTACCGTGGTTGTTGTCCTCCCGAAAGTCCTCGTTCTTGCTGGTATGCTCAAAACGCTCATCATCCCGTCAGCCGTAACACTCTGGACTCGGACACCATACACCACTCCTTTGTATAATCCTTGAAACTGATAACAAATAACAGTTACAATATGATGCAAAGTTTTCATCTTTTTTGCGAATTTCACAAAAAGTTCTCGAAATGTTGTGGAATTATTTGAAAAATGGCAGTGTGCAGGTAGTGCATGGGTGTCGTTTTTTGGGGGGGTGCAGTGATGTAAATAGATCAAGCGTTTTGTGAGGCTTCCTATGCAACGAACAATCATAAGCTCGACACGCATCAATTATACTGTAACCATAGAAACCATCAACAAATCATAACGTGTTCTCACCTTGTAATGATCCCCAGTGACATTTGTTCTGTTACCAATAATTATATTGGTGTAATCTTTGTACAGGAACAGATTGTAACTGACAGCTTTGGCAGCAGTTTTCCATCGGACAATAAAGCTGTCTCCAGTCACATCCCTCCAATAGATTCGTGTGTTGGTGGGAGGCTCAACACCTGTCTCTGTATGCAACGAGAGGGTCAAGTTGGGTTCCGCAAACATGAAAGAGATTAGATTCTTCAAAATAAAGATGCACTTCTTCGAACTTTAGTAATCTTTTAAGCAACTGAGTTGCATTGGTGAAAAGGTTTGGCTATGTTCAAAATTATTTCTTCAAAACAACAAATCCGAGAATGAAAAGTTGCACCGCGGGAAGTTTGTTTGACTATCATTAGCTATAAAGAAAATATGAAAATATTTTAATCATCTTACAACACTCGGCCGAAAAGAATGCTGCAAATACTTATGTATTTGAAGTGCAACGAAGATTTTATCATCAGTATCAACTCGAAACCACATGCCGTTGGTCTCCGATGCACGACAAAGTGCACTTGCTTTGTGACATAACAGCACTCACCTTGTGATGAAACAATTGTTACACTTCCCAGCAGAACTGGAAAAGCAAGACATACAAGACTTTGAAACATTTTTACAGTGTAGCTTTTCCTTTGGCAACGGTCCGATCACTGCAATGGAGTAACTCTGTGCCGGTTGCGACTTGTTATTTATACGGGAGTCAAACCGTTTTTTGTGGATGAGATAAAAAAGTAGCATCTTCAAAATATCAGCTCGGCAGCGCCCTCTGTGACAGTAAACCCATGACGTACAGGGCCAGGACAATTGATCTTGTTATTACCACAGTGACTCAATTTTAGACTAAGAAAAACGCAAAAATTGCCCTAAGGGTTTAGGTTCGCTTTCATTCTAACACAAGGCATTTCGTTAATGTGAAGGACGCCGGTTGACCAAATCATGAAACTGTTACCAGTAAATACAGTATATGCTCAGTTCTAACCCAGTCCTAATGGTGTTGTTTACATTAACAGACATCTCTTTTTCATTACAACCGAAACAAACGTTTGGAAAAACTGACTTTTTAGAACTTTGTTTATTTTACTTCAAACAACCAACGATATAAGGATTTTTATAACATTAGCGACAGCAGAAGCAAAGTCTCCTCATCCGACCATTGTCAACATTTCATCTTCGTTGTTGTTATTTCACAACAGCATTAAACTCCTGCAGTCTTGCACATTTATAAGATTTGTGGGATCAATGCAGGTTAACCTGCTACGAATGCTTTAAAAAAGTCTTTCGACATTCAAAGGTTAACGGCCAGTTTAGCAACAAGGTTTCTTTAATGGTCCTTATTCGCTGGCCCCAGAAAAAAAAAGATTTTAAACAATGTAAAAAAACTGCACAGGAATTAAGCTTCTGGAATTTTTTGCGCCTACTGCTTGTTTATTTTTGAAATACTATTTTCTTCAAACAAAAGTGCTACTGAACTTCTTCCTTAATTGCGCCACAGATGACTCAGTATTCTCATTGGTTAGATCCCGAGTGTTCCGGTTGATCGGTTCCGGTTGATCAGTATCCACGAATTTCAAACTCTGCAGCCACATTGGGTGGTTTGGCATCTATTGACTTTATCGTTTGAGCGAATTCTTATTCACTGCTTGGCCGCACTAGATCTCGTTGCCGGTGTTGAGCAGCCATTCGATTGTGTCATCGTCCAGAAGCGTCAGGCCGTGCAGTCCATGGGGAGGTCGATTGATTGGACATTGGAGGACAACATGGTCGACGGTTTGTTCTTCTGCGTCACACTCACAGGCCGCAGAGGAGGCCATACCCCATTTGTACAAGCAGGAGTGGAAAATGGGTGTCTTCATTTGAGGCGCCGTGCGTTTGCACTCGATGGGCGGCTGAGGACTGAGTGGAGCAGATGTCCAGGCTCCATGGCACGGCGTGCTAGAGACAGTGTGACTCCTTTGCGACGAAGCTCAGTACGTTGGATGCTTGCGAAAATGGGAAGCTATTGACTATACCATGATGAGCGATGTGGTAGTAACCAGGACCGTAACCAGGGGGACGAAGCTCCCCTTGCAAACTTTTTCGCCTCCCTTGGAAAAACGTGTTGGACATAGTTCAAAATGCTGGCCATAGTTGAAAAAATGTGGGCCCCTCTCAGAAAATTCTTTGTCCCACCTGGTGACCCAAGCTGGTTACGGGCCTGGTAGTAACTGCTGTGTGTCGACATCGCGGAGGCCAATTTGTGAGTTTGCTGGATTCAAGTTTAGACATTGCCAGTTCTATATGGTATTGCAGACCAGGGTTGCGGAGCCGGAGGTAAAGTGTCCGACTCCGACCTTTCCAACATTTGCGACTCCGACACCTTAGCATAATATGAAGTTTGGCTGTCAACAATTTTGTAGCAACTAGCAATCAATGGAAATCGTGGTACACTGCAAGAATTCTCTGTTTCAATAAAAGTTTCAAAAGAAGTTGAACCATTTCAACAAGCGCGGGTTGGGATTTGTATCTTGGGAGTGCGATATATAAAATGATTAAATTGGACTATCGGAGTCGGATAAAAAAGTGCGACTCCGACTCCTGGTGTTCTTAGGAATCCAACTCCGACTCCATCCAAAAACTCCAACTCGTTATGACTCCGGCACCGGCTTCGACTCCGCAACCTTGTTGCAAAATACCAGGAATAAACAGAAATGAAGCGCTTCAAAGGTATGTGCAGCTCAGCAGCCAACGTCGCTATAGAGCACCTGCCCTGTGTTCTTGGTTTCACATCTCTCTAACAATCTAAACTAATGGTCAGCAAACTGTGGGCTTCGCCCTAATTGTGGATGATTTAGCAGTACTCATTGGGCTGCACAACACTTAACTGTTGTGGGCGGCATGGTATGTAAGAGCTATGGTCCTGCACCGAATCCTTGGGCTAAAACATAGGTTGCTTGCTGTAACAACTACGGAACATTGATTGCTTGACGTCTACAAAGGATTGATTTTGTCATTATACGGTTTCTGACATTAAAATATCATTGTTGTGTAACAGGTAACTGAATACATCATAAGTTTGAAACTGGTCTTTCAAAAATAAGCATGGACCTTTAATCATGAATGAAACGATGGTTTGGGCCATCATAGCAAAAGTTTGCCGATCACTGATCTAAACGGTTGACATGGGCATCGGAAGTTTTTTCCAGGGGGGAATCAACAGTGGATTTTTCCAGAGGTATCCTAGGGTTTTTAGGGAGACCAAACATGGTGAGATTTCCTTTTTCCCACTCGAAACTAAGAAAACAATTTTTTTTGCTCAAAATTTAATAGGAAAATATCAAATTTCAAAATCCTGGGGAGGGACAAGGCTCCCCTGTCCCCCTTCCGACGCCCATGACTGTTGATGACGTATACACAGTAATTACAGCATTCAATGGAAAAACTGCGAGCATTGGTAGAAATATTA
>JGI24158J21664_10005781_pt1 | contig 16220 bp, 9 predicted proteins | sample Ectturendosymbi3_FD_21664 | JGI IMG/M metagenome (IMG submission 21664)
GCCACTTTGTCAGTTACCGCTGAGTAAGCGGGCCGCACAACTTTTTAGTCATACTATGAAACCTGTTAAAAATGAAAAAAATTGTTCATCAACAGAAGCAAACAACAAACGAAAGTAATAAAAAGTTCAAGACTGCTGGTCTCGCCTGAATGGTTCGCGGGCCGCACGAAATTCTTTTGCGGGCCGCATGTTCGTCACCTCTGTTCTAAAGCTTCGCTCCTTGCGGTGTTGTCTCAGATCAGTACAATAAGCGCAATGAAAAGCTTATCGGTTCATGTCGTATTCAGGGTTAGTCTAAAGCAGTGGTTCCCAAACATTTTTAATGGCGGCCGAAATCTGAGTTTGGTGAACATCTGGCGGCGACCCAAGGCTCAAACAACGTATGACAAAAATGATTATACGGATGATTTTGGGCAGTAAGTTGCTAAGTTCGTTTTCAGTATAAGCTCTCTTGGTGCAATAATTAAGTTTATGATGAAAGAGATTGAAAGAACTTGAAAAGAGGTTAAAAGAAACGCTGACAACCCAGGTTTGGATTGCCTCGGCGCAACCCGCATTTTGACCCTTCGTGACCCTTGCTTGGGTCGCGATCCATACTTTGGGAACCACTGATCTAAACCAAAAATTCCTCGGTGCATAACCATTTAAAATGTAAAATATGCGGTGGCAGGAGGGCACAGACACTTGGATCAAGTACAACGACAATCACATATCCGGAAACTCTTACACAGTGAAGGGCTTGGAGCACAACGCTGCTTACCACGTGAGGATCCGCTCCGTTAACGCCGGGTCTTACAGCAGGTACTACACCTACAAAGGAACGTTTATCGCTCAAGAATTTTACGGTGAGAATCTTTGATTGCTTTGCGAATTCTATAAACTCTTTCTCAGGTTGCTGATGTATACGATCATGTGAAGTCACTGCGAAAAGCTATACGCAATTTATTTTTCTGTAAACTTGTTTGATTTGCATTTGTACCACCCTTAATGATGCTGTATTACATGGCATGATCTCTTCTGAGGGTTCCTTCTTGTTTTCTGATAATGAAATAAAAAGAAACATTTTAGTTTGAATCAGCAATATCAAATGGACGTCAATCATGTCTCATCTTTAGCTTTTGTTCTACAAGTGCGCAGCGTGATAGCAAGTTTGATTCCACCCATCTATACCACGTCCAGAACCTGTGCTTTTCCGCAAACTGTTGTTGATTTGCTACGTTAACAACACTTTGTTCATTTAATGCTCCACATGAGTTCCTAACCAGACGTATTTACTGCGAAACGCAGCCATTCCTCTGAAAACCTAAGCCCAAGGTCGAAATTACTCGGTGCGGGACAGTTGTTACACAATTTGGCAAGCATGTATCAGCTTCATATAAGCAAATAATTTGGTTTGAAAACCGTATTTCAAACAGAAAAGGTCATAGGTGTACGAGCAGGTAAAATTTTGGGGGTGCGAAAAGAATTTTGGCCGAAATTTCCCCAAACTTGCCTGAAAAAATTCCAAAGAAAATGGAAAATGACCTCCAAAAAACGACTTTTTCAAGTCACAGCACTTCAAGCACCATTTTTGCCCAAATTTCCCTAACTTGCCCAAAAAAACTAAATCAAGACAGGATCTCCAAATTAAAAAAAAACGTCTGGACTTTTATTTTGGGTGCCATTTTTGCAAAATCAAAGCACATAGGCCTGCAGTGATTTTCGAAGGTTTTCACACATTTTGCCCAAATTTCTGCAGATTTTTCCCTAATTTTCACCAAATCAAAAATTTTGAGGGTGCGCTTGCACCCCCTGCACCCCTGCCTCCTACACCAGTGGACAAGGTATTTATGAAACTCGCATGAATTTTAGTCGGAGTGTTGCGCGAAACCCCTATATAGTTACTGCAGTTGAAATCGCGTGCTTTAGGAGATTTACTTGAAAGGTTGCTGAAAATAGTTTTATCAGCGATTTTATTGAACACACATGTCGCAAAATTCCAGGAAAAATGCCAACTGGGCAACTGCCAATTAGGACAGCTGCCAATTAGGAAAATTGCCAATTAGGACAACTGTCAAGCGTACAACTGCCAAAAAATGATTTCTACTTTGCATTTCCGAAAAAAATGTTTATTGCAAGGTTTTCGTGAAACTTGGTCTTTGTGTCCATTGCCGTATCCTTTTGGTGAGGTGTTTCGTCTGTACTTGTCGGTGTGATATGGGCCTCGAGTATAAAATAAACAATTAAATAGAAACATGTAAACTTTTACAGTCACACCAGAGTTTAAATTGACGTCGGAACTGGAAACAGCAATTCGTCACGGTTTTGTCATCAACGCAGGCGGAACCATAAGGATTCACGTTCCATACCATGTGCGTCGAAAATGGAAATCGTAACGGTTTCTGCTGCAGTTGCAACTTTCTTTAAAATGTCTCTTTTAGCTTTCTACTAGCACGTATGTGACATGAAGATTTTAAAGTAAGAAATCATTTTATCAAAAAGAGGCGCCATCACAGAAACAGGTCTTGAAACATAAATTTTATCAAAGTTGAAGGATTTCGCTGCGGTCGATACCTCCTACCAGTGATGGCCGGTTTTACGCGTTTTTGATGTAAACGAAAACCGTTCAAGTTATGATAAAAACAGCGTTAAATTCTTGCGGCGAGTGGGCTTACAGGTTACTCGTGCAGGCTCGTCCAAGGCCAACTGTACTGTGGACTAAGGACAACGCTGAAGTGGACGAAACCGTTAACATTATGGATACGGACGGTGTAGCACAGCTAGTCATCCGCAACGCTCGTGGATACCATTCTGGTTCATACAAGATCACGGTCAAGAACGCGTCAGGCGTCAAGTCATTAACATTTAAAGTTATAGTAAACGGTAAAATTTTCTGCTGTTTCGTTTGATGCTTTATGCAACGCAATCCTTAATTCTGACCAAGGGCATTACTTGTTGAAACTGCGAGAACCTTGTTTCCTAGAATGACGGATGTAATCAAGCACAAATAAATGATTTCTGAATTGACTGAGGCAAATTTCACCAGAGAGAAATTAGTTTTGCACTTTTAACAGCTGCTGGTATTAACTCTAAATTGTTTTCAACCCCGTAGACGTTCCCCCTCCACCTGAAGGACCGATCAAAGTCGTCATGTCAGACAGTGATGTCACAATCAGCTGGAGACCACCTTCGAATCAAGGCCAGCACAAGGTGAAGAAGTACACGGTTCAAAAGAGAGAAGCGCGAGGAAGGTAAATCCAGCCTTTCTGCATTTAAGGGGCAAGATATTGTTCAGAGCATTGTAACTAAACCACTGTAAATACGCTAGCTGGAAACGCATTACTGATATTTAATTTGGAATTTCAGAACTGCAGTACGTGTTGGCTTGTTACCTGATCAGATTGATTGTTACAGCATGATAGACTGAATCACTCTGTGTTATTTAGGAGCTACCTTGTTTCTGGAATTGAATTAAACCGAAAACCTTTTTGCTCCAAACACTCGGGCAAAAAATCCTGTAGGTCTTTGCAAAACTCAGTCTCAAATTTGGTTAGTTTTTCTTTTCCGCAGAATTCGCACTGTATTTTGATCTTGTTTTCCTTTCGCAGAGATTGGCAGACTTTAAGTCACAACTTGACCCAGTGTCAATATACGATTACCGATTTGATCAAAGGCCGCTCGTATTACCTCCGCATCCTGGCTGAGAACGACGTCGGATTGAGCGAGCCACTGCAGCTGAAAGACATGGTCTACATCAAGCAACATGCCCGTATGCAATCTCTTTTTGCTTTCTTCCAACATACTGCCACAACTTCATTTTGCACATTTCTTTCTGCATACTTCAAACATAGGGATTCCTAATCTTCTTCAGTTTCAGGTGCATGCAAGCACGGCATAAATCTAGTCAAAATATACCGAGGGTTCCCAACCTTTCTCTGACCCTGTACCCTTCAGCATTCTATAGATGAGCATGCACCCCTAAAATTTCTTATGACACAAAGGCTGAGTAAAATAACAAGAATCCACTTTAATTTTTAATAGAACTTTTAGAAATATAAAGGTAGACTCCGTTTTTATATCTCATTTTTGCGACTGTATGAAATATTAACTAAGTATAAATTTTGGAAATAATATATAAATATATTTTTCCCTTCTGTTGCTAACCTTAAATGTACCCCTTTAGATAGGCAAATGAACCCCTAGGGCTATAGGCATCCCAGGTTGGGAACCCCTGAACTATAAACTGTTGTTCATACTCTGCATAGACCCATATTTCTTAGCAAGTACAGTCTACTTCGGATAAAATAGACGTTATGGTTAAACGAAAATGACACGGACGCAGGTGCTAGGTTCTCGGCTTCTCGAACCAGACCAAAAAAATTATCGAACCAGACCAATGAACCAGTATTAAAATATGTTCTTCCATTGTCATCTTTTTCTTTCAAGCGCTTGAATCCACAGAATAATTAGCTGATCAGGTTGATTCAAGAACAACAACTTTATCTTCTGATTCAACAGACATGATTGGCTGCCTGGCTCATTTCACACTGGCGTGTTGTACGTTGCTCTAGTGGTTCCTCAACTCAATGCATCAGTTGTTCTTCTCATTAAGTGCCGTAAACTTGATCTATTGGTTACAATCCTGAACAGCAGGATCAACCGAACTGTTTTCTTAATTTTTGACAACGACATCAAATTGTCGACGAGACCAGTCCAGTAAACGCTAGCTCTTAAAGTTCAAACTGCCAGATGACGTAATGACTACAACATGCCATGCGCTTGAACCAAATTCTTTTACAACATGTAAGTAAACCTGATCTTACTGACAAAACATGCTGCAATACTTCGCGCAAAGGTTTACTGTGCTATACATTTACGTAATCAGAAAACAACACGTTTCAGCTTAGTAACTCTTACGACGTATCACAAAAAGCTACTTGTCTGTTTTACACATTCTATCGAAAGGAATCCTTTCCCAGCAACGAATCAGACACTAAGATCTTAAAGAGCACATTTTTCGCTTACTGAGTACAAGTAGGCATCATCAGCTCTTATTCAAATAAAATATTATTCAAGTGTTTACTTTTATCCTGTCAGTTCATCGGTGTTTTGTGCACAAATGCGATTTTTTGTGCAAAAACACGCGATTCCTAAAGATACTAAAAAATGAGGGTTCAAAAACCCGAGCTCAGCTCGAAAGACACCTGTAGCAGAAATCAACTTTAGATCATTATGCACTTTCAGTTGCAGTAAACGTCTCTACACAGAAATATAGTCTATGAGATGCCTTCTGATCATTCACTCTCTCTCTAAGAAAGAACGTACGTTAAATAAAAATACTGTTAACTGTCGGTTTTCGGGTATTAAAATATGTGTTTTCTGAAGATTTACAGTTTGGAGTCGATTGTTTTTGTCAAGGAAGGATGTCCGAGTTGCTTTTGGTGAAACCATATGGTTGATGTATAAAGTTTCATTCGATTCTAAATGCGGTTGAAGTAACTGGTCATGTGTATTTTCACCCCATACAAGTAACCAAGCAGTAGCTAATCGTATGTAAATATCTAAATCGTACACAGAGATTGTTTGCAGGTAATTGCTGCAGAAAGTTTTCTCGAAAAAATTGGGTGTGCAGTATTGTGTTTTGTGTGAAAAATGGTTTCCAAACACAATTAGATTTTGATCGGCCATCTGATATTGACATTCGTGGTAAGCACTTTTTACCACCGTTTTATAGAAAAGGTCCAGATAGAGGAAGTGACGTACGACGAGAAAGATCTGCGGCAGCCGCCTCAAGTGACAGTTCCTTTGAAACCTCGCGCTGTGCCGGAGGGCGTGAAAGTTACGCTCAGCTGCTCCATAGCTGGAAAGCCGCACCCGACTACAAGGTGCTGGTCTTGTGCTTGGAATGTACGCTTTTAACATCACGAATATAGTTTTGTTTGTTACAACTGCTTTGCGTTGCTGGATTTTCGAAGACTACACTGACCAACAACAATACCAAGATAAAACCTTTTATCTGGCCGTAGCGCAACTTCAGGTTTGCTGATCAAAGCCTGTTGAGCTTGGATCATTGCTAAGTCACGTAGACTTAGAAAACGTTTACCTCTACAAGAATGACAAAGATCTTCATCACGTAATTTCCATACTTTTTATCAAGTTCTAGCATCTCTAGCCCGTTAGTTCTACTTCATGGTCACACTGCCATCATGGTCTAGTCCAGTGCTTCTCAGCCTTTTTCGAATTGTGATGCACTTTTACTGAAAGTTTATTGCGGGGTCAACTGTTAGATATTGCTGTGAAACAACAACGATGAAATTCGAATATGAAAACGAAACAAAAGATAAACAGCACATGCAATCAGGAGCGTGACGAGGGGGGCAAGGGGGCGCAATTCCCCGGGCGCTGAGTCACTATGGGGGCGCCGAATGATGCCAAAAAGTTCGGGGGCGCCAAAAAGTCCCAACAACGTCACAAGTACTTTCTTCAATACAGAACATTTGCTTCCGAAAGACCTCAGTTTCGAACACGGGGGCGCCAAACTTGCTTCTTGCCCCGGGCGCCATCTAACCTCGTTACGCCCCTGCGTGCAATTTACTCTTTATGGAAAAGTTAGGCTTTCTGATTAGATATCATAAGACTTTCCGATCTAATCAATAGAAAATCGGATAATTTTCAAGAAACTTTTCAGTCAAATTCTGGAACACCGCAACATTTTGAAATGTTTCGCGGCCCTCCTGAACGCAGTTCGCGGACTACCTGGTTGAGAAGCGCTGATCTAGTTTTTGTCACAGCTTGTGTTGTGAGTCACGCACCACTGTTATTGGCTAGAGTCTATCAACAAAAATTGTCCGCAAGTATTTCAGAGAGTTAAAAGAATGTCTTTCAGGTGGTTTAAAGACGGTCGCGACATCACAGACGACAAGAATTTCTTCATTGAAAATGTCATCGGACTGTGTCGGTTGGTGTTGACCAATGTGAAAAAATCTGACGCGGGAATGTATAAGGTCTGTTCATGTTAGTAGCTTTCCGCACCTGGAAGGTGCTTTCTTTAAATCAGAGGTGGTCGGAGTCAAATTTTCAGACTCCGACTCCGCTCCTGTTCCAGAAATTTTTATCCGTATCCGGCTCCGAAGTTTTTTCATATTTGAGAATCCGACTCCATTTCAAACTCGGCAAACCATTAATGCAACCGAAATTCAGCAATCTTTGTACTTAAAGCATTGACATTTATAAACACCACGCAAACTCCTGCTACTGCCGAAAATAAAAAGTGACTCCGGATCCGGGACCGGTTTTTCATAAATTTTTGACTCCGGCTCCGAAAAAAACGAAGAATCTTGCTGGAGTCGACTCCAGATCCGTGTCCACCTCTGCTTCAAGTGCTGATGTCTTGTAAAAGCAATACTCGTGTGGCAGTGTAGAAGTGTTTATTGGTCATGACTAAAAATTTTAGGCAATTGTTCAAAAGTGTCAATTCGTTTAGTCGATTACATCGTAGTTGTGGCTCCACAACAAGCTGTGTTGCAATGCATAGTCATGCGTGCAGCAGTGCTTCGTTGTTATTTCTTTTACTTGAAGATGTGCACAACCGTGTCTTTCGAATGTGATCTTTCAATACTTTGGATATAATTTACATAATTTGCTTTTGACTTACTTCGGTTCTGTGTGATAGCGTCATATGCCTTGGTAGATGATGCGCTGTAGGAATGATGAAATAACAAACTTTCAGCAATGCCTATCTGCAAATATCCAAATGTATTAACTAGTTTATATTCTGTATCTCGCTGCATATAAAAAATGAGTAAATCATTCTGGAAGAAAGTACGTTAACGCACGACCTTGCTCGGAAAAAATAGAGATTTTAGAATATAAACTGCTCGAAACAATTTATATGCAAGCGATGCTCCAGGTTTCGAATGGCAAATTGCAATTCCTTATGTCCTCTTTACTCATCCAATGCTGTTCTTTCCAAGGTCGTCGCGGAAAACGACGTCGGCACTGCAACTTCTGAAGCAAACCTTCAAGTCATGGTTTAGCGCAGCTGCGACTGATCCGCCACGCAATGCAATCTGTTCTTCTGAACCTAGGCTGTTTCTTCATCACACCGACCTTCCTCTTCCTCTGTTAACCCCGGTTGTAGAGCGCAGTTTAAACAGCGTTCCAGCGAGCCTGTTGTTATGTGTTTAGATCCGTAAAGTTTTCTGCGAAAACTGCAAGCTTTGTGTTCTCCGTTGTTGCTGCACACTTCACACCAGGGGCGGGTCCAGGAGGGGGCGATCGACTCCCCTAAAACCTACGGAAGAAACGTTATTCACCATGATTTTTTACAATTCGGAAAACAGCATTCGCAATATAAGACCAGTTTGTCGTCCATTGTTTTGTCACAGCAGTGGTGTGCAGTATACTTCCTCTTACAGTAGCGAAGTCGTTATGAGACTTGACTACCAAATATTACTGAAATCGTCCCCCCCCCTAACCTTACTGATTGGATCCTTCCTGCTTCACTATGATGCGCCTAGCGCCGTAGTTCGCTCGCTATTTGCAATGACGTTGAGCTGTTATCAAGTTCTTGGCTTACGCTGTAACGCCGGTCCACTACTGACGTGCTGCGTGTTCCTGCTTTTTCTCCTTGCTGGCTTGCTTTCACAGCAGGGCTTGTACAGAAAGTGTGGCAACCTGCTTATCGCTTTATTGGAAGTAATGTTTAAGGCAAGCGCTGTAGTTGGGCTAGTGTGTTATTTTGGCTGTAACTTCGCTGTTCAAACTCAATGGATGCCTATTTCATTTTCTGGTCAACAGGCTCAGTCCATGTACATATGTATATTTCAGCCACTCTCCACTTCTGTTAACGAAACATCACTTTCAACGGTTTACTGGTATTACAGAGCAGTTGTTTGGTAAATCGTTACCATAGTCTCCACAGAAGCACAGAATTGACGAATGCGTTTAAAAAGTCTGTTTTAGTTTTTCTCGCTGTTATTAGGTAGTTTGGTTGTGTGGCCTGCGCTACGATGATGCCACGCACACACTAAAACTTGTTTTATGCTTGAATACAGTGCCTGCTTTTACAATGTACATAAAAGACCTGGGAGGCTCACAGAATATTTCGCAGCCCAGTACGCTACGTCCACTTGCATGGCTGTCGACTTGATTGCAACCTGTTTATAGAAGATGTAACACAGCGATACCGATTTTTGCATGAATTGCTTTGCAAGCTTCAAACCTTCTCGCAGAGAGAAATTTGACTGTACGTTGCTTGCAACCTATTGTTTGTAAATGAGAAGAAAGTTATTACGAACTGATTTTTGCCTCGCGGCTTGCAACCAAGCTAGGAGAGCAGTCATTGCATCCGCCAGTCAGTGTTGTTCCTTGCTTGAATCTAGAAGCATGACGAGTGGTTTGAAGTGACGTGTTTCGCGTTTTCCTCGAAGCCCCCTCTAGCGGACATGAAAATTTTGCACATAGTTTGTCATTGGTCGACGTCAAATAAAAGTTTGAGCGCACATTGAAAAACTAAATGCGGTTAAGCAGAATTCGTTCAAGGAATCAGGTTTAGCGAAAAATACGCGCTCGAATCTATAGTTTCCACGATTGCAAACTTCCAAGCCTTGGGAACGTTTATAGATGAACCCATTATAGCGCGGGTTTTCTTGTCAAACTTGGATAAATTACATTGTTTCAGTTAAATTACAATCACTCCTTTAAAAATTTAAGTTTCGCGTTAATTACCACTTACCGATTGGAAATTTTTGTTTTTAAACCAGGTCCAGAGTTCATGCAGAAGTAACAAACAGAAAAATATCAGTGATAAGCAAGTATGACACAAGAGTTACATAATAAAGGAAACAAATCAAAAGAGAAAAAGAAAAATACGAAGTAAATGTTGAAACTGCAAGGAAAGTGCACAAAAACATAAGACAAAATGAAACACACAAAAGAAAGTCACAATAGTTGTTCAATATTCACTTTCAACCACTGTTAAAATCTAAAATTCACGAACATGACTGAACTACACTTGATAAGGCAGCGAAAAGTGTTTGTACGCAGTACGTTTCTTCTTTGCAAAGTGGACGGACAGTGATGCCCAAAAACTTGTCTTGTTTCTATTTGTTCAGAGATCTGTATTAGGTAAACAAGTGGCAAAACAATACGTTAACGCCACATTACTTCTACCTTTTGCTGAATAACTGTTGTATAAGGAAATTACTCGTTGTAGAACGTCTTGGAATGACAAGCCTTAAAGATTCAGCGCTCAACATAAAGTTTCTAAATATTTGGCTGTTAACAATCTTTAGTGTTAGCTAGCAGGGCCGATGAGAAAAATCCCGCGCCTGGAGAGAAGCGAGGAACATGGGTTTGGAATTAAATCCTCCCGGATTTTAATTTTTTGATGGAATTGGATTTTGATTTAATGTTAAGGTTCATTGCTCCCAGATGGGAGGATATGTAACCCCTTCGGATCCAGTAGTAATCTAAATGTGGGTTCGCTCTTTACTGAATCCAGGTCCTTCATCACAGAAGCAAGTCTGCTTGAAAGGCCTCATGTCTCTGATACTTTCATAATTTTACGCTCAACAACACTCATGAGTAATATTTGTTTTATTTTTTATTATTCATAAATGTACAAGATAATAAATATATGGTTGTACTCACCAAATAACAGTATTCCAATCCCGAATACTTCTCGAGTAATAACGCTCATGCAACTCTCTGCTTATGTAGCTAATAATCTTTATAAAATAAATTAGATCTAAGCTATGTCCTAAATATGGCTTAATTCACATTAGTGTGACTATGATACTGTCTGCTGTCACATCTCGACTCTCTGCTTTATGCTCTGATCTTTCAAAGCATTGCTGGAAACTTCTCAACGGAAGTTTGTCATTAATCAAAGCTGAGGGTAATTCTTCCACAGCTGAATGTTTTTAGTTGTTCGCCTAGCATTACTCGTGCATTAAAACACGAACATAACTGGTATAACAGCACGTTTTGGGCCTATTCTCAAAGTGCTGTTTTTAGATACAGCAGTATTCTTATAGGTGGGCTCGCATCATTGCCGTATCAAGGACAGTAATAACAAATCTCACTCGTTTGTTAAAACCGCCCTGCTTGCTTCTGATACCTCATTAAACTTGTCAACAACATAAAATGCAATCGGTATTTCCTAGTTAATCGTATTTTATTTGCTTTGATACGCAAATATAAACAACTCACCAATATAAAGTAGATGACTTGCAAAGAACTCTCTCGAATCAAGTTCACAGACAAGAACAATTCATGCAACCACTTCAGCAACCAGCAAAATCTTTCTTATTTCCTAAATGTATCCTAATTCTTTAACATAATTTCAGAGATACATTTGATTACTGTAAGTTGTTCACATTCCGATCAGCTTCTGCCTGAGTCTGATCGTGTTGAAGTCTTTTGACAAAGATTTTAGTCATTAATCACAGAGTTAACCAATTTCCTATGTAACTGTCACGTTTTTCAGACAGTCCGTTTGAATGCGCTTCAAGACTTAATGTCAACAAAGAGGTTTTAGGTTGACGCGCATTGTGTGGTAACTGGAGGAAACTATTTTTTGGAATTTCCAATTTTATGACCCTGAGTGTCATAGCTTCGCCTGGACATGCCACTCGTGTTGTCCGAAGCAAGTCTTTCTCAAGGACTTACCCAGTCAAAAACTCTTGATTGTGAACGTGGGCGCCACGAGGTGACCACTAGAGGTTCACAACTAACCGATCAAGTGGGGTGCTTGGCGGCAGAGTTGGTTTTACTTCCAAAGCAAAACTTTAAGAGTTTAAACTCCAGAAGGAGACTAGTACCGTCAGAGGTTCGTAAGTACCAATCTGAAATCCTACTGCAAAAATCGTTCTATTTATACTGAATTTTCTCCCGGGAAATTTCCTGCGGGTACATAAAACCTCATTAACGTACGTATCATTTCCTATTGAGTGGTGCGTCATATTGCTTAGCAACTACACCATTGATTGTCTGGCTTTTTGCCTGAATAGATCGTGACAGGAAGCTTGAGAGAAGGCGCGCTTAATGCATGCTCGCAGTAAGGCTTTTATCCGTTATCAACGCACGCTCCGCGCCCGGCCGACCCCAGGCCCGCTCAGCAGCTGTTTCAGTCTTCTGATGCTGGACTCCGTTCGTCTATTGTTATGTACTTTTGATTTTCTTTGTGGATTGTTTTGTTGTTCAATATTTTAGTTGTAGTAGGCAATAAATGCCTGCTACACTGGCTAACATTCTAGCCTTACAGTATTTCGTAATGTCAAGACTTGCAATGTGATGGTGTATCGATTTTAGTCTGACAGAGTTTCACTTGGACAGTGTAAATGTCCTCACTTTGACTGACAGGGATTAACCCAGACAAGCTAATTCTTGTCGTCCATTTTAGCAGGGGTTATTCTAGACAAGCCTAGTCTAACCTGGTGAATCATGCTAGGACCAACCAGTTGTGAAACCTTTAGCTGACATAGTGTCTGGTTGTGCAACGGATCACTACTTTTTCTACACCTTATCGATTTCGGAAAGGACGTACACAATTCTCCCACCGACTGGCATGGCGTCTGGTCGAGCTGAGGATCACCACTTTTACCACTCCTGATCGATTTCGGAAGGGACGTACACAATTCTCCCACCGACTTAACCTAGGACCGCCGGTCCAATGCAGGCAGAGTAGGCCAGTTTTACTTCCATCCAGGACCAAAGGTTCGATGAACAGGAGTGAAATTCCTTTTGAGTGAAATTAATTTCAACTGCTTTTTGATGCAAATTCGAGGCCTTTTATACTCGAATTCTTGGACACTCCCCGTTCGTTCGAGTGTCTTGATTGCTTCCTAATAATATTCGATTAAGTAATTGCATTATCATTGGTCATTTCAAGTGCTTGAATGATGCTTAATTGCATTCGGTTGCCTAGTACCATAAACGGCTTTGTTAAGGCATGCTACGTCTTTGCGTCACGTTTTTTGTGACTGACGTCAGGATCGTTCGATCGAATGGTGCGTTCTGATTGGTTGGGATCATTTTGAATCTTGTTTGACTGGATTTGAGGTTAGTGCGTGTTTCTGCAGGCTTGGCTTCTGTACAGCAATATTTGTTAAAGGCAAAACTTGCCTGTAACATTAATAACTTCTGCTTAAACAGAGAAAATGTCAAACAACCAGTTGGACGAACACTTTCACAAGATGCATCCACGCAACGCTATCAAGTTTTCGTAAGCCCCTAAACATCTTACAATTCATGTGATAAACAAACGTTTTTTCTATTTAACGTCTTTAGTCCCCACGGTCCTTGCACGTTGACAACATAAATTCCCCAGCTCACTCAGCGCATTCTTTACTCAACTCACCAACGAAACTGCACTGTGGAAATTGTGAAGGCAGTTTAGGTATTATTACGTAACAATCGGTTCGCGATGCATGGTGTCGCTCAATCATGGGCCGCCAACGTTTAGTGATTGTCGACCACTTGCAATCAATGCCATGCGTCAGTACACTTGTGCCTGGGTACGCAAACCGTTGACACATTCATCTTTCAAATAAACCACGCCAATGGGAGGATGTACTGATACTTACAGCAGTTACTTAACTTTCAGATTTTCCTTCATTAGCTGTCAATTTTTTATGGAATAAAGTCATATTTTAAAGGTTACATCTTGCTAGTTTACTCGGATTTTGCTCTGACAGAGACTCATAACCTAACTCAACGTTAAAAATATAAAAATATACTCGTATATCTACATGTAAAATTAATGGCTGTTTAGAAGTTTTGAGCAAACACTCAGAGCCGTCATAAGATGTGGGCCCGATGGGCACTTAAATGATGGGTAGCGTAGGGCCCTCTGCGAGTTAAATCTGACGTTGGAAGTTATCAGAGATGAGAACGTGCTCAAGATTGAGGCCTGCACGCGCCCGACACAGACTGTAACATCGCGAAATCCCCTTTAAGGGCTCATTACCTGTCTCGTGGCACGTAAATTGAGTTGACGTATTCTGCGTTCCGTAACGGCCACTTCAGGTTTCAGTTGTTGTGCCATTCTCATTTTTGGCGAAACTGGCCCAGTGCGAACAGCTTTAAACCGTACGCTGGGTTCCTATGTTTGAACTCGCTTTAAGTATGCGCTGTCAGCGTGTGCTTGAATAAACTAAAGGTTGTATACAGCGAGAGTGTATTCAGGTAGTCGAAGGCGGCACGTTTAAAGGGTCGGGCCGAATTTCCTTGCAGCGTGAAGACGCTACACAGACAAATTCATATTTCAATAATGTTATCCATGGGCGTCCGCAGGGGGGGAAATGGGCATTTGACCCCCCCCCTGAAAATTGGGTCTAAGAACCAAAACATTTTGGAAAACCTGAATACAGCAGTTTAATTTCGATTAATTGGTTTAATTCTTACAATGACAGTTTATTTACCAGTATTGCACTCACACTGCACAAGAGTCAGGTTCACTGTTCTGATGTCATGCAATGATGAACTTGCAGTTCACTCATGTCCACTCCAAATGCCTGCAGAGGCAGGTTGCAAAATATACGAGCATATTGTTCTACTGTTGGTCTTGATTGCGTAACAATTACATGACAACGAATCTTCAAGTGTTCACTTGAGTTTACGGAAAAAGGCGTTTTGCCGCATGTGACTGTCGAAAGCGGATATATTTGGTAGGTAATGCAACAAGACAGTGACTGCTGACAGCGGTAAGTCACGTAGTTTTACTGAGTACTGTGTGAAAAGAAGCATTAGAGAAAAAGAAGCATTAATGCGACAACGTAGCGTAATTTTTGTGACTGTTGCGGTAACTGTGGGCATTTTCTTTAGTTGGGGTTGCAGGGGTGAAAGCACATTACCAAAAGTTTTGATTTGTCAAAAATTTATGTAAAATCTCAAAAAATTTGGGAAAAGAAGCTTCGCAATTTTACAACTATTAATGAAATTACACTTCCTTGCTACTGAGTGTATAAATGAAAGTTCATTGCATCATAGGAAACACATTAAATATACATAAAATCAACAAACTGTTTCTAGTAACTTTGTGTTTCAGTTTGTGAGAGTTGATGAGTAGATAACTTACTACAGTACTTTGAAAGTTTTGGCAAAAGAAAGCATTTCATTTATATGGTGTTTTAATTGTACCTAGAGATAATCGCGTATGACGCAGGGCATCTACCTCATATTAGTAGAGTCCATGCCATACAAGTACAAAAAATGTTTAGTTTTTAATTCTAACTACAGTGTTTGGATGAATACATTTTGCCATACAATTTGTTGCATATATGTGCAGTAGAACAGACAATGCTGTGAGACTCACGACATATTCACAATATAAATAATAATAACATGATACAAAAACATGATGTACACGCCACATATATTACCATTGGTGTAACGGATGGGTGTGCAGGAGCGCGAGCCGTCCCCCTGGCAAGCTAAATGTAAAACTGGGCCCCCATTGACCATTTTGTGTATGTTTTGATATTTAATATTTTTTGGTTTTCAGTAACTTGTTGTCTTTTTGAGTTTTTCGGGTTTTAGTTAGCAATAGACATCCACAGCAGGATTCACTATCATTTCTCAACTTTTTTCTGAATGTTAGCTAGTGGGCCGCCTGCGGTAGCCAGAACAATGGGTCCCTTCAGCCAAGTTTCCCCCTGGCTCAAACCTCTAGTTACGCCACTGAATGTCACGTATATGGCTTCAGAGAAGGAAGCAGCTTTAGGCCTACCTCAGCTGGGTCTGAGGCTCCTTGCTGACAGCAACAGCTGGAATGTGAATGGAAAACCTCAAAACTGAGACAGATCCTTAAGAATACTGAGCCACCTGGCTTCTGACAATGTTCTTGCACAGCCTAGCGTACATTTCTCAGTTGGATTATTAAGAACCAAATTTCAAGTACCCAATTTTCCAGTCTATGGCAACATGGTAAATAAAAAGATTATGTACCAGTACCTACGGAAAGTTTGCAGGGAGAAAGTGTGTCGCACAAAATTTCTCGGGAAAATTCGGACAAGATATCCTTTGCACACCCCAAAAATTGCCTGCTCCTACACCAGGCCCGTAGCCAGTTTGCGACACCAGATGGGGCAAAGAGTTTTCTGGGAGGGGCCCAAATTTTTTAAACTATGTCCAACACATTTTTCAAGGGGTGGCGAAAGGTATTTTAGAGGGGGCTTCGCCCCCCTAGTTACGGGCCTGTCCTACACCTATGTGTTTTGTAAAAAGCGCAAAGCATT
>JGI24158J21664_10005782_pt1 | contig 16218 bp, 3 predicted proteins | sample Ectturendosymbi3_FD_21664 | JGI IMG/M metagenome (IMG submission 21664)
CTCGTTCTTTGCTCTTTGCTTTTCTAAATCAAATTTTATTTGATTTAGTTTGTATACAGTTTGTCTTTGGATTCCAGACTGATCTGTCTGAAACTTTGTTGCTTGGCAACTTTGTGTAAACGTGGTGTTTTGCTTGTCACGTTTTTCGTGCTTGACTGATCACGGCCTTTGTGTTGCCGTTCAGCAGGTTTTACTCTTGTCATTGGACGTTTGGACTTTGTTTTCTTTTGGTGAAAGCAACGTTTAAAATGTACAGACCAGAATGTGTCTGCTACACAGTTCCCTTCTAAAAGAAGCGAGTCATCACACATTTAGGACAATTCCGCAAGAACACTGGTCCATAGGAATGTCCATGGCACGCTCAAGTTAACAATTAAGAAACCTGGACCCGCCGGTCTAGCTCGACTTCGCTCAGTTTATCACAACAAGATTGTATTCACTCATGGTTTTATTAGTATAGCTTTAAGCACTGCGAATATTCTATCACAACAGGGGTTTATATCAACAATCATTAATTAAAGCACATAACGTAAGTTATTGCAAACATCAGGGGTTAACAATATATTTTAACATACACAAGCTTTATTAGAGTTATCAAAAGTTAATGCGCAGTTCCATTACATCATCAGGAAGGAGAGAGTGAGAGAGAATAACCCAACTTACTAAGCAGCAACACCACAACCAGCTTTCCGATTGACTATACTTTCGGTTATTCCGTCAGTCTAGCCGTGCTGGAATAGTAGCCAGCTACAAGTGTATTCTGGTTCACGAATTCGCCAGACCCCCAAGTTCGCCAACTAGCTATCCAGTTTGGTAAGTCCACTACTGGTTGAGGTGTTGAAACAGGTATGCCCACGAATCAACTGATTTGACTGTGTAGGTACACGTATATTTGTACCCGTTTTGCTGCATTCTCATTGGTCGATTTCGAGGGTGTGGTCACGAATGGAGCCCATATGGCTGGTGTACATGTATGTTCGTGACGTCATTTTTTTAGGAATTATGGTATTGGAAATCGTAGTAATTTTGATTACAATTTTTATCATGATTCGGACTGCGTTTTTCAATACGGTTTTCTAAGGGTTTTTGTTACTCTCTCTTAACATCATTATACAACAAATATGCAAGTACAATTTCACAATAAATATTGTTTTTCAATGTCCATCTTCGTTTGGCTCGTCTTGGATTCGTCGATAAGCTTCTGAATTACGTTGCTTAATTATTTCCCCTGGTGATCAGCGTCTTCTTTTATGATTATTTCCGAGTCCCAAAATGTTTCATCTTGAGAAGTGAAACGGACTCAACACGGTTCACCACGATCGGAATGTGTGCGAAAAAAACACTATACATGCATGGCGCAAACAAGCAATAAAGAGGGATTGCGGCCTGTGATCTCTATTGTTGCTTGCTGCCACAGTGTGAAGCTTTGTGCTCTTGCTGTTCGGGCTTTTTGGTCGCAACATGTCTGAACATCAGTATGGATTTTGACCTAATTCTTCAACGGCCTTGGCAGTAGAAGAGATTTATTCTAACCATACAGGCCAGATGTGGGCAAACTACGGCCCACGAGGGCATTTTGTGCGGCCTGCAGAACAGTCACACGTACTTAGATACTACGTTTTTGGAATCTATTTTTGCAGTTGACTGCATCGCCTTGAACTACTGAGGCAAGCACAAGCGAAAGATAGCAATTCGGGGCATTAATTAACAGGACAGCAACCAGCAGCACTAGAGATCCATCAGTGACTTCACTCTTTACTTCTAGTCACCACGTTCAACTATATCAATTGCAACCATAGTAACAGTAGATCACACAGTGACTTCACTCTATTACTGCTAGGTTGCACTATCATTATATAGGGATAAGTGAACTACGATAAATCGCTTGTGGTGACTATCACAGTGACTTGTTACTCATGGGCACCATCTAGCGGTGACCATTTATTTACATGTGGCGCCATCTACCGACCGCCGCATGTAACACAACGATAGTGACCATCGGAAGAAAAATGAGTTTCCACCACACGTTACCCTTTATGACGAAACAAAGGTGCAGGTCGGTTGCGGCGACCTCGAGACTGCACCAGAAGTTCGGGATTATTGATACCAGTGTTGCCACTTCTGGTATTTCAACATGACATCAGATGTGATGTTCTCAGAGAAATTTTTCATGTCTGATGTTTTGGCGACAAATCTGATGTTGACTGGGTTGTTGTTTTTTTCCACATTTCCTCTCATTTCAGGACAAAAATAAGTTAGATTCATGATTTTTAAGTTTCTTTCATCAATCTCTCCCTAATCAGTGGCGTAACTAGAGGTTCAACCCAGGGGGAAAGCTTAGCTGAAGGGGACCCAATGGTCACTGTAGGGGGCCCACCAACCAAGACTCAGAAAAAAAGTTAAGATAGTGAATCCCTGGATGTCATGGATGTCTGTACTACATACAAAAACGAAAACACCTCGAAAAACGCAAAAAAACAGCAACCTAAAGAATACTAAATATGAAAATGTCAACTGGTGGGGGTCCAGTTTTTACATTTAGCTTGCCAGTATGGAGGGTTTCCCTTTGCCCCCTGTCAGTCAAGCCACTGACACTAATGTGTTTTTGGTTATCGTTTCAAATTAAAGATCTCTTCGCTGCGTTGATACTGACATTTTACGTAAATTATAAACTTCTCCATTTAATGGCGATATTTCGTTCGCTTTTTCTCTGATTCAACGAGAGTACTAGCGCTTTGTCAGGTTTGTTAGAAGCATTTAGCTTATGTGAAGCCGCAGCGCAAAAATTTGATGTTATCTGATGTTGAAGAAGGCAACAATCTGATGTTAACAAGACTGACCCCAGTGGCAACGTTGACTGATACTAAACAGCACTCAGCAACCAATAGCTTTCAGCACACAAATANTAACGTTTTCGTGACATNTGTGCAANAGGCTTGATGCACGAGTAGAGAGTCATACCCATGCCAAAAGAACGATTATTAGGAAAAAGTCACCAGCGAAATCAAATATATTTGCAGTGAACAGAACCGAAAATATTTATAGGCTATTCAATAGCAATTACTAAAACTGGCAGACAGTCAAACTTGAGAAATCAGTTGCTGTTGGGGCCCCTTGATACTTAACGCAACATAGGAATATAATATAGAGTTGTACTTTTGTATCCTTCTGAATCACGAAATTTTTCAAAGGAGTATTTTATTTGAAACAAACAAATTTCATCACGGGGGGCCCCCTTGCAGCGGAGGGCCCGGGGCAATTGCCCCCGTTGCCCCCCCCCTTAATCCGGCCCTGCAGTGTACAATGTCGGACAGAAGCAGATAGCACGCTTTCGCGGTCTGTAGAAACTTGCAAAATGCTAAAAGTCATTATATCGAAGCAAAGATTTATAAAAATATCAGAATCAGTGACACCACATCAAATTCTGTTTCAACATCAACTTGGCTATCAGGCTATGTATAAAATCTGACATGAAAAGCTCTTCACACAAAACGTGACAAACGTCACATTTATTTTTGAAACCTCTCCAAATACAAAATCTAAAGTGTGAGGGGGAACATGGCATAAAAATGTGGGGGGAACATGGCATATTATATCCCCACCATCTGAACAAGTGGTACCTAATTGCGCCCATGCTGGAGCTTGACTCTGCTTTTGTCGGAGCGATTATCCTCTCTCGGAAAGCCTCTGCCGTGTTACTAGTACTGTCCTTCTCAGATAAACAATGAATTACTCACACAGCGATACGCTGGCGCACAGTGAGAACGGAATAAAAATAGGTAATCACAAAAAGCTTCTTTCAGGCATGACACAAGACTTGCGTACTCTTTTCCACAAGCCTTTTGGAAGACACGGTAAACCGCAGCGCATAACCGCAATAAGATACTAGAACTTTTTTGAACACAAATTTATTATAGACATCCAAATAGCAGGTCTTCCACGACGAAATGCTGAAGAAAGTTTGCATACCACAAAGTTAAATGGAAAAGGGTGACGGAAAAAACTAAGCGGCCCTTGCTCATGAAACTGCGCTGCATATAGAAACGAGGGCAATGAACTAACGAGAATATCTGGCTACCTTGAACGGTTTAATTTTTGCAAATAGGCTACCCATCAGGACGCCGCCTTAAAAGATTTTATCTACTCCGTAGGTAGCCTTACCATTAGCTACGAACACTCTCCAACACACCTTCGTACAATGCTCTACTGTAGTAAAACACGAATCATCATCTCGTCCCTAAGCGTTCCCTGTATGTCAGCAACATTGAAATTGGGACGCGCCGTCTTGTTTCAATCATTTGCTTGTACTCTTCAGTGATGTTTCTGAAACACTGCGCAGACTGTTAGTCTGTTACGACCAGGACAACTTTTTTATTGCCGGACTTGAATGCACTTAGTCAGCGATGACAATCTTCATACAACAACTTTATTAGCTCCCTTGCATACGCAGTGCTTTTCACAAATCTTCATAATTTACTAATACGTGGCACTTCTGCATACTACCGAGAGGTTCTTGCAGCAGCTAAAGACGCCTTTGAGGTGCTTGTTTTCGCTTTAAATTGCTCGGGTGGTAATTACTTGCGCATGCCCCAGTTCAAGTGTTACCACATCTTTTGCCTGTACTTGATGGCGACACATCCAGTACAATGCCTTTGTGAAATGGAGGTAGCAGTCATAGTAAATTTTGCCCTTGAAAGTAGAGCTCATCGGATCAAACTTTTTCAGCCGATACCGACTTAACATTTAACAGTTTTGAGTTACGATGAAGAACCGCACAACACCGAATGCCGTGTACACGGTGAGTAACAAACAATCAAACACCACAGCGCAAGCCGTGATCTGTTCGCTGGTAGTTACGTGCTTACCGCGCGAAAACCCACCACGCGTATGTCACGTCATAAGCCGGGGGCAATTACATACCGGTCTGTACATAGGCACCAATTCAAATTGTCTGAGGGCTGCGCGACGTAAAGCACAAGACAGAGAATTAGCGTTAATCAATCAAAGATGAAGTAGCAACTTGGGCTTCAGAACACTCAAAACAAAACAGCAGTGGCTTTCATTAGCAAATATTGCCAACATGATACATCGGCATGACGATGCATCGGTCAAATTTTAGTTAAAAACAATTTATTTCATTTTTTACTTTTGCCGGTCCTTTGCAAAATAAAAATGCTTTTCTCGCTGCATTCTTCTTGCAAACAAAGATGTGATTTTGCAACCGTAACAAAAGCCTTAAAGTAGCGTAAACACGAAAACCGTGCAGGCCATGTGGCTTATAAACAGTAAATTAAAAACACGCAGATGTTCGATACATTTGGCCAGCACCAAAACACGTGGCATGAACATCCTTTTACTACGTAAGGCCTAAAGAACTATGCAAACGCATGTAAGCAGCAGGGACTGCAACAATTCAGGCTTTCTCAGGGAGATACAAGCTACGTAATTAAAAGAAGCTTAACTTTTAGTAAGATTTCCAATACCGCGCTCCACATGAAACCTGCTCTGCTGCAACCATAGTCAACACCGCGCTCCACATGAAACCTGCTCTGCTACAACCATAGTCAACACCGCTACCACTGCGGGAACCATAATGAAAAGCATGGACACGTAACAAAATATGCGTTCACTATTTTGCGTTGACATGAACGCTTGTCGTGGTGAATAACAACTGGTATGCAGTACTTGGGAGTTCAGCTGGTACTTTTCCTTTTTTTTGATTTTGACAAGCACACCGGGTCAAACTCTACGCATGAAGCAGGCCTGTGTCACATTTGGTTTGTCAATTTGGCACAGCACGACGGATACTGTTCTTTCAATTTCAGCCCCTATTTCGCTTCTTCTAACCAGTTCAATTTTTCCCAGCAACTCCTCGGCAAATCTCAACACTGCGAAGCGGGTGAGAGTAACAACACCGTTGCGTCACAAGGCTGTTTATCCTGCTCGCTGTTTTGGTTTCGTCTTCGGTGGCATCTTGGATTTGTTGTCTTGCAGCTTGTCGAAGAATTTCTTTGAAGAAGTAAGCCTTTCTCTGTTTTGTTTTGAGCTCTGCTGAAAAGAAAAACTTGGGAAAAATCCAGACAGCACCTTCTCAGGCGTCGGAAGGATTTTTTCTAGGGTGGTCAATAAGAGTTTTTTTCAGGAGGGTGACAAAAGTAGCGAAATTTCATTTTCCTATTTGAATCTAAGAAAACATCCTTTTATCCTTGAAATTTTGTAGGAAAATGTCAAATTTCGAAATACACGGGGGGCTTGGTCCCGGGCCAAAGGCCCCCTCCCTTCCGACGCGCATGGCGATAACGAGTCAAACATCAGATCTACAAATAAACATGACTAGTCACTTCCAATTACTAACAAAGCTACTTAAACAATAATTTCCATCAATTGCAATGAAAACCCAATGCCTAATGTATGATGCAATCAAAAAAGTACTGAATTTAGCACAGTATAATAAATGTTTTTCTTAATACTTTCTTTCCTGGACTGCATCAAAATTGCTAACCTTTATGATGGTAGTTTGACTTCCAGGAAGTTTTGCTTGCTGTTCCAGCTTGCGAATAGCTTGAAGTGATTTCAGCTTCTTATTGGAGTCTGCAAGGGCTTCTAGTTTAAGGTTGCGAGCCTTGGCACGAGCCTGTGTGCAAATACCACAGCTGTAATTAGTCCTTTGAAATGAATAACCGCTTTCTAACGAGTGTTATGTGTTCGACTACATTATCCCATCTGTGGCAGAGTAGGTCAACCGGAACGTAAAAATATTTGCATGGTTAACATACTGTGAAAGAATACATAACAGCTATCTTTCCAAAAGATTGGGCTGAAATTTCAAGGTGGTGACAGCAAACTAATTAAAAGGCCATTTAACAATAGTTGTTTAACATACATAGCCGTACTTACTAGTTTGCACGAGTAACTTTAGATTTTGTTCAAAGAAATGTCGTCGTCAAGTCTGGCTACGGTCTTGTCCAGGGTTTCTCAACCGGGTCCTCGGCCCTCCTTGGGTGCCACGGGGCTGTTCTCCGGAAGCCAGGAGCAGAAGGTTTTACTAAATGGCTCTGCTGTGATATTTCAAAACCCTAATGATGACCAGGGGGTCACAAGTGTTTGAGAGTCTTCGGAAGGGGGCCACAAACCATGAAAGGTTGAGAACCACTGGTCTAGTCAGGGATATTTACATGGAAAAAATCCGAAAATAGTTTGAATTTGCTAGTCTTAGGAGAAAATATGATGCTGAAAAGTGATATCAAAAGCTGCTCTTCCGCGACAGACCCATTTTTTCCAGGCTAGATGCGCCACTGCCTGCACCACAAATATGTTAATGTTAGGTGTTCCAGTTGTTCCTATTTCACCCTTGTACATTTTCAACAGGCAACACTTTGATCATATTGAATATCACAGATGAAAATGGTTCAATAAATAGCATTCAACACTTTCATATCATTTTCTTCAATGCTGTAATTAGAGATCGACCGATATGGTTTTTCTGGGGCCAATACCAACATATCGACCATTCATGGACCGATATCCCATATTTCCAAAATTTTTAATCTTGTTTTCTGCTTTATCTACGATATAATGTATTCTATGCCTTACCTTTTTTACAAAACCTTCAAAATTCAGGATTTTTGAGCTAAAATTGTGAAGTTGCAGCAATTTCAATATTTTTGCGATTGTTTTTGATTAATCTGATTAACATGTTAGCATAGAATAATTCAAGGGTGGCCAACAGTTCGATCGCAATTGACTGGTCGATGGCGCCTAGTTTTGCATTGAATTGACAACATACCTGAAAAGAGCACTTTTCAATCAATATTCCAGAAAGTAGATAAAAATTATTATCCATCAATTAGCCGACCGGTCAATCGCTCGACCGGTCATCAAGAAATTTTCTAGCCGATCCCAGTCGAAGACAAGTTGGCCACCCCTGGTACAGTTCAACAACTACATACGTTTGATGCTACTTACAACTGAATCTTGAGCCTATGGTACGTGGTCGATTGACGAGCAAATGCGATGTTTTCTGCGTGCAGAGCTTTTTGTTACTAGAGCTATGCGGCTTGCGCTGGCAAGAATGTAAACGAACAGTAAGTTAGCCGGTTATCTGCAACCGAGCCTAAACAAAATCATTCATAGTAAGCAGTAGGGTAGAACCGATTACCGCCCGTCCGCCAGAAGTAAATTCCATAAGAACAAATCGCCATGAAAACAGCTTACATGCACATGTGGGAATTACGTATCCGATGATTGCGCAATCATGCCACGGTAGTTCTGATCCAATCACATACACTGCGCTTTTAGCTTGTGTAAATTGCGTTGTCGCAAACACTGCTTTAGCTGGTTGTGTTTAACAAACGGAAAACAGCAATTGGGATGCAACAATGAATACTGACTACCATGCTACTATCGGACTAATGGCTAAACCACCGCTTCTATGTATTTGTGAAATGCTGGAGTAGCGCTTCCGTAACTTTGTGTCACATCCACAAACCAGCACGTTGCAACCAGGGCTGTGGACTCGGAACCCAAGCAATTTTGGATAAAACTTTTAGATGGTGGAATCGGAGCCGGAATTTTGGGTTGCGGTTTCACAGAGATAGTTTGTGGGGAAGCCAGTAATACAAATAATACAATGTTTCTTTTCTGTTTTTTGGACCAAACTGTTCTGGAGCCCGAGCCAAAAACTTCTAATTGTTGGAGACAGAGTCAAAAAATTTTGATGCCCGGAGTTGAAGCCTGAAATTTGAGTACCGGCTCCATAGCCCTGGTTGCAACAGCTTGAATTGTGATTGTGAGATCACATTTATCATTAACGTGCCTCGTGGAAAATGTCGATTAACTTAACCCACAAGCAGGACATTTTAGCTTGCGTACTGTAAACTAGCGCGCTTATTACATCAAGTTAAGAAAAGTAAAATGCTTTTAAGATGTTGCGTGCTACTGCTTCACATCGATAGTTGGCATCATTAGTGAGTAATGATTGTATTTGTGGCATATTCATAACGCCACAATTGTTGCTTAACATGGAATTCATTTTTCATGCAAGCTTTACTTAAATTTAATCTGCACTGAACTAGGCATTGATTGGACTTCTGCACCTTAAGTCTAAGTCAAACTTTTCGTGGTGCAAAAACTTCTCTAAAAATACAACCGGAGTTTACTCGTACACAACACCTACACGTGGTAGCGCGGTCTAGATAGAAAATAGGCTGCAAGCATTGCGAAACCTTCCGATGATGCTTTTGTTTCGGCTGCGACAGCAGACACGTGGTCCATGGTTCATCTTGTTTGCTTGTTTATGAAAACGCACCCTGCTAATGTTGGTGCAAGACAACTGCCTTGACTTGCTTCGTTGGGCTTTCTCGCGCAAGTTGTCTGGATGCGTGAAGAATATATCAGTGTTTTGTCAACACCTACTGAGGCCGATGAAATCGATCGTTTTGGGCGATACCGATAAAACCCAAATATCGGTCGATCTCTAGCTGCAATTTCTTCGACCACTCATAGCTAGCCGTGGTGCTCATTATTACACAGAGAATTTGCTGTAGAATCGCCGAACATATGTCTTCTCTTGATGTCCACTGAAAATATTTACCAGGAGCATGTGCGGACATACATCTAAGTTTGACTTAACTTTGCAGTTCATCCACTTCCATGATGCTGCCAATCCACCACACTGAATCATATATACATGCTCTATAGTCATTGTTTTTGACTTTTGATCGCGGACTGTTGGGGATATTCTTTAAACATGTGCTTCCCGAAAACCTAGCATCAGCACTTGTTCGTTTGAGTTGTATACCTTTTGAGGAAATGGACTCAAAATGATGAAATCATCTAGTCCCTCGAATTGTTGTTTCCATTTTGTACCTGCTTTCTAGAGCAAATCGTGCGCTCTCCCTAGCACTTTTAGGTACAAAGAAGGATTTTATATTTGGGATAGTTTGACAAAATTCTAGCAAACTTTTGGGAGTTAAAATAAAAATTTGGATATTTTGCAACCTTGATCCTGCGGTGATCTCCCGATGGAAATTTTCAACTGCTAAGATAACAAATGTGATTCAGTGGTATGGATTGCCAGCATCATGGAAGTGTATACCACATCCAATCTACGAGTATTGGAAGATACTCCAGCATTGAAAAAAAGACATGAAGTAGATTTCGAATGCTATTCATTGAAAGCCTTTCATCACTGACACGGAATATGATCAAAGTGTTGTCTGATGAAAATAAGAAAAACTGGAACACCGAACACAAAAATTTGTGTGGTGCAAGCTACTGCACTTTTGTATTAGATGATAATGTTGGTTCTTTGTATGTGGTTGTTTATACTACCCACTTGTGGGAAAATGTTCAATAGTTTTAATATGGTGAATATTTGACGTATTGTTGAATGTAAGTTTTTAGCAGAATATTGTGTTTGTGTATAAAATGCATCGAACTTCTATCACAATTTTTTATAAACCTTAAATAACGCAATTACCAAACCTATACAATAAAATACATGCACAGTGGTAGAAAAAAAATTGTTTGCAATGTTGTAGCAACAGCTTGAAATTTGAGGTCAAAGTTCAGAACCAAAATGTTGTTACAAAATTTTCAACATATATTTTCTCCATGAAAACATTGGAGGGGTTTTGCTTGCATTTTGACTGCAGATTTGGATTCCTTAACCTTTGAAACACCCAGAAACCAATGTTTGTGCATCTGTGTAGGGCAGGGGTGGGGAACCTATTCACTATCACAGGCCGCATGAATTGTGCATTATCGCTGGCGGGCCGCAAAATCAATTAATTTTGTCCTCCTAAAATTCTACCTTTATCTCACTATAACGAAGAGTGACTTCCTTGACTTACTGTCTACAGATAGTAATTGTAGGTACCTGCTTGTTATGGGCCACAGGTTCAAATAGATTCTATTTGAATAAGGACTGAAGATGTGTAACACACGAAACTAGTTTTCTTACGCAATAAATTGCGATTGATTCGCTTGATGTGGGTCACTGCTGTGGCTCTACAATCATTGCAGTGTTAGTTTGTTACCCCTTTTGGCACCTCTGATGTATTGCCGAAGTTCTATGCACACTTGTTGATTGTTTTCAACAAGCAAAGGCTTTCTGATATCTCTACCTTCATGACCTGTGACAGTCAGAGTGGTTCAATACATTCTACCTTACAAAGCATTACATGTCAGATGTCCTTATGTCAGGGACAGGGCTGCAACAAGTTGATATTTTCAATGGGAGGGCATAATGATTGTAACTTGTTGTACCTAACAACTAAACTTGTTTTTTTGCGAACCGCTTGAATTAACACAGACGTCTAAGTGTTATTGGTAATTTTACCAAAATTTAGTCATTTTACCCAACTTTTGAACCAGAAACCCTTTCACCCATGCACAGTACTTAAGGTTTCACACATCGATTCATTACCTACAGCAGGCATTTGACCTTTACCAGAACATTCATAAACATGTATTCAAGAATGCCAGGCTTTTTGACCATGGACAATAGATTTGGCATTACCTTTTGCTGAGTTTTCTTTTTTCGATGATATCTTTTTCTGTCTGTAGAAGTTTTCTCAGTTGCAGCTTTCATTTCCACTTTATTCCTTATTTCTTCCGGAGCCAGTGATTGTGCATCAGAGTGAAACACAGGCTGGACCTCTTCCATTTCAATGGAAGGAATGTTGGGCAAAACTTTTATTTCAGGTTCAGGAGGTGCTGCTCTAAAATGATAGTTTGAGAGAGCATCAAGTTTCCTGAAAAGTATGTTCATGAGATCTTTTATTTCTTTGTGAACAGGATCTTCTTTGTCCTCTGTGGTACCTGACATTTTATCTATATATTCCTTTTCATAGATTTGCTGTAGGGACAGTTTAGACTGGTCAGAATCCAGAACAACTTTCTTTTTGAACTCATGAACAGACTGAACATCTTTCAATTTCCGTTCCACATCATCCCAAGATTTGTCTTTAATTCTCTGACAAATAATGCTCTCTAGGTCTTGAGTATGCTCATCTGTTATTTCAGGAGCAACGCGTTCAGTCTGGTCAAATACAAGGACTTCTTCAAGAAGACTGTTTACAGGTCGTTTTGAAGCAGTAGTTTCACCTTTCATTTGCCAAGCAGGATCTGCAAGAGCCTTCTCTTCCAAATTTTGCATCACTTCTTTTGATTTACGTTGCTGTTTTTCATAAACTGACTTGGGCAAGGTATCTTCTTGTTTTTGCACAGAAACTGAGTGCTCAGCATCAGGAAAAAAGTCTTGAAACTGCAATTGCCGTGCAGAAACTTTCTCTTCATCATTAACATTGTTACCAAAACTGTTGTGCACACTATTTTCTGGACTATCCAAACCCCCTTCATCATCAGTTGAAGGTATTTCATTGAAGTAGTCAATTTCATTATTAACAGAACCACTTAGATCTTCCTGTTTATCAAGAAACCTTTCCATTTCCCTCAAACTGAAAAACTGATCATCTACTTCTGTTTTCTCCTCAACATTGTGTTCATTATGATCATCATCATTTTCTACATCAGATTCTTCTGTTTCAGACAAAATTGAGTTATCAGATAAATCACATTCCTCAAAGGGCTTTACTGGCAAATTATGATCACATAGTAATTTCACATCATGTCCTTTCAAAAACTGATAAATAAATTTTCTTAACCCATGTGTGTTACTGTTATTAAAAATATCCACTTGTTGCCAGATTTGTTCTTCATCAAATCCATCCAAAAGTAATTCAGCAAATGGATCATTCATAAGATGATCATTGCATGACTTTGCTAACTGAAAGAGCTTTGCACAAATTACAGTAAATTTTGAAGAAGAATCAACATCTCCATTTAAGAAGTGTGCTGGATTTTGTGACAGCGTAGCAAAACTTGATGTTACAGCTTTTAATGAATCCATACCAATCACCTTGCTATAATACCATCTGCAAAACAACATGGATTCAGAATTATGTGCTTATTTAAAAACATTTCCCACTTTTTTTGATGAACCAGTACAGAATTATCAGAAATTGTCAGTGCAAGAATTATGTTTCTACTGTGGACAACACTACCTTTTCATATGTCTCAAAAAATGTTGATTTTAGAAAATTGCCTGGTTTGATGATGTTGCGCCATATTATATAGGCACATCAGAATATACAAGGTTTAAGAAATAATAACATTAAAACAATAATTTCAATCAAATCATTTTGGACATTTTGAAAGACCTTGTCTCTGGTGTCAGCGAAGAACTCACTTTTGCTATAATTACACATCACCTTCAGTGCTTCATTCAAGAAATCTTGCATAGCAATAAAAAAGTTGTTTTTGAAAATTTCCAATATGACATCATCTAATTCAAAGGTCTCAAACATTCGGCCCATGGGGCATTGTGTGGTCCACAATGCTTTTGGGGAAATCTCAAACAATTAACACCTTCTCGGCACCAGTGTACGATATACTTGTACTTTGACATCATACATTCAGCACATGTTTTTGTGTTATTTTCCCACCACTTTGCAACTCCATGGCTTGCCTGGCCATTTTATAGTAGAGAGCTGTTTAAACGCTCAAGATGCAGCAAGTCTTCAAGCCTATAATGAAAAAAAAGTAGCTTTGGTTTTTGTTTTTTTCTGAGTGATGTCATAAGTCGGGTTGGTTTTTAGCCATTTTGGCTCAGATTACCTGACCCTGGCCCAACTGCAAGATGAAAGAATTTGACATAGTTCTTATTGGAAACTAGGCTAGAATCCGAGGTTTTTGACCCTTTGATTGGCTTTCTAGCATTTCTAGTTCCAAAGTTATCGCTTAGAAATAATAAATTAATCCATCCTCAAAAGGTAATTGACCTGCATTGGTCTCCCCTCTACCTTGGAGCCTGACAAATGGTGGAAGAAGGTCGGATGGCCTGACTTTGCGCCCCTGGTACAGAGGCCTAAGCCTAATATGGGATGCAACAGTTGTGGACACTTTTGCTCGGGGCCACTACAAAGACTCTGCCAGACAGGCTGGCTTCGCGGTTACAAAAGCTGAGGTTGCAAAATGCCAAAAATACCATGACCTCCAAAGCAATTACCACTTTCAACTTGTGGCAATTGAGACCACTAGTGCGTATGGCAAGTCCACTGCCCCCTTTTTGAGTGGTCTTGCAAAGAAACTTGTTGATGTATGTATTTGGCGACCCCAGGGAGCGCCAGTGGCTCCACCAGCATCTGTCCCTGGCTGTGGTCAGAGGAAATGCTGCCAGCCTATTGGCCTGTGTGCAAGTTCGATCTAATTTTATCTGTTCCTTTTCTAGTTGCTTTTACAAGTTTTAATGTACCGACCGCCATCGCTGCCTGCCACTTGCTCCTGTATCAATGTGTAGCTATTGCCTTTCGAATCCTCGGTCTTTCTATAAGATTCATTGTTCCCTCAGTTGTGCAGAGCATGATCTCGTGCATCCAATGCAGCATTGGACTGGTTAAATATCTTCTCTTGTCTATCACATAGCCTATGATGAGAGTACAGCATGGTGTTATGTTCCACATTGCTTGAAACCTCTGAGGCAAGAAATAAAAAATGAATTAATCTAATTAGGGTATTAATTGTTTTGTGGTTTTTAAGCTATAACTTTTCAACCCGCAACCTAAGAAAGTCAATCAAAGGGTTAATAGACTTAGATTCTAGACTAGTTTCTAATAAAAACTTGAGCAAGATACTTCCATCTAGCGGTTCGGGCTCAGGTAACCTGAGCCAAAATGGCTAAAAACCTACCCCGCTTATGACACCACTCACAATAAAAACGAAATCCAAGGAAAATACAAATTTTTTTTTCATTGCGGACTCTTAAGACTTGCCGCATCTTTTGAGAGTTTAAACAGCTCTCTAATGCAATCAGCAGACAAGTTATTAAGTTGCAAAGTGATAGCCTTTTGACTCACGTGGGTTTTAAATGTAAAACAACCCAGAGCTGAAGGTGTTGAGTTAACATTTTAAAGTTATTTAGTTTGTTCATCGGTGTACTGTTTAAAAGTGCTCAACAAGTTCCTTTCAAACAAACATGGAGACAGCTAGAAATCATTTGCCTATAACTAGCCTAATCATTAATGATACTTTTCATAGAAAATAAGACGTAAAAGCTGCTTCTACTTACATACAATATTGTAGAAAGGTTCAGGTACCGCCATTTTGCGTTACCTTTATAGCCTAATCAATATGTGGACCTTGATTAGTTATGCAGCCCTCAGGTTGCTTTAAGTCCTCATTCGGTCCTTAAAGCAATGAGTTGGAGATCCTTGATATCGTTCAATATTTGTTTTAGTGTGGCAGTTGGAGGTACACAACTTCTGTAAGTGTAATGGCCATCACTCCCATCATCATGACACTAGAGAGACCAACTGACAAGTTTTTTGGGGTCGAACTGATGTTTTTTATTTTTTATTGCTGATAACCTATGCCAACATTATTCAAACCACAGTTGAATGCCATTACTTCACTGCGTTGAAGAACTGTACAGCATTGAATTGAAACCTAGGTCACTAACACAGTCAACCACCACATCACGTGCACTAGGGCAAGACTGGAAAACGTGGCAGTTGTTGACGAGATATCGTGCGTAACAAGAGACTTTTCAGCGTGCTACGCGTGATAAAACTTTGGCGCGTGACCTTACCTTCACGCGTGGCTGCTTTTCACTCAAATCACAATGGCGCGTGAAATCTCTTTTCCAAAAAGATTTTATGAATAAAAACCTTTATCAGTTTTTTTGAGCAGCTCCAGTGCCTCGTGTGTTCAGTGGCGTTACTAGAGGCTTGATCCAGGGGGAAAACTTAGCTGAAAGGGCCCACTGATCATTGTATTGGGCCTACTGGCCAACACTCAGACAAGAACTTGAGAATTGAAAGTGATTACGGATGAAGCCGGCTATATTTTAAAACCCTAAATAACCAGAAAATACTCCGAATAACACAAAAAAGCAACAACCTACTGAAAACCAAAAGAATACTAAAAATGAAATATAAGCTTACGGAGCGGCCGGTGTTTAATAATAATGATATTTTATAGCGGACTCGTGGTCCATATCACAGACACAAGAGCACAAAAAGTGGTTAGCTATACATCAGCGCACATTACAGAAACGGTGATTGCACATGACCAACACTGGGAGGAGCAAAGCTGTTTATCCTCACCACAGCTGTATCGTCATTCGCAAAAGCACAGAAAATGGATAAACCATACAGT
>JGI24158J21664_10005784_pt1 | contig 16217 bp, 12 predicted proteins | sample Ectturendosymbi3_FD_21664 | JGI IMG/M metagenome (IMG submission 21664)
GCTGTCTAATTCCATTGCTCTCTGCGTCGCGACCTTGTTGCTTGCTTCCTACACCTATGTGCTTGCTTCAACTGCCCATCTGTACATTCCTTAACTCTTCACCCATTGCTGCACATGATCATGGAGATGGTTGGCAATTGCAGCTTTACCCTTACTACTGGAAATGGCAAAAGGAGCAGGTTACGACACCTCAAGAATGGCGTCCCCCAGGGATCTGTCCTGGCGCCCCTTCTCTTCAACATCGACATCTCTGACTTGTCAACCACCATCTCCAGAAAGTATGCATTTGCTGACGATCTGCATGCTGATGGAGATTGGCAGGCAGTGGAAGGAGTGCTGAGCAAGGATATGGCAACTGTAGGTGAATACCTCCACTCTCCAGACTTGGAAGCTAAAGCTCAGCACTACAAAAACGGTGTCGGCAGCCTTCCACCTAAACAACATGGAAGCTAAATCTAAGATGAAAGTCATCTTCAACAATGAAACCCTGCCCTTCTGCTCTGAGCCCAAATACCATGGAGTATTGCTGGACAGATCACTCACGTATTGCTGACACCTTGATTAATTTTGCAAGAAGCTGACATCGCGATTTGTGCTACTGAAGTGGCTTGCTGGCTCCAGTTGGGGTGCAATAGCAACAACTCTGCGAAGCCACCCTAGTCGTGGTGCATTTAACCACAGAGTACTGGACACCAGTCTGGTGCTGCTGTGCTCATACCTGCCTTATCAATCCTGCCATCAACGATGCCTTGCGAATTATGACTCAATACCTGCGTCTTACCAGTGGACAACCATCCAATACTCCCAGCCATCCAACCTGCTGAGGTTCATCGCATTGGAGCCACACTGACTGACTGTCTCTAGCATGCCGTGCCATGGAGCCTGGACACCTGCTCCACTTTGTGCTCACCTATCCATCGAATGCAGATGAACGGCACCTCAAATCGAGACACTCATTTGTAACCATCGCACAACTCATAAGTTCATCTGACAACAACAACATACGTGCAGCACACTGGGCGGATCACCAATGGAATGTGGAGTGGGCAGACAAACCCATAAGACTCTGCATTTTCATACCTGACACCAGCACCCACCTCCCTGGAGCGACTCTCCGAAGAAGAGCCTGGGTCTGGCTTAACCGCCTCCATACTGGTGTTGGACGTTTCCACTCCTACTTGTACAAATGTGTTATGGTTTCCTCTGTGGCCTGTGAGTCCAGAACAGAAGGACAAACTGTCGACCATGTTGTCCTCCATTGTCTAATCCATCGACTTCCTCATGGATTGCATGGCCTGACGGTTCTGGACCATGACACAATCAAATGGCTGCTCAACATGTGCCCTGAGATCTTGTCCAAGCACTGGTTAGAACAACTGGCTCAAAAGAAGAACCCATTGCTTGCCCACCATCATCTGTGTTATGTTGATGTATATTGTGTATGTACTTTAAAAGAATTGTTTCATGTGCTTTTTTATGTGCATTGTTCTCCGCCCATTATATGTTGTTTGTGTGAATGCTTTTGTCACCATGTTTCTACAGCATGCTGTTTTTGTGTGAACTTCGTGTCTGATTCTTCCTCAGTATTTGGTTTGATGGTTTGCTTTTGTGTCATTCCCTTTTTTGCATTTTTTAAGAAAAACATCATTTGTGCTCTGAAAAGTAGTATCTCAAATTGCTTGCCTAAAATCATACATTTTTGCCCTCCAAAGGTAGTTTTTAAACAATAAAAAAAATCTAGTGGTACNTGTCATTTGAACAAACGTAGTGAGCTACTGTATTTGCTATGGTGAAAAGGTTTCTTAGGGAATTTGGCATATGTTGNAGTGAGACCTAATATATTATTATGGTCTAATGTTAAATAGCTTAAATTTGTGACATTGCATGAAAAGCATTTGCATTAGATTTAGGAAAATATACAGATTGGTTGATTTTAAAAAAATTTGAGGATCAGGACTGGATTAGACTCAGTTTTTACAGATCAGGACTGCATTTAAAACAAGAAATTTCCATCTGCTCATCTCTGCTAGCTATCCAAAAACTCTCATTAATTAAACTATATTATATTTCTGGTATGTACTGCAGGCTATCTGTTCTTAATCGTTATAGTCTTGACATAAGCTGAGGAGTACTGAAACATCTGTTTTGTATCATAAACAATGCAATCANTCTTGAAACAGTCACTAGTATGTGTGTAGTTATGTGTGGTGACAAAATATTGTCCTGCAATATATTGTAGTTNTCTTAGTCTGGATTCTCTGGCAGTTGTCAATGTGAGATTGTGTGTGATGTGAGCATTTTAAGGCATGGAAAAGGTGGTGCATTGTATAGGAACAGATTAATATTTCATATAGTAATGCATTTCCAAAGCGTTATTTTAAAAATGAGCATAAGACAAAAATTGGTGTCTGAAGTGTCTGTAATGCTAAGCAAAAAGGAGATGAGATGACCTTTTCGTTTTCTGTAATCACTAAAACTTTGTGAAAAATGTCTTGTCTTTGCGTGATGTTTTCACCCACCACACACTTCCCACTTCAAATGCTGAGTGCTAAATACTTTACTAATTTTCTCAAGGATAGTAACAACCTGAATACAAGACTTTCAAGGTATGATGGCTAATGCAAAATTGTTTTAAAAAAATGNGTGCATGTGTTTGACATGCAATCCAGTCTGATTATTATTGAGTTGCTTATTTTCTGAACAGTTCCTTGTTGATCAACATTTCTTATGTATGAAAGCTTTCTTGAAGAGTTTGGTGAAACAGCAATCAAATCCAACAAAAATATGATAATAGCAAGTGAGTATAAACACAAAATACATTAGGCAAGTTGCAGTTCAAAGATGTAACACAGATGACGGTGGGCAAGCATTGTGTGAAGAGTTAAAAGCGGCACATATGAATATCTGAGTCATGCACATAAGTGGGAAAAGTAAGTGACAATAGAGGAAACAAAAAGCTATTGCATGTAGTAACCATAGTATTACAGAAAAGGCATTTAACAAAGTAACAAAGACAAAAAGTAATTTTTGCCAAGATACACCACGAAGAAGCAACATGGTTACCAGAGGTGAGCAGATATTGATTTTTTAACTCCTGATCCATATCTGAAAAAATTTTGCATATCGAATCCTTATCTGAAAATTTTAGAAATTTAATCCATCTGTATCTGAATACAACACTGGCTCAATCCAAAACAAACAGGCAATTGTTGAAGGTCTGCCAATGGACTTTCATTTTTGAAAACTTATTCATCTGTCATGTGTGACATGACACTAATGCATGACAAGTGTGCAGTAGACTGCACTATGCTTGGTAGAAACGTAGTAAACCTAATCCTTAAACGTAATCCCTAGACATTAGCCCGAAACCTAAACTGCAAATCTGAACACAACAGCTTGAAAACCTTTGAAAAAAGTAAAAAAAAATGGTACCATGAAATGTGCAACAAACTACTACCAAAACAAAAAGTACCCAATCATGGCAAGAGTCTATGTGAAAACACAGTTCACACAGTAAGACACATCTATTTGACATCCATGATGGTGCTGCTAATGTGACAAACTCAGCATGTTATTCAAACCCGTGTCATGCGGACCTATAGCCACTTTGAAACGAAAACACCCTGTCATTTTGTGACCCAATCCATAAAAATAACATCACATAATGTGATGTTATTTTGACTAGGATAACGTGCCAGGTTCATCCTATCAACTGCTGGTGCCATGAACCCCTTGCAAATAAAAAAACGTAAAAGTAGTGTGTATTTTAGCATCAAAGGTATAGCTCTGCTGTGATCATTTTTCCATTCAAACTGTGGTGTGTCTGACTTTGTCCACTTATAACACTGGGTTCATGGCACTAGCAGTTGGTAGGATGAACCTGGTCAATGGGAATTCCTGCTATGTGAGTGGTTGTCGTTTGGGCTCTCAACATTGTTTTCGGCTCAGCTAATAGAGACAACTCGTTTTATGGGAAAACTTTTGATGTAGGCTGCAATACTTTTTTAATAAGTTTTGAAAACCAGACACAGGTTTACAATTTGGGTTCGGGATTTAGGTTATATGGCAAAGACGATCCGCTAATCCAAGGATACAGTATAGTCCGTGTAATGTGACCAATTCAACCAACCTCGTTTAGCTAATGGCAAAAGAGCTCCAGCATTCAATCAATTGGTAAAACAAAGCAAATAGATTTTGTAACACTGAGAGTAAATCACAGTATAAAATATAGTAAAACTACTGTATGTTGCTAACAAAAACTACAAACTCAAACCGTCTTTTAGCAAAGTTTGACTGTATAAACTATAGAACTTAGGAAGAACGTTCAAAATTCTAACCTTAGGAAGAACAATGATAATTATATAATTTATTAATACCCTAATTAATCCCTAGGGGATTAGCTAATTCATTTGTGTTGCTTTGGCCATAACTTGCCAACCACAAACACTTGAAAACCAATCAAAGATTGTAAAGATGTGGATTTTTGCCTAGTTATTTATAAAAAACAAACAGAGAAATTGTCCCTTGAATGTTTTTCTCAGGCCTCAATGACACTAAACTTTGACCTGCCCCAGTTGTGTTATCCTCCCAAAAAAGTTTAAACCTAAAACTTAGAAAATTTTTTAAATCGAAACTACAAGACTGCATTATTGGAGGGTCTGAATAGCTCTTAAGCTCTATTGGCTGGCTAAAGTGTTAAAATGGTGTTAAGATTTGGAAAACAGTTCAGCGCTCCAGTTTTGTACTTGGTTATGTATTGATACTAACTTGCCACCAGTGCAACACACACTGCAAAAGTAGCCACAAGACCCTAAGCAGAGATGGTTGTCTGCAGACCACTTATGCTATGCCGAAAGGTGCACAAAGCAAGTAAAACCTTTTGCATTTTGCTTGAAATGTGTAAGTACATGTTTAATCATGATCAGGGACACATCCAGGGGGTCTGTTTGGCTGTCATGACAGACCCCTTTGTACTGCAGGTAGGCTACTCAGCATTAAAGCCAATGACAAAATATCAAATGCTGTCACTGCAGGACTCTAATGCGAGTGGTTTAGGTCAGGCAACAGCCTACATTTCCCTTCTAACGTTGCATAGTATTATGAAACAGCAATGTCTCTGCCTTGTCTACATGGTGCCTGCGCAGTGACACGAAACATTCCACATCTCTGAACACTCGAAATTGATATTGCGTCAAACGCACATGTTTCGGCATTTCCTCCTCTGACAGTGCCGGCTCTAATGCAAGCAAAGCTGTCAGAAGCTCGTACACTGCCACGCACGCGCAGAGAGCTGTTTTGTAATATTTCACTTCATGGCGATAGGACACAGTGTCCAATTACGATGGTTTTGTTTTGCAGTTTTGGCCTAAATTTCATCCGCTGTTTGCACCTACGCGGTTACCACTAAATCAAATAAGTTCAGGCCTAACTCAGCGTCACGCCAAGTAATGTGGGTTCGTTTCAACTTCAGCCAGCTATATTTTTAATATGAATTTCTCATAATGAGAGGTGCGACAGCTAGCCTCAGAAATTGTGGTCGGTCGCATTATGTGAGCAAAATATCAGTCAAGCATTGGCATTGTGTTTGGAAAATAGCTTTTTTAGAATTGAGCAGTTGACGAAAATATCCTACATTGATTTTGAGTTAGTCACTTTGTCACTTTTACATTCCGATGTAAAGTCATCAGAGCAATTGCAACTCAATCGTTCTTCTCCGCAGTGATTTCGCAAGTATAATTATAACACCAACATCTTTGATAGACAGCGTTCCACAGACACAGTTGTGCAGCTGATTGTCAGCTTCGATTTCATAAGTGTATGTATGTATGTATAAACAGCATTGCTGTGGCTACGTGTGGCTGACATTTTCCGAATGTTCGACAAGCTAAGTATCTTTTCAGCACCATGTTTCTAAGAACAAACATCGATTGTGATGTAATAAATGCGCTATGACCAAAAGCAATGATAATTTGGAAATCTTTCCTCGTGTGTTGCGACAATGAGGTCAATACCACTATCTATTCTAAATAGTTAGTTGCGCTAGGCTACTAGCCCTACTAATCAATTTTGATTGAATGGATTTAGGTAGAGCTCGATCAATACGGATTTTATGNGCCAATACCAATGTTGATATTTTTCATTGCCGATAACTGATGGCAGTATTTGGAACATTCAAACCACAGTTGAAAGACAATANTTCAGTNCGATGANGAAGCGTATAACATGAAATTCTGNGCAAACCTGGGTCACTAAGATAGTCACAAATCACGACCTTGTTCGCAGGCAGCCATCTGCTTACCGCACAAAACCTGGGAGAGAATATTACNTCATAGGCTGGTTTATTGGGATGATTGCAGAGTGATCTGAATATTACGCACTACTNGATGCAGTCAGAGGGCTGCAGATTGTAAGGAACAGCACAGNGAATTTGCGTTAATTAATCATAGACGAAGTAGCAACTTGGGTTTTCGAACACTCCATGCAGAAAGCTAGCATAGNGGCTTTTATGAGCAAATATTGCCGATATGCTGTATATCGGCAGAATTTTGCCGATATAGTACTTCGGCAACATCGCAAAATTCATCAGTCAATTTCTAGTCTTAAGAGAAAGTATAGTTTTATGCTGAAAAGTGATATCAAAAGCTGCCCTTCCACAACAGACCCCTTTTTTCCAGGCTGGATGCGCCACTGATCATGATGAAACAAACAATTCTAGTTTTACTCAGATCAAACAATTGAGCTCTTTTAGCTTTCCATAACAATGCACATGTCAGTGCAACATTAAGTATGATATAATGTATTTGGGTGATGAAGAGGATAAAAAACAGTGCACATGTTAAATAGAGTCCCACAGTAGGCCCAACCTTCTAGCTGCATTGAAACAAATCTGAAGAGAAATATAGTGCCTTGCTAGTCCATGTCAAATGGTGTTGGCAATTGTGCTTGTCTAACATTTGTTTTAAGCTTTTTGCTAGCAAAGTTATACTCTTGGAAGGTCAACAAAGTAAGCATAAATCGTTGTATTTCCATAAACCAACCACAAAACTGGATTTTTTAAAAAAACTTGTGGAAAAGTACAAACGAACTTTATGTTTTGACAGGAAAACAAAAATACGAACTGCTTTTGGTATCCTTATGTTTTGTTGGGATTTAGCTCAAGATCTTTTTACGGGTTAATCACTTTTTAGTATCCAAATAGGAACTGCCACAGCAAGCATCCCTGTTGGTGCTTTTGTATAATGAAGGTTGATTGTCTCTAGAATAGCCTTGGTTTTACCATGTTTTTTTTTAAGGAAAATGTTAAGTACCTGGTATGGACCTGTAGGGACCCAAAAAATTTCTGTCTGTGTCAGATATTTCCCTTGATAATTTTCTCTGATTCTAGGGATCTGATTTCCAATTCTAGGGACCTGAATCAGGTTCCTAAAACACCTTAAAAAATCCATGGTTTTACATATCTTTTTCAGATATTAATGTCATTTGGATCAATTGAAATGATCCTGACTAATACTGGTCAAGGTTTATATACTTCTTGAATTTCTTTTTTACTTGCAACATTTCTATTTTAGTTGATATGACCACAATGTTCATTGTTCATTTGAGCCCCACTGAGGATGTGTTTTCTCAAGACCCATGGTATGCTCTTGTAATGGTTTATGAAGGCCACAATTCAAAAGAGCTTTGAAGGAACTCATGCATTTCTCATTGGAAATCAACAGGTCTTTGGTTTTTCCTGACCTTGTAATATTACCATATTTATTCAAGTATAAGTCGCACTTCCATATTTTACCTGATCAAATTGTACAAATTTTTTTAAACAACATTTTTTCAACAAAGTCGTGTAACAAAAACTTAAAAGCCATCAAAGTCATTGCATTCATTGTCCTCAAATAGTTTATCCCAGGAGGTGCAAAGCGCTGTCGAGATAACATGCGCACAGTTACAGCATACATGCACACACATGAAGGTGCAAAGTGCCGTCTAGATAGCACGCACACAGTAGCAGCGAACATGTGCATGTCNCACCTCGTGTGTAAGTCACACATGACTTTTTGGGTGAATTTTTAGTACAAAAAAATGCGACTTACACTCAAATAAACACNGTAGTTTAATAAATATAGGATTGTTGACATNCCACAATACTTTAGTTANCTTTCTAATAAATGGTATACAGGTTTTGTCTCAGAATTCATGAGTTTTCCAATATATACGTTGACTACCTTATTCCTTACAAGTAGGGATGTGCATTATGGAGCATTTAGAGGTTCTAGAATATTCGGGAATCTTTATTTCGAATCCAGAATATCAAATCCTGGACATATGGTGTACCAAGCTGGTTACGGTCATGCAAGGATTACTTACATAAATACAAGAAACTGCTCTTCACAACACAAATAAACAAGGAATTGATCAACAAATTCTCTATAGGAAATCGATTTCACATAACACTACACATGGTCAGTCGCAAACTTCGCAAGAAATGTTTACGGTGAAGCATTGGAAGGCTAAAACAATTACAGAAAGCCAACAAATTCAAAGCTATAATGAATAAATCAGTCCACAAGCAGTGCCAGTTAAAAAACTAATTGTTTTCAATGCAACTTCAAAACTAACTGACGCTGATTATCATTGAGCAATGCCACAGACCTATTTATGCCTGAAATAACACATCATTATGACTCAGAGGGTTGGTAGAATAGTAAGTGAGATTGCGTTCATAATGTTGTCAACCAAACTCTGTAGAGCGACTCAAAATTATGGGACTAAATGTCATAAAATCTAAAATCGTTATGTCGTAAATTAAAATGAAGACATGAAGCCTGTGGAAACATGAGTGATATGATGCAAAAATATCAATTACAATCAAGCAATAACGTACTTTTATAGAATTTATGCACTCTTACATGTTAGATTTCTACAACATTGTCTATTGAAAGAAATCCTTTCCCAGCAAAGAATCAAACACTAAAGATCTCACAGAGTATATACTTCACCTATGAAGTAGGCATTCTCAGCTCTGTGAAGTGCATGAAGTATATATAGAATTAAATAACACCCACAAACAGTGCAGTTACTAATTAAATGAACCTAATTGAAATATTGTAACCCCAGCTGCCCACTTTACATTGGAAAGAAAAATTTCACAGTGGGAACAACTAAGCAAAACAAATTACCCAGTGTACTGTGATGTAACAAGCAAAATAACAATCCAGTACCTTACAGGATGCATTGAGTGGTATAGGCTAATGTGCTTGCAATAATTCATTGACACAGCCATGTGGTGGGTCTAAGGATAGTTGCGACTAATCATGGACTATAAAGAAGCGGAAGTATAACAATCCCAAAATCTTCTGTTACATAGCAAGACTGCATCAAAGCCATAAAAAATTTGACAACAATTAGCTAAATCGATGAGTTATGACGAAAAAAGCAAGCAAAGCAACAAATAACAAAAGCATGTCTTTCCAGCTGCTAAGGCATGTTCAGGAGATCTCAATACAGATCTAAACCATGAAGCTTTGTTTGCCAAAGTTCAACATTGACAATCTGCGAAGAGTCTTGGTGACGATCCTGTGGTTAGACTGTCCTCACCCTGAACAATCACTGCAACATTAAAAAACTGTATTGATAAAATCATACTCTGACAAAACATGTTTCTGACCTACCATCTCAACTACAAACTCAGCCTCAAAATACATAAAATTAATCATTTACATCAATTTTACAATAATATTTCACAAAACACATCCATCTTTGTTGATAAACTGCCTCAAACACTAAATCGCATCATGCAACAAAAAACNTCTCACAAGAAAAAAAAATGTTGACAGCAAAATGAACTGCCTATCACCATGCCAAGAGCGAAAGGAACACTACACAGAGAAGTCGCATCAAGACNAGATAAAAGAAGAGTCTCTCAGATACGTACCATGTTCCACACCAATAGCAAGTCACTTGGACATTCCAGAACTTACAAGATGTAAGGGATTAGTATTATGACACATTTGTTGAGGGAAGAAAGTTGAAGTACAATCTGAAACATAAGTGTGTGCTTTGTGCAAAAAAACAACACGTTCTGGATCATATTTGGGCTAATTTCATAGCATTGGCAACAACACAAGGTATAGTGTGAAGCACTGAAAGTTTTCTAATGAGATGCTAAAACATTTAGAAAATGTTTAATAATTGTGTAATATCCCTCAGATTGTTTCGGTTTGATTTAAAATGTTTTGATTCATTGACATTTGCACATCAATCAGAAAACAATATTAACAATAAATAGGTCTAGTAAAACTCAACACTTCTTGATTCATCTATGTATTACAGTGATTTTCGAATCACTTGGACACGAGGCTCAGAAGAGTATTACTTCTTGTTTTCCAGTGATTTTTCAAAAATAGTGAGGTTCATCAAAAGTCAAGATAATGCTAAAAAAAAATTGACATATGTTCTTCCAAAACAGAGATTTGCACAAGAACACCTAGTACAGAGATTTATTGGTCAAAGGTTACTTATTGATTTCTGCAGTTTCCAGTTGACTTGTATTAGTCAGTGTTGGACGTTGATGTCAAAAGGGGTGTAGAAGTGACAACCAATTGCCATCTGGTGGCCACCAAGTTATGTCTTGAAAAACCAACAGGGCTTGCACCAATGTGCAGGACAAACATATCCTGATGGATGCAGTAAGAGGCCCTGAACAATGATGCAGGAAAGACCTTTGACAGTGCATCATACTTGTTCTGGAAGCTTGTGGAATCCGCATAGATGATGATGGAATGTCAGCTGTTCAAAGCAGTTATAGGTTTCGTTGTTGTATTTGACTTTAAGTGCACGTTTACCTTCCTTGTTGTTAAGGTGGAAGGCTGCCGGCTCTGTTTTTGTAGTGCCGAGCTTTAGTTTCCACATCTGGAGGTATTCACTTACAGTTGCCATGTCCTTGCTCAGCACCCCTTTCACTGCCTGCTAGTCTCCATCAGCATGCATGATTACTAGATCATCAGCATATGCATACTTTCTGGTAACGGTGGTTGGCAGGTCAGAGATGTAGATGTTGAAGAGAAGAGGCTCCCAGACAGATCCCTGTGAAACGCCGTTCTTGAGGTGTCGTAACCTGCTCCTTTTGCCGTTTCTGGTGGTAAGGGTGAAGATGCAATTGCCAACCATCTCCATGATCATGCAGATCATGTGTCAATCAGGCAGCAGCTTGCAGGTGAGGCCGCGGTGCCATGCAGTGTTGTAGGCTTTTGTGAGGTCGACAAACACAGCTCCGGCCTTCTTAGCCGAAAATCTCTCCTCGATGTCCTGTGTCAGCTGGGTGACCTGGTCTACAGCCCACCCCCATGTCGAAAGCCCACCTGCTCGCGAGGGAGCAGTGGGTCGATGATTGGATCAACATGAGCATCGATGAGTCTCTCGAGGATTTTAAAGGGGACACACAGCAGAGATCTGGGACGGTAGCTCTTTGGGTCCCCCAGTAGCTTTTCTGGTTTAGGGATCGCAACAATTAGTGCTCTTCTCCAGATCTTTGGAATTTTGAGTTGGTGCATACAGGAAGTGAGGAAGTCACAAAACCAAGATTTGAGGGCCAACTGGGCGTGAAGTATGAACTCCTGGAAGATGGAATCCAATCCTGGAAACTTTCTTGGCTTCAGGCATCTGAGGGCAGCAGCAAGCTCCTATAGTGTAAAGAGTTCAGAGATACTGTGACCCTCAGGTGTTGGAATTTTCCATTGGTTGAACAGCTCCTTGTTGACCAGCCTGGTGGACTTGCGACCGCTGATCCTGTGTGTCCCTTTCTTCACGATTTGCCAAGATGGGGCACTGGCGAAAGGATCGTCCAGACCTGCTAGTAAGTTTGTTGATGGTTCACCACGCGTTGCAGCTAGAGTGCGAAAAGTCGATGGAATTGACAGTTTCCTTCCAATGCTCATGCGTCTTCTGCCCGACCTGAGATAGCAGGGACGAAGTGGCTCTATCAGAGTCAGTTCCCACTAGGGCTCGGGTGAAGGAGCGATAGAGGGTCTCGCACTCTTTGTCCCAGCATGGTACATAGTTCTTCCGATGGCCACATGAGATACATTGTTTGTCTGCAAATGTAGGCTCTTGCAAAAATCCTGGTATGCCCGCTCAATGATTGATGTCTCCGGAGGTGGCAATCTCTCAACGGATTCATCTGTGAGAAGGCAAAAGCACTTCCAATTAGCCTTGCGAAAGTTCCAAAGCTTCACTGGATCACTGTGGGCAGGAACCTTTAGCTTCGGTGGCATTATGAGGGAAGGCCCATGTTGTGACCACGGGAACTTTCCAAGAACACGTCAGTCCAGCAGTTGGTTGTCCTGGCCGAAACTCGCGAAGGCCAGGTCTGGGTTGATGCCGATGTTCCAATTGCAAGAGAAGAAACTGACTGTTTCCTTTGGATTATACAACAGTGTGAGGTTGTTGGATGTTGCCCAGGACTCCAGGCTCTCACCGTCAGGAGATGTTTTGTTGTAACCCCAGTTGACATGTTGGCAGTTGAAGTCACCAACATACAGACTCGGGTGCAGAAATGTCGGGATGGCGGTTGTTGTGAATCGCAAGCATGGAGGTTTGTGGACGTTAATGATCTTGTATCCTGCAACATCTGTGCACAACCACTCAGTCTGATTATTCTGGAGACTGATCGACCAGTGACCACTCCAACCACTCGTGGACAAACGTGGCAAGGCCGTGGTTCCTGCTCAGGACTGACCCAGCTAGTGAAAATCACTAGCTTTTTTGCAGTTGTGATTCGCTAGCTTGTATGCAGTTGTGCAGTTGGTCTCCTGTAGGACAATGGTGAAAGCCTTGTTCTTATAGGCTAGCTGCTCAATGACAGAGATCTTGTTTGCAGTCAGCCCCTTGGTGTTCAGCTGGAGTATCTTGGGTCGTGGGTCTAAGGGCGTTTTATAACCCACCCCATGTTGAACACATCCAGTGCAGGTAGCAGTGGTTGCTTACGTAGTGATAGGTTTAGTTGACATTTGTAGCGAATGTCATACAGGAGGGCCAGGTGAAGGCACCTGTCATCCTCCTGACACTACAGTTGAAGTCTTCCCTGCTATTGAAACACTGAAGACTATTTATGATGTGATGAAATCCTACTTGAAATGCTCAAAGCCATGAACAGAGGAGTTCATTGGCTGAGTCATGTGTATAAAGCGGCCTGGTCTTCTGGAAAGGCATCAAAAGATCAGAAAACTAGAGTGATCATCCCCATACACAAGAGGGGAAATTACTGGGGCATCTTACCCTTCCTGAAAAAATGAATGCCAAATGCCTTGAAAAAATACCACAAAATAATTTGAATGAAAGCCGGATAATACGCAGTGCTGGGTATAGGTCTCAACCATAACACTACAAACCATAAATGCAATGTTTGAAATTTCTACTGCCATGCAAAATCTCTGACCGTACAAAATGACATCAAAACCTGCTTAAATTGATAAAGCAATATTGATTGTGGCTTCACATTTGTATCAATTTTGCTGGCATCTCAATTATTCGATTGTGCATAAGTTTTTCAAACTTGTAGAACATGTTTACAACAGATTAAATAGTAATCATGAATCTAAAAGTATTCATATGAACTGCAGCCCTTCCAAACATCAATCAACATTAAGTTTGTCTGTCACAGTGGAATGAATATTTATTAAACAACATCAGTTCAACCTACGTTGAGTTATGGTTGATTAAAGATAATTTTTAATGTAACAAAGTGCACCAAAGTTATGTTCTGTCTCACAGGTAGTACAGGGCTGTTTTTTTCAGTCATAGACCGAAACGATTTTGATATGACCAACAAAAATTGAGTCATTTCCATCAGAATGTCTGAAAATACAGGCTAAAAACACTGTTACTGTGAGTTTTAATACAACTATGAGACAAATGACCAAAATGTTTCAGTGGCCAAAATTTCTCAGAAAAAATGACCGAAATGTCTCAGCGAAAAAACAGGTACAGGGCAATGTGAAATACATGCACATTGCACAGCAAAGACAATAATCTTTGAAATAAATTAACTGAAGTTCAGCTTTCTGCAAAAAGTTTCAAAATACTGTTTGGACTGGGACTTTTTAATCATTTCTTGCCAAAAATTGTTTGATACTGTTTAGCAACTGTTTCTTGTTTACATTGTCTTTGTAAAAGTCACATACAGTGGGGTTGGTGTTGCTCTCTGCAGTACAACTTAAAACTGATTTATGTTGCCTATCAATTTTTAAGCCTTCCCTTCTGTATCTATCCAAAAATGTTTGACGGCATTTCAGAATAGTTTTTTTGTAATGTTTGATGGCAGAATAGCATTTTCAGAATAAATGTTTGGCAGCAGAATAGCATTTCAGAATAGGTTTGGGCCCAGGGCCAGGTGTAGTGGGCCAAGGTAGCCTAAAAGTCCTCCACTCATGACGTCACTCACAACAAATCCGCACCCCCCAACCAAAAACTTTTTTCGAGTGCAAACTACAAGACTTGCAGAGTCTTTTNAGCTTTTGATCGGGGCTGTAGCACTTACAGGACTGNAAAAATTCNTGCGCAAAGCCACGTGCGATCCTGCTGTTTTTGCANGAAATGCTTGTATTAACCCNGACGCGAAAGTGTTAATAGGGTTACATTTTTGAAAGGGNTTGCAGTCTGCTGGATGACCCATACAGGAGTGCTGGGTCACAACNGGTATATATCGTGGTTTGCCCAGTTGCACAAGGAGCTGAGCATGACAGAGAAGGTGCAAACCTAACTAAAAAATTTTCCATAACCCTTTCACATCCAAGTAGACAATTGTTTGCTCTGCAGCAATTGTGTGTTTTGGTACCAAGAAAAAGCCAATTTTCCATCTTCCGTAAAGACCAACCACTTGTGAGGTCATGTGCAATGTGGTGGAGACACTGTGGTTTGGAAGTATTGAAGTGTGGTGCAGAAATCCTCAAAAAGCACTGGCATGCTGCAGATGGAGAAGACTTCTTGGCACAATGTTGCTGCAAAACAAAAAGACCGTGGCGTTGACATAGTCGAGCATATGCATAGTATTTTAACAGTTGGATAAAATTGATTTGGGCCAAGATGCAATCAGTAATTAGAATCTGACCCAAAGTGGAAGCTCTTTCTTTTGAAAGATGGAATAATATTCTACAACTTTGACATTAACCATGATACAAGTCAAAACGTCATTTAAAGTTCAACTCAGACGTTTTTGAAACAGTTACGTCTACTGAGGTTTTAATGGACTGTGAACTAATGGTGTTGGTACTTTTTGCGGAAGATCTGAAAGTGCTTATAAGTTTTAGAAGGTTTTTAGTACTGGGTGTTTTTAAAGTACTAAAAGTTTTGTGTCTTTCTGTAAGCTACCGAAACCACCACTACTTAGGATGTATTCAGGCTCTCAACAAGTTTTTATTGTATAAAGTCTTCACTTGCACATCCAACGCACTAGACTTCAAGCATGCATCGCAGTAACAAGGAAAACACAAGTACATGAAAGAACACAAGGATACATACGTGGCAGTAGTAGAAAATGCTTGATGGGACTAATACATGTAGTTTGATGAAATACAAGCAGAAAAGGCACACATAGATGATGCCACGACGATTATTGTTTATATAATGTAGTGCTGCGATTTACAAAATGCATAGGGATTAGGAGACTTAAGGAGCAGGGGCAGTTAGGCTACAGACCTCACTAGGACGAAGCTACATACACAGCGTAAAGGAAATAGCAGTAAATAGAGGTCTTTTGCTCTGACTATAAAGCTTAATATGCACAATGCGGTTGTATGGTTTATTGAAGCAAAATGCGTTGCAGGCAAGGTCAAGTAAAGATTGAAAGATATGGTATATAAAAACTTAAATTGGTCTACAAATACCTTACAAATCACATTTTTGCCCCTCTTTTCATACCTAGCTCAGTATCCATGGTCTATCTAGAGAAATCCTAATAGAAAATTGTTCTTGTATCAAACTACATCTTCCATGATGAAAGTAAAAATGTGACCAATGAATGTATATTGTCTTTTTACTGGACTAAGGCTTAAGCTGCAGCCTATAGATTTCCTTCTTCCTTCACCACTGTGGATTTTTTGTCCCTGTGTCATTTTTGACACTCAAAGAAACTATTATTTTTATTTTTAGTTAATTGCATTTACTTTTAGAAACAGAAAAACAAACTATAATTTTTCATAAGAAATTGTTATGAGTATTTCATGGAC
>JGI24158J21664_10005785_pt1 | contig 16217 bp, 9 predicted proteins | sample Ectturendosymbi3_FD_21664 | JGI IMG/M metagenome (IMG submission 21664)
TTTTTTCGTAGGCAAGAGTTTGTAGTGACAATGAAGTAATAAAATATTTCACTGTGCAATCGCTGTTCATCGGGTGTTACAAGGTCTTCAAAACTGTTTTTGAAAATTTGAATGATGATTCTTTACTACTGTCGCTTTGTGTTTTGTGCCACGTATTCCTCCAACGTTATTGATTAAACGCGGAACGTTTAACTTTCAGCTTTTCATCTGTACTCATCTTGTCACCTGACTGTTTCAAGTGCAGTAGAATGAATACTTGCCACAATAAAAATGAGTTTATTCTACAGTGACAGTGAGCAAATGATTTCTTTCTGACGTTATCACATTGACAATGTTATCTTACTTAGGTCCATCAATTTGTGAAACAACATTTTTAGAGTTCTTTCCACAATATTTTAAGGTTTGTGCACATATTTGACACGTTTATTTTAGTGTACGTCATTTTGGATGATCGAGGTTGTTGTGAAGGGTTGTTCGCTTGAGGTCCAAGACAGAAATCCGAGTAGTTGATCGACTGACACCATGCAGTCAGCAGTGTGCATGGGCTTGCCCTCTACTTAACAATTCGCAGCTTTGCAACAAACAACACACTTCGAACTTGGGTTGCTGTCTCCTAAGCGCTAGAAAGAATGCGAAAACAGATGCCCCAGAACAGCTTCTGGATAAAGACCACACGAAGCGATTTTCAATGCAAACAAGATATCACATACAACCCCGACGCAAGACCGCTCGTGAGAAAGCATGCATCACTTCGTCTTTTCTTCGTCTTGAAAGTTCATACTCACAGTCACAGGGGTCCACAACCTTTTCGTTATTGCAGGCCGCATTACGTTTATTGTTATGAATTACGGTCGCCAGTGAGTTCAAGATGTTTTTATTTTTCTTGCATTGCTCTTGTTCGGCTTCCACGCAGAGCCTATAGCCTGCTTCCACAAGTCTGTTTGGCCGTCTTTCTACTGAGTATCCTCATACAGTAGACAAAGAGCTTTGAGAAATTCACGTCCGCCGTAACTTATATTTTAAATCGCATATGCACGGCCGCATAAATTTTACAGAACCACGCATCCGCCTTACGGGCGCAGGTTGTGCGCCCCTGTTCTGTGTCACACTTTGCTTGTAGTCCGTGTAGTTTTTGTTAAGTCAGCTCTTGTCCGAAGGTGACTGAGCATCAGATGCATTTCGAGTGTCTTGAAAAATTCCAAAAATTCAGTTAACTTTTTTTGGCGAAGAAACGTCTAGATGTCTGAAAAAAAAGTATGTCAACCATTTGTTGTTTCCCTCTTTGTTTAGGATCAAAGTTCCAGAAAGCTTCGATACCTGAACCCTTGGACCCTACTTTGTTGAGAGGCCTATTACAGGGCATTTAAAATTGTTTTTTGTGTGGTTAAAAAATAAAAAGCGAACAAATCGACGTAATTTGGATAAACGAACCGAAGTTAGTGAAATTTTGAAAGCCAATAAACATTTTTCCTACCCTGGCAATAAACATAATGATGACCGCAACGGTTACTTTCATTGGAGATCCTTATTGGCATTGTGTCGATCAAAGTTAGGAAAACAATTGCCCAAATATTTAGTGAAAGGAAGATTTATAGAATATTATTAAAATGGCAAACCGTCCTTGAATATGCTTCGATTTTCCATTCCCTGCAGTCGTTCGGGGAAGAAAGTGTCTAGTTCAGAGTTTGTCAAACCAAGAACTGCATTACTTTCGTTTGCCAATAAAAGCTTAAAAGCTTTCTCCTGTGGAAACGAACCTTATTTGTGACGTGCTGGTAAAGCTTACTATTTGCACACTGTAAGGATAAGACCACGGATTCAAAGGTGGATCAGACCAGGAAACTACAACTTAAGTGTTACACATTTTTTTAAATGGCAGGTGCATTTGTGTTGAAAACTACGTGTTCCAATCGCATTTATTTTAGGGAAAGAAGTGAGAAGACCTCAATTTCTAAAACATTCGAAAATCGGAAAGATGCGACGTATTGATATATCAAGGTTATTTCGAAACGTAACGCAATTTTTCAGATTTTTTTTGAATGCGTTTCTCAATATCCTGCTCTGATGCATTAAGTAGCAAACAAAAATTCCTGCAACATTTTTCTGAAACGTCGTGTTTGTGTGGCATGTTTTATACCTTGAGTCAATTTCCAATGCTTACGGAATCCACTTTGAAACTATGATAAATATGTGAGCGATGTTTAAAGGATTTAAGGTTGGGCTGCTTGAAAATGACTTTTAAATCATCATTGAATTGATCGAATGTCATTTTCAACCAGTTGTCACACTTGCAGCTGAGTTCACTTCGCCAAAGGTGAGAAATTTTTTTTGGAAAATCCGACATGGTCAACACGGTAAGAAATGATTCCTTGTGGATGCCACACACAAAAAACCTGGTGTGCCGACAGTGCAGGTGTTGTCACGAACGGGAACTTTTTTCGTCTGACACATTTCCTGGAGTTAGCAACATCTCGGAGTAATTTAATTGACAACGATGATTTGATGCCTTTTCAACCGACTAACGTATGGCGCAACTCAACGTCTTGGATCTTCGCGAGTACATGGCAACCTGCGGTTTGTTCATTCGTTGAACAACTTATTAATGTGCCTTTTACGATGAATGGCTGGTCATGGATGAACGAACTGATAAAATCTTTTAATTGAGTCAACCTTTATTCAAACGCTCCTGCGAATTGATATGCTTTAGCCTAAAAACTTTTTTGAAAACAATAATACGCAGCCTAAACGCGAAGAATCTTACACTGCACACAATGCCAGTCTGTGGTTGGGCTTAGTGTGGGGTCCGAACAGTTTCCAGGTGATCATTGGCTGCGCCTGAACACTGCTTGAACTCAAAGATAAAAATGAAATATTGATTACGTGTGAGACGAAATGGCACTGACGCTGAAGTAGTTGCGTTGCGCAAATGAAACAAAATCACTTCAAACGAAGCTGACTGCTTTTCAAAGGTGATGTTATTGATGTAACAGTCGGAAACAGGTTCGAACCACGGAGACCTCGTGATGTTTATGCCGCGCGTGGCTTGCATCCAGTCACACGAGTCCGGATTCGAGAATTATTATTAAAAAAAGGGGGGATGCTTGAAAAGATTACAAGTATTTGCATTGGCGAGTCGTTGGTAACTGTCAGGACTCTTGGCTTGATGATCGTTGCTCACGTCAGTGTTAGCAAATGAAGCTGGGGACCATTGTTGCGAGCTCTTTCCAAGAAATGTTCACAAACTTGTTGCCATTCAAATGCATACGCTTACCTTGAAATTGACCCAAGGACAACCATGAACTGTACCACGTACTACCACGAATTCTCGGGGAAAACTCTTGACATGACCAAGTACGTTCTGTGACAAGATGTCAACCTGCAGTCCGTGATCAGAAGTTTGCACTGCACTGTGGTCTCGTTTTGTATCTGAGGGCAAACGTGCCTGAAGTTGAATAAGGTCATTGGCTCCTTATTCTCATAGGTCTTGCTGAGTCGCTGCAGCTGCCTTATGCGCTGAACATTAAGTAACGATGAAGCTTGTCAAATAAAACATTGTCAATATGAAATAAAGGATGATTAGCTGGTTCAGAGATAGAGCTGCACTTGAGTGCACAATGCACATCAACAGAGCGACGGAAAGCACGCCGGGGGTGTCTCATGCAAAAGTAAAAATGTTTGTGAGTCTGAAGCTTATTTTATGTTATGCAAACATTAAAGTTATTCTGAATACATTTTTTATGAATTCGATGGCTGCAATGGCATGAGCGTCGGGGTAAAAGAAAGCCTGCACACTTGTTTGAAAAAATGACAGCGCGCAACAAAACTTTCAATTTGAGGTGTAAAATTGAAAACGAACTGTGGCTTATTATTTTCAAATATCAGGTAGTAAGTCATCCGTAATTCATGTCCTGTAATAAAAATGCAATTTTGCAGCAAATTGCATAGGGATACTGATTCCTCGCCGCCAGTTATTTCCGGGTAGAAACAAACCCAAGGCAAACAATTTTGAATGATGCCCAGATTTGGCAAAAGGGGGTTTCTAAAAAACATTTCCTTAAGTCAAGGGTTAAAGTCAACTGGGGAGCCGGCTAATTTCTTCGTTTTTGGATTTTTTGACAATGAAAAGTGGAAATTGTCATTACCGCCGGAACGAAAGACGATTTAGTGCGTTTGGTGAAGTCTCTAAACTTGTGTGCTGCGTGATTTCATCGCTTGATGAATCCACAAATTAAGGCGACAACTCTACACTCCACTTTTCACAAAAAGAGTTCCTGAGGTGAAATCTCATACTTTTTCTCGATGGAAGGAATTTACCCTAAATTAATAGGTAAGTTCAGAGCAACATTCTAAACAAGACAAATGTTCCGGATATTTTATATTAAAAGCAAAGAATAAGTTTCATAAATGCTTTCATGACAAGAGTGAAAAATAGTGGGCTCTTGACTTATTGCAAATATTGCCCAGCATTTCATAACCTGATTTAATCATGATTAAAGTATACATCTGAACTGAGCAACATTTGCATAATTCCGCAAAATTTTAATATGACCATGGCAAAATACTATGAGAGCACGTTTTGAACTGATTGAGCGAAGTAATTCAAGATGACTGAATTTCCTCATACATTTCTTATGCCGTGTTGCAGCAACTGCATACAAAGGCAAGAGACAATGGAACGTAATGTCAAAACGTTCGTGAGAACCATGCAGGAAATATTCGGTGACAAAATTGTCAATGATTTGCTAAATTTTACATTGCACAGCTACTTGAAATTTTCTAATTTCGCAGTTGAGGAACAGTCCAACTGCCGTAGTGTCAGGCTGTGGTAAAGGAGGTTGGTTTGTTTGTTCTTATTCACTAAAGCATAGGTTAAACTTGACTGCGACGTCTTCATGTCACTGCCGTCAACCGTCACACAGCTGGTTTCAGACGTACAAGTAGGCAATGAGATATCCGCTTGAAATCTGGAAACGTCTTTAAGCACATAGATAAAGAAGCGCTTAAGAGGCACGATGGGAAGGTTGGAAAAATTTACGTAACTGCAGAACTTCAGTGCATGAAAAAGTATGGGTGATTACCGTTTTATTTATTACTTTGCTTGAAACATAAAAAATTGGAACTTTGTCCAAAATTCCTTGCCTTTGCTCAATTTTTTCAACCTAAAGAGCCATCTGGTGAAATGTTTTTCGTCCACTCTGTGTTTGATTCACACGTTAAGCGGAAGTTTTCAAATGTCGTCTTGTGTTTTGCCCACTTTCTGCTTGCAAGGTTAGCACCAAATTAAAAGATGCTGTTTCAAACTGTACCTTATTTTGCACCATTCTATGTTTGTGTCACGCTATTCATTCAACAAAACAGCTAGCTCATGAAATATACGGCTATTAAAATATTATCTCAAACTCTTGGCGGCGTTCTGTTAAAATTTAGGCAAAATCACATTTAGCTCCAAGTCAAGCAAATCTTGTAAATCTGAAAAGATGTCGAAGCGTTTCATCAGTCGGTTGTTTCACGAAAATCAGGAATTCATCCAAACAATATTAACGATAAATAGTTGAGTCAATCTAATCTATATTTGCTTTTCGTTGTAAAGGTAATTACTTTCTTTGGAAAAATAGTTGCCTTCTTAACTCTATGCCATGAAGGGTTTATTAGCTTGAACTGGTTGTCATTTAAGTAAGAAGCATTGCAAGTCTCTGAACACACACTTAAAAAATACGGATGTTCAAAATAAGAAGTATGCTGCTTCGTAATGTCTAAAATGTTTTTTTTCAAAATTAAACCCAGTCTGTGTGATTAATTCCATGCATGAGCATCTGACGCATAATGCAATTCATGCGGTGTTCGCCGTGTTTACGAAAAAACTTCCATGTTTAAGGCCCGCACATTCAGGAATTAAGTGGTTTAGATTGCAATCGTGCCGATATTTTTTGCTAACCTATTCGAACGTGTGGGACCAGGGCTCTGCGTCGGAAAATAAGAAATGTCAAGTTGCCAAGAAAAGACCCCTCATTAATTGTCTGATGCAGGTAACATGACTAAGATGAAATTAAATGAAAAATATGCTCTTAGAAAAAGAGGCCTGCAAACTGGTGTTTTGAGGAAGTTTGAATGTACGCTGGATTTCAAACCGAATGAATTGTTTCAAAAGAAGCACCAAAAGCTGCCACAGCCACATAGAAACAGTATGAGTCTTTTGAACCGGTCGTTTGAGTCGGCGCCACCGTGAATAGGTGAGTGATTGTTTTGGGATTAAGGTAGATTGCGACGAGCATTCCAAACCTCAAAGTTTGGTTTACGTCATAATGTCTGGATTGTGAGTTCGTGAAGCAGACGTCGATGTCTGCCGCGCTCTTTCAGATATATGATCTGAAACTGCCTGACTGCTGGTGGCCTGTGGGTCGCTGAGGTGGTCTTTCGGCCAGAATGTTGAGGAACCTGATGGCAAACAGTTCCACTTTCTCGCTGCCGTTGACACAATGCATTCTACATTCATAGGGCCCATTAACAAAATTCAATATTTGCTGAAAACAGGATTTAGTGTTTTATCTTATTTCAAAAGGTTTACAGTTTGCCAGAAGAGCGCCAGACGTATTGTAAACATTAGTTTTGACTTTACCCTCAAAGAGGTTTCAGTTGCTTGTTTGTGAACTAGATAAATTACCACCTCCACGTTGTTTCTTTATTTCTCTGTCGTAGTGTCAGCCTACATAATGACCGGACTTTAACGCAATGAATTGTACACCCATCTTTAGTGATAAAACGTGTAAAGTTCATTCTTGACGGGATAATGCCAAGACATGTTTCGCAAATGTGCAATGCGAAGAAAACAGCCAAAGACTTTCCAAGCCAACGCAGCACCAAAATCAAGTCGAGTGGTTTAGGGCGTAATCTTGTGAGCAGGCTAAAATTTTGTTTCAAAATTTTTCGAAATGATCTCTACGTATTGGAAATTTGCCCCTCAATGATGTTTCAATGTATGAGGCACTAACGACTTTAAAGTAATCATTGGATGTCGAACTCGGCTGCGTACAGAAGAAACAACTATAAAACCGTAAAATTCAGAGATTCATTTTGGGCAAAGTTGCGAAATCTTTTATTTATCCTCCCCAACAAGGAACGTGGAATCGCTTGGTTTTCCCGTATACGTCAACTTGAAAGGTTTTCCGGTACAAGACACCCTCAATAGGCGATGATGATTGGTCAGTTGCAAAGGGAGGAAATGAGTGATTGATGCCTTAGGCTGCGGGCACAATAGTTCGGCCTAACGTGTTTTAACGATGATGAAACGATTTCCTCATGGAAAATTCCCCTTTCGATGCCCTGCAATTATTCAGCTGTTTGCTCCAAACTCCAAATGGATCTTGCCATGCTTGATACAACGATTGGACGTTTGGCAAAGAAAGTTATTCCAAATCTCTTTCAAAGTTGTTTAACCACAAAAATGTCAGGCACCCGGTCACGATGCCAATTTCCCGAGACTTTGCTCGTTATCTGCATCATTCGCAACAGGCTTCATTTTGCACAGGAATATATGTGCCTTGTCTATACCTTGTTGGTAGATTTGGCACACACTCGCGGACGATGAAAATTCGGGGTGACTTTAAACTTGTTGGAACCACTCACATCAGTGTTGTCCGGACGTTTTAGTGCTGTTAGTTGAAGAAATTGTCAGAATCTAATTAAACTGAGTCTGAAAGCAATACATAATATCTGGGTTAATAATAAATTACGTATAACGATGACGGCCGATTAAAATTGCTCATTTTGAAACATTCAAGTCCTGAATAAAAACTCTGTGAACAGCTGCATCGCATGAACCGTATTTTTCTGGATGCTATGCAAGGCTTAACAAAGTAATGTAACTCACCTACCAAGTTACCATCAGTTAAGTTTTTGCACTATACTGTATACCTAAATGCACTTAAGTAATTCGGTCTCAATGGTTTTGCCCATTCAAGCGATTCTTCTACAACTCGTTTGATCAAATGCAAATTGGCGCTGACATGTAATTTTATCAAAAATGGAAACCGAAGAGTATTAGTGTGAAACCCTGTTTCTTAGCATGAGCTTAAAAACCACTTGACTAATTCTGACGGATTTGTTCACAGAATTATGAAACAAGCATATCCTCATGATCATATAGTATTTCGTACCCTGCCAGGCCTATACGAAATGAAAAGAATGTAAGGTGAACAAAAGAAAGCTTAGCATGGTTTCCTTCTACGAATGTCGTCAACTGAACTTAAAAGCAATTCATCGTGAGTTCATGCTTAATCTTTTCACAGCTTTTTCTCTGCTGCAACCACGCACCACTTATTCCATGCTGTACGTTGCAAAAGCTTCGTCATATATCTGCCTTTCTACTTTTGCTACCAGCTCTCCTTATGTTTTGTTTAGATAGGCTTTACAACTGTTGTTGACACACATGCACGTTCATTCCAAGGTTGAAGGTACAGGCATGCTTTGGCTCAGTTTCGCCGATGACACTTCGCTCAGCAGCGCCATCTACGCGAGCTGTAAACAAAGCAAAGTTAAGATAGATTAACTTTTTCGAATGCTTCGTTCTCTGCCCTGTGTGTGCGTCTTCAATAAGGTTACCTTGCCTACTGAAAATTGAGATTGTTTTGCCTTGTTGTGTGGGTACGGCTTCATTACATTTTCTCGTTAAACACTACTTGGAAGCGAAAACCTTTTCTGAGAGTCAGCATGTTCCGATATGGTAAAAAATGTACTAATGATCAATCCGTGAAACAACAGCATTACCTCGAAACACTTTTACAAAAACGTTTCATGTTAGTATAATGGCAATAAACGCTCGATAGAAAGAAAACAATACATTGACATGTTCAACGGATGCTTTCATATTAGAGACACATGTTCTTTCACAATTCCGCCAGATCTTTAATAAAACGCATCAAGACTACGCAGGGCAAGACTCATTTTAGACTTGTGTTTTTTTACGGTTGTCTTTTTGGGCCTCCATACACTCGTAACCATCGGGTTCACATGTCGCACAATGTGGCTGCAAAAATAAGTTTTTGTGTTTACAACAATCTTCCTATTCCAAAAACATCTTAACAATCACTGGCACTGAATGGTAAACAACGAACAAGACCAAACTTGCTTAACAAGCCTTGCTATCGACATCACATAGACAACAAATTAATGGCAAACAAACGAGTCTCTGGATTTGCCGAGTCAATCAAATCTAAACCTGCAGTCATTAAAATTTTACTGCAATTATAATTTCGGACACTTGTACTTTGAAAAACAAAAGTGACTTTGACCTAAAGTTTCCTCGTTTTGCTTTATCATGCAATGGGATTTAATGAGGTAACTTCCGTCTTGGAAAACCGATTTGCTACGATTTTTCACATTGCTTATTTTTTTGCCTCAAAACGTTTGCTTTCGGGTTTTCAGCAAGATTTCATTTATTTCTCATGTACAGATGTAGGACGAACGAAATTACTGTTGCCCAGGAGTTTAATGAAATTTTACACCTGTGTTGATTTCTATTTCCAAGAATAAAATGGTTTAAATTGTGCCTTTATAATGACCAGAGTTTTAAAACATTCTCTGTACAATAGATCACCAAAATTTACGATAGATCACCAAAATTTACCTCATCAAAACTTTTTCAAGTGATCAATGTGAAATCATCTGAAGTGAGTCGAATTGTCATCGTAGATATCAACTCTGGAAATGCTTTTCAGTGGGATGTTGGGTTGTAGAAAAGTCTTAAGTACTGAAAATGTTTAAACGCAACTATCAAAAGGAACCTTTCGCAGAAAAGGATCACATTTTGTATTGTTGAATAAAGTAGATATTGCGCTCCTTAGGTAAAAACCCTCAGCTTGTTTTCAAAGATAATGAGATATTTGCAGTGGTGTAGTGGGGTGGGAGCGCGTGGGAAAGCAGTTCCCACCCGTTCATTTTTTGGTGTGTGGAACGCCTTCGCACGCCTTTTTGCAGGAGATTTACATTAAAATATGGCCGCGATCTCACAGATGTGCTGGCGACACGTAGATCCGCACTGCTAGTCAAAAGTCTACAATGATACCGGAAGATTCAGTGTGGAAATTCGTGTAGGGGAATGCTCACTTTATTTGAAATATTCGGTGCAGTCTTCCTTTTCATTTGGTATGGGAACGGCGTTCCCGCACCTCTTTTTTAGCACTGCAATGCACCCCTGGATACATGTACAAGAAAACAATTGCAATTGAAATGATATTGTGCAATCGGCAAAAACAAAGTCACAGGGAAGCCATTTAGACCTGGTGTACAATTAATTTATGACAATGGAACAATAAACTAAAGAATAACTATCAAAAGTGTTAAGTATGGATCGTGAAATTATTTTTAGACAACTATGAATCGTGAGATTACTTTCTGAGTTCGAAATTTTAAAATGATTTTTGCAATGCACTGATTATGATAGCAGGAGTTACCGAAACGTTTGCAATATGTCATTGTATCGTTTTCTTTGGTCGTGATTTTTAGTATGTTATACAGAACAAGTGTGAACTAAGAAAAGGGTCTTTATTTGCTCCAAAGTTGGTTTATGTTAAACAATACACGCTCGGAAATGCGAATAAAATTTGCCGAGCCGTCCATGTTGAAAAAGTTTAAATTACCCAAATAATCCAAACCACCAATGCAGTTGTGAATTATCTATGAGATAATATAATAAAGCACATCGTTTAATACTATATTAAAGCACTCGGCGTCATTTAAAGCAACAAAAAAATTTAATAATTTTATCTGCGTTATGTTGAACACCCCTTTTTGCCAACCGCAATTAAAATTTTTGCAAAAATATCTTAAATGTAGCTGATTAGCTGCCACATTTGGAAATAGATCATAACTCTTTTGGAAAATTTCAATTGCGAAAGCATTAAATTTGTTTCACTTTTTCAAAATTGCGCAACTGAGGTTCGACGAAGGTAAAGACTGACCACATGATGGTTGATTCCGAACGTGAACGCAACAAATGTTAAGTAAAATTTTCGATTTTCTTGTCGGAATAAACTGCTTTTATCATTGCACGTTTTCCTTACAAATGAAAATAATTTTTTCGGTTTTACAAAAAGAAATTTTTCGTTTTTTTTCCTATTAAGCTTTTAGTAAAAATGTTTTTCTCGTAATGTGCAATTGGTAAATTGAAATTTCATCACTCTTGACTTCACTTGGAAAAATGCATTGGGCTGCCACCTGAAACAATCCACTATTGCCCCCGCTGGAAAATTCTTTCCGACACTCATATTTGTGGAGAGGTAATGCTGAAATCGTGAAATTTAGTGGCCATCACCAAACATAGAGCTTGCTTGAGGTGAATCTTCATCACATACAGTATTTTGACCAACTGTTGTAATTGGTTCCACCACTTGCGTTTCCAGCAGAAAGGGAATGGCTTAACACTTTATATGGAAACAGAGTGAAAAGCTGGTTTGGCTGCCAACTAAAGAAGTGATAGTCCAATTTCCACTTTCCAGCTTATGGCGTGATTGCCGTTTACGCGTGCTTTTTAAAGTCTCCCAGAGCAAAGGAAGAGCACTTGCTGTCCCAATTCACCTTCTCAGATGCGTAGCGGGCGCAACGTAAAAAGGCTTCTCTTTCTGGAGGTCATTCAAAATGACTTAAGCATGCTCTGTTCGCTGAGGGCAACCCGTTACCGTTAGACATAGCTTTTGAAAACTTTTTTTAATGACAGTGAACGCAGTGACCAAGCACGAGATCAAAACAGAGTGCGTTATGTAGACATGACGACTTCTACAAAACAAAAACGTTTAACCAACATGTTTTCTTTAGGCTTACGAATTCTCAATTCATTTTACCAATCACTGAAAACTAACAATGTTAAGAATAGCGCAGTTTTTTTGTTTCTCAACATCCAGGCGTAAATGTAGTGGTATAAAAATAAGCCATCATAGAGTGAAACTGTGCAGAAAACAACGAAGAAACTTCACAAATCACTGACTCAGGGTTGTTTACACAGAAGCTTATCTGTTTTCTCTCAGCAAACAATCCCCATGTTGCCTAAAAAATAAATACGTAAATTGAGATACAATGGCACTGTAAGGTTCAGTGGTTATCAAATCATTCAGGTAAAAAATTGTGCTTTATGAAATATTTTGACAAATTTTAGTTACAAAAAAATTGCAAAAACCATTAAAAATGAAACAAACAACTTACTAAACAAATGAAGAATTAAACAGTTAATAAAGAGAAAATGTTTCTGATTTTTGTTTTAAAGTGACCAGTGCGGATGCGTAGCAAGTACAGAGCCGTATCAGCCGCCCTACATACCCCCCAATTGGTGAAGGTCACGCTGTCACAGGGGGCCCGAATTTCAGTCCGGTTGCCACTGGGGGCTTTGTAGGCTTAACCCCCAAATATGGCTTCAAACCCTTAACATTGAAATGTGAAACACAAACGCTAGAGGTCAGTGAAGTTTTTATCAATTCGTATTCTATTTTGTCCTGTAATTTATAGACAGAGCAGTACCTGCCGCTGTTTCCTAGAATAACATCGCCGGATCATTTTTGATACGTTTTGTGAGCGTTTTTGGGGCGAAGTCGATTGCTAGCATTAATTATTATAACTCATCTTTCACTAGTTCAGCTTCTGCAAAAGTAAAACTTACACGCATGAAACAGTAAAAGCCTATAATGTATAATGTTACTGTGAATTGAAAATATGTTGTATTACTCCTATGTCTATAGCCGACGGCCTACATGTTTGATCGAATTTTGATGCGACTTCCACTTTACGCTAGTCTACACTTTCGAATTTGTGATATTCGAACAGTTCTGAGTGTGCAAGGGTTAGTGTTTTCAGTCTACAGTCTAGTTGACATAGAAGAGTGGTTCTAACCAAAGGAGCACGTCTCCCCAGAGGGGGCGTCAATGAATTTACAGGGGACGTGAGACCTTACGCGCTGTACACCATGGAAAGTTTGAGCGATAAATTTGTCAATAAGAACTACTGCCATAGAATCTGTGACCTCACAGCAGCTATGGATAATGAAACTATTGCATTTGAATTGTGTCATCATAAGACCTTTTTTGTGTCCTATACCGTTGCAAGTGAAAACCTATTAGAAAGTTAATTAAATCTGTCATATAAATCACACAGAGCTTTAAAACTCCATTCGATTTTTGCTTGATTTTTTAAAATTTGTATTGCTTGGTTTAAATCAAGATTAAAGTTATCAAATGATTTAAATCAATCAACCCTGATAGTTAGAACTCAGAATAGTTTACTTAGCATTCACTGCTAGGCTTGCCCAACAAAGCAGTGAAATGGATTATGGATGTTAACCATGTTGGTCCACGTAGGCCTTGGTCTATATTTGTTAACATTTATAGCCTATTTGAGATGCAAAATGTTAGTGATCTAAGCATGTGCCATGCCACAGGAGATTAACAAGTCTAGACATCCGAAGGGTTTATGCGTGCGTATTTCGGCTAGTTTAAAAAGCACAACGCGCACGCTCTTTAAGCAAAATTGAATTTAACTCATGACAAAATTTATTAGTTCGCGCTAATGCAAAAAACACATTAAATGCGGTGCATTTCTTTTTACCGGCCTCAGGTTTGCTCCTTCGGTAACAGTGTTTTCATAATTGAACGATACGCTTGATCCTGATCTCCTGCGAATTTTTCTAATTTTGCGTTTCATTACAACATCTCTAAATAATCATCGTTCATTAAATGACAATGATTATAACCCAATTCCTTAATAAGCTCGTTCAAAAAATTTTAGTTGCAAACTACGAGCTTAATATGGGTATTGGGTACTGGCGGAAACAATTTAATAATTTTATAATTAATTAGCGCAAGTTGCAAATGCTGTGTTGTGAATGAAATATACATTTTCAGAAAGTCTAGCCACCCTGCACAAAATGGGTCCACCAATTAAAGACTTTCTGGCGACGATTCTGCCGAAATTGTGTCAGCAAGTGGAACTAAAAAAACAGTGAAATATGAAAAAATAAAAAATTAGGATATTTTGTTGTGAAGGCCATTCGGCCTCGAGTTGTGTCATAACGTTGAAATCCATTTTTTAGAAATCACCATTAGCGGGGCACCTGTAAGTATTTTGGGGGGGGCACAGTCAGTGCCGTATTAGCTATGAGGCCCGTGAGGCACAGGCCTTAGGGCCGCTGCAGTCAACGGCCCCCAACATGAAAGCTGGCATTCAATACAGTTATAGCCTGCCTAGGCACTATGATTGTTGCCCAACGTTCAATGCAACATACCAGGGATCCGCAAATAGTGGGTCGCGACTCAAATTTGGGTTGCGAGACCTTGCGAGACCTTCCACTCGGGGTCACGAAATAATTTAAATTTACATTTTCATTAGACAGAATAAATGCGACCATTTAGGCCTACTGTTTTATGTGCTACGTTTCATACAATTTTGTGCACGAAAGTTGCTACTGCCAAAAGTATGCCTAGCCCTAACATTTATATTTAATTATAGAGTATTTTCTACAAAATTATATGCTCAACAAATGTTTAGGTCGCGAGAATTTAGAACTACTTTCTAGGGTCGCTCCAAAAAGTATTTGGGGGCCCCTGCAATATGCAGACTATGCGTGCAACAGGAAAAAACACATTACAGGCGCTTGTGACATAGACGAACGGTATGGGATCTTATTCATGACAGAGAGGAAAAGAGCAGGGCATGAAACATGTTAGGATGGTAGTCCAGCTGTGTCAGGTAGAAAGGCTAACTTTGCAGTGAAGGTTGTCGTCCTTGAGTGTTGTGAGAAAACAGTGTAGCTCATACCTGAGATTACGAACATCGTAAATTCAGGCCAAACGCAGCGGAAGTACAAATGTGGAGCGGCTAAAAGAAAACTCAGAGTAGAGCAAGAAAAACGAGATGAGCAAATTAAGAAAAAGATGCCATTTCTGCTGACATGGGTTTGAGACAAGCTTGATCTCTAACATTAAACGTAAGAACTAAGAAGCCATCATTGGATAAGAATAAGTGCGGTATAACGAAGCCAAAATAACGTCAAAGTCTAGTTATCAAATCAGTGTGCTGTAATTGAAAGCGATGCCAATGTCAATGTTTCACAACCACCAACAACGTTTAAATCATTTGTCACTGATGAGTATTGAGAGCGAACTATTACTGAAACAAAACTTTCGACAAGCTGATACATGAATTTGCTTGCAAAAAAGCACGAAGAGCACTATTATAGTTTGAGTGTCCAGCATGGTGGGAAAAACAGAACTTTTTCGTATTCCTGAGTCAGGGGCAAATCCAGCCAATCCAGCCGCTAAGGTTTAGGGGGGGCGATTTCAGTAATATTTGGTAGTCAAGTCTCATTACGAGTTAAAACTACTACATGAGAGATGAAGAATACTTTACAACACTGCTACGACAAAACAGTGGATGGCAAAATGGCCTCAAATCGCGAATGCTGTTGCGCGAATTGTACAAAATCATGGTGGATATATTTACTTTCGTAGGTTTTAGGGGGGTGATCGCCCAATCGCCCCCCTGGATCCGCCCCTGTCCTGAGTTTATGATAGGTCAAACGTTTTCATTTTAGAATTGCATATCTACCATTTTCATTTGATGTTGCAGATTTTTCGCGTGATGAACACGAGTATTATGGGACAGGGGCGTAACGAGGTTAGATAGCGCCCGGGGCGAGAAGCAAGTTTGGCCCCCCCATGTTCGAAACTGAGGTCATTCGGAAGCAAATGTGCTGTATTGACGAAGGCACTTGTGACATTGTTGGGACTTTTCGGCGGCCCCCGCACCCATTCGGCGGCCCCGCAGTGATTTAGCGTCCCCATAGTGACTCGGCGCCCGGACAATTGCGACCCCTTGCACCCCAGTCGTTACGCTCCTGTTATGGGGGCACCATACGACATTGGTTTTTATTGAAAAGATGGGTGGGCCCGAACAATTGTGCCTCAGAACCCCTAAAAGCCTCATCTGGCACTGGGCACAGTTAGGCTCCTACGGCACTGTGCAAGTATTGCAGGTATTTAGATTCAAGAGCTGTATTCATGGACATTGCAGCTCGGAAGAAAAAGCTTGGATTGCACAAACTCTTCACATTTTTCCGCATCCCTGTTACTGAATGATAAGCCGTCGTACCTGTTTGAAATTTCCTCCGAATCGAAATAGTTGATGTTGATACGATATGTCATCTTTTTTGCCAGATGCTCCAGGGCCGATTTGTTTACACT
>JGI24158J21664_10005786_pt1 | contig 16215 bp, 12 predicted proteins | sample Ectturendosymbi3_FD_21664 | JGI IMG/M metagenome (IMG submission 21664)
TGAATCCGTAGAGGGTTTGAACAGCTCTCTAGCTCAATCGCCTGGCGAGTTATAGGATTGCAAAGCTCTGCAAGAAAAGTGGCGCACGCGGGACTTACAGGGTTAAACACATTCAAAATCACAACTTTTCTTCATCTTGAACGCAAAAGTATCATAACTGAATACTCATTCTACAACTGCATCAGATACAGGAAAGCAAAGACAAGACAAAGCATATGTAGCAACTAGCAAGTTGTCTATAAGGATGCCAATTATGTTGCCAATGCAGAAACAAATGTAGCTGTTTGGTGTTGCCCATGCACAAACAAAAACACAATTGAAATTGATCTGTCAAATATTTTATTTTGCGAATAAGTTTCAGTAAAATTTCACTATTTGGAATGGTGTTAAAACGCTTGAAATTACTCAAATTTTTAATGGTGTGCGGCACGAACTTTTCCTACACACAAGCATACGGGTGTTGGAAGAGGGGCAGGAATTTGAAAATTTCAGCAAAAAAATCTTTATTGGTAATTTCGAGTGCCAAAAACCAAATTTCACCAGTTTTGGCCCCCCGTAGAAAAACGTTAGGAAAAATCCACCAATGGGCCCCCTTGGAAGAATTCCTTCTGACGCCCGTGTACACAAGCATGCAAAATGACACCATTTTTGTGAAAAATTGTGTTGTATTACACCATCTGGCAACACTTTTCAACAATACCAATGCGGTAAGCAATCCATGGCAGGGTAACAGACTGTGCACGGTGTATTCTGCCAATTACGAAATCCTGCAAAATTCACTGCCAAATTACAAATGATGTTAGAAATATTCTCGAGAAAATATTGCCAAAATTCTGCAACGCTTTTTTTCATTAAACGATTTACTTTATCACTGGACCCAATACTAGTTGAGTTACTTAAACTTACAATCTTTAGGCAAAAAAGTGGGGGGCAAGGCCCCCCCAGAAATAAAAGTGGGGGGTCTAGGCCCATGCGACCCCCCGGTTCCGCCACCTATGCTACCACCGTAACTTCAAGTGCATCTTCGAAGATTTGTTGCCATGTCATTGTTACGCAACAAAGGCCAATAGTACAATAATTCGCTCCCGAGTTTCGCTACCTGCCTCTGCAGGCAAAGAAGCGGATTAAGTGAACTGCAAGCTCATCACCGCATGTTACCAGAACAGTGAACCTCACTCTTGTCTAGTGTGAGTGTCATATCGGCAAACAAACTGTCATTACAAGAATTAACTCAATTAAGCGGAATTAAACTGCTGATTTTACGTTTTCTAGAAATGTTTGCTTCTTAGTCCCAATTTCCAGGGGGGGGGGCAAATGCCCGTTTTGCCCCCCCCTGCGGACGCCCATGGTTCGAATCAACGTAGCTGGGATCTTTCTAGTCGAAGAAGTGGCTCGATATTCAGGGCTTTAAGAAGTTCGCAGCTGCGCACTTTGTCGCGAAGTGTCACACCGTGAACTCTTCGCAAAAACCCCATCTCTGCCGCTTGTACTTGGGATAGTATTCCCTCAGCTCGGTCAATACCCAAGATTCGTAACTGTCGGCAGGCAATTTCCAGCGGCTCCATGTAACTTCCTCTAATGACGTCATACTGTTCAATGGACCGTGGCACAATCTTTTTGCACGCAGTGCTTCTCAAACGGGAGCCACTTGGCTCACGAAGGGAGGAATTTTTAAATCTTGGGAGAAAATTTACTTCAGGGAGGAATTGGGGAGGAAAAGCTGTGGAAAAAACTTAAGTTTATATTCCTATTAGTTTATTCAACACACAAAAAACTGCACAGTGAGTTTAGTTTAAATGGGAATATCTACAGTACGCAAGCACAAGCTGCTTCAACATCATCGTTTGAGCCAGTTCTTTCAGTCCAATGCTTGGCCGCATTAGATCTCAGGGCAGGTGTTGAGCAGCCAATCAATTGTCTCACCATCTAGATCAGGCCGTGCAATCCATGGGGAGGTCGATGGATTGGATATGGGAAGACAACACATTCAACGATTTGATCTTCTGCGTCACCCTCACAAGCCGCAGAAGCAGCCATACCCCATTTGTGCAAACAAAAGCAGAAACGTTCAACACCGGTGCGGAGGCAGTTGAGCCGGACCCACGCTGCCAGTGACGCAGCCAGGAATTTTGTTCAGGAGGTCAATGATCTGATGCACATCCGATTTTTCCTTCCGTTATTTCCGAACAATTGAAAATTGGTGTAAAGCACCAGTAAAAATCTTATCAAGTTTTTTTCGGAGGGGGGCATGGCCTCTTCGGCCTCATTCTGGCCGCGCTATTGCGCGCTGCTCTTGGCAGCGCCATTCATGGAGGTTGGATCGGACATGAAAGCAGAACCGTCACCAGAAAGTTTTCAATAGGGTGCTTTACAATATGAATTTTGATAAAAACTCCACCGATAAACAGTGCTTCATAATTCAATTTGGGGGAGTTCGATCTATGTTTGGGGAGCTAAGTCCCCGTGGCGACGGGACGGGATGAAAGTACGGAGTGTCGTAGTGGACTCCAACCTTTCTGCATTCCGCTGCACTTCTGTTACTGTCGTCAGATGAACTGATGTGTTGTTGAGCAGCGGGTATAAAATGGGTGTCTCGATTTGAGCTGACGTGCATTCTCACTCGATGGGCAGGTGAGCGCTGAGTGGAGCAGATGTCATGGCATCATGGGACGGCATGGCAGAGACAGTGTGGCTCTTTTGCGACGAAGCTCTAGGTTGTTGGATGCCTGCGAGTGTAGTAAGATTGTCCGCAGGTATAGGACGCTGGCATCCAGTCACAGTTTGCAAGGGGTCTTTGATAGCAGCGTCAATGAGGCAGGTGTGAGCACTGCGTCACCAGACAGGAGTGCAGTACTCTGCTGTTGAATCGAACAGGCTAAGGTGGCCGTTCGCAACGTTGTTGTTCCAGCACCCCAGCAAGCTGCCTCAGGAGTGCGATGCGTGATATCAACTTTTTGCGAAGTGACCGAGTGTCCTGTCCAACATTCCTCCGAAGTATGTGGGCTCGGAGCAAAGGGCAGGGTTTCGTTGTTGTGGCTGATATTCAGCTTACTTGTTGTTTAGCTTACTTGTTGTTGAAGTTGATGACTACCAACACTGGTTTTGTAGTACTGAGCTTTAACTTCTAGGTCTGGTGGTATTCACCTGCGGTTGCCATGTCTTTGCTTTGCACCCCTTCCACTGTTTGTCAGTCTCCGTCAGCATGCACGACTGCTAGGTTGAGGCGTATGCATACTTTCTGGAGAGGTAGTCGGCAGGTCAGATATGTAGATGTTGAGAAGAGGTGCCAAGACTGATCCTTGAGGGACGCTGATCTTGAGACGTCGTAACCTGTTGCGTTTGGGTTGACGGTGGTAAGGGTGAAACTGCGATTACCAACCAGCTTCATGACCAAGCGGACCATACACTTGTCAGGCAGCAATCGCAGTAACTTGCGGGTACAAGCTGCTTTAACTGCAGTGACAAAGGAGTCTATTGGTTCATAGTCGTCTATTTTTTCTTCACAGTAGGTAGTGTGAAATTTTTGCAATTATCATTTGTGATCTTTGTTGGGGAGGAATTGACAGAATTTGGGTTTATAAGGGAGGAATGTGAAAAAAACTTTGAGAACCACTGGTCTAGCGGCTGTATTTGGGCAAACGTAAACAATTACATTCTCACTTGTCCGTTAAAAAGACCCTTTTCCGTTGCAGATGACGTAGAAGCTATTGTATTAAATGAATACCGAGTTTATTTCAACACCAAGTGTATCGAAATATATCTACACAGTAAGAGGCGTTACAGCATTCATGCAAACAAAAAAGCAATGGCCTAAAATTTATTAGTCAACAATCAATGACGAAATTCCGCATGCACACGCCATCAGGTTGGTTAAAGTGCGTGCCACCTGTAATCTAAGGTTGTTCGTCCCATAATCGAAGTTCAACTGGTTTACTAAGCTACTAACGCCAATAATGCTGGCTTTTCAACAGCGTTTCCTAACCTGACTACATTGGATGGCTGAGACATGATTTAGTGAAAGGCTTCAGAATAAACCTACTCCGGTAATAGTGGCGCAGCCAAGAAAAATCAAGAAATGAAAAGAACAGGACATGCTTCGCCGGCACACCATTGATAGACTTGTAAGCACCCTAGGCAAAATCCATTCCAGCGCCCACCCCTCCAATACAAAGACATTTTACATAATGTCACCTTGTACATTACGGACAGTATGGCGTAACTGACGGAGGGCAGGGGTGTGAACCGTCCCCCCGGCAAGCTGCAATGTAAAAACCAGGCCCTCAGCTTGTATTTCGGTATTAAGTTGTTTGTACTTTTTTTTCGGATATATACATTTTCATGCGGGACCTTGTTGCCGCCCTCGAAAATATCGTCTAATTGTCGATCTGAATAGCACTGACAAGAAGCTCGCAACAAAGCAAGACCGCCAGACACTGCAGAACTTCGATGAAAAGCAGAATTGTCATTCGTACATTGCGTAGCAAACAATATTATCGTGTTTTTACGGTACTGATAAGAGTCCAGACGTTTGCATTTTCGCTCGTTTCAAAGAAAATTGTGAAGTTATGCCTCTGCGCAGTTTCGCAAATTTTAAGTTAAGAATGAGTCTCATAGGAAGGAGTTGAGCGGGTCCCCAAAAAGCGCGGGGCCCTAGGCCATGGCCTATTTGGCCTATGCGTAAATCCGTCACTGCTGGTGAAGGTGGCGGAGCGGAGCTCCGGCAGCTTGACACCACTGGTGTGGACGCAGCCAAAACTCAACTGGAATTAGTTGAATTCCAATAGAATGTAGCAGTGAAAGAAATATTTTCTGATGGCACGCCTGAGAACTTGTCAAAGAAAGGTATCTCCAAAATTTTTTCCACTCCTCACAAATAGTCTGGAAATTCTTGCGTTGTTTGGGTCTACCTGCTGCTGCTGGAGGGGTGAATTGTCCCCTCCTGCCAGCTACAGTAAATGTAAAACTCAGGCCCCCACTTGGCTTACATTTCAGTTTTAGTATTCTTTTGGTTTTCAGTATTTTTTTGCGTTTTTCGGAGTATTTATTGGTGATTTAAGGTTTTAGTATAGCTATCCACATCCCGATTCACGGTCATTTCTCAGGGTTTTTCTTAGTGTTGCTAGCAAGCCCCCTAGAGTGGGCAGTGGACCTTTTTCAGCTACATTTTCCCTCCTGGCCCAAACATCTAGTTACGCCACTGACTGCTGACAGTCCGCACTGTCAAAAAAGAAGCTCATGAAGAACAAGTATTGCATCTGTATCACGAATAAAACCTTGACCATTACATTCTATTCACTGACACTACCTTGGAGCAAAAATTTAGGTAACTGCCAAGAAGCACAAAATGCCATTGCTCCCATCAGCAGAACAATATATAACGCTGACAGCGTTTGTTAATATCTGTATCCATTAACCGGATTTTGTATATCTATATACAGTATAATCGTATTAAATTCTCATGTCACGTTTTTGTTAGAAAAATCCAAGACGTCACATTTGCATGATTTTATGGGAGTGACCGGACATCGAAAAATTTTGACATTTGTAACCGGACCCTTTCTTAAAATAATTGAATAGCCCTGCTATAGGCTTTGTCAAATGAATATAGCAACCCGTAACTGTTGCATATGGAAATTCTGATCTAAAAACATTTAAAGCTACACTCTCAAAATCTAGCAGTATTCTCTCAGGAGAGACCAAAATAATCATTTTTTTACTTCATTCAACATGCAATCATAGACAACTTGAATCTTGTTCTGTACAAGGCAGTAAATGCAGGCCCGTCACCAGGATTTAGGAGCAGGGGGGCCAAAAACCAGAGGGAGGAGCCAAAAACCAGAAGGGGGGTCACATTTTTAATATACAGTATTGGATGTCTGTAGCAACCGGGGGCCAAACATTAAATGGGGAGGGCACCGATTTCAAATGAGGGGAGCGGGCACCACTGGCCCCCCCGCTGGTGACGGCCCTGAGTAAATGGCGGCAAGATTTATGCCACGAGCGAATTCGAAATGTATTTAGTGCGGTTAAAAATTATGTGCAGTATTGTGTACAAATGTGCGTGTTGATCTGTCTAGTGATAAAGAGTCTAAGGGATTAATTGTCTGGGTGTTTAATCGTCTGCGTGATTAACTATCTGGTGACTAAATGTCAGTGATTAATTCTCGCGTGTTTAAATGGCTGTACACTGGTGATTTCGGGTTTTAGTATAGAAATCCACATCCGGATACACTTTCATTTCTCAACTTTTTTCTGTGTGTTGGCAAGTGGGCCTCTTCACCTAAGTTTTCCCCCTGATTGAAACCCCTAGTTACGCCACTGATTACGGAAATAAGGATGTTTTTTGTACATTAGAAACGCTCATTAAATGAATAACATTTTATACAAAACTGTGGCATAGCTTGCATACTATATGTGGGCTTGAAATTAACAGGAAATATATTAACCTTTCTGCGGAAAACCTGAAATAGTGTAATACCTCTATTTTCTCATGAACTGTTGCACGATCGTGTGTTCCATTCACTTTCATCATGTTCATCACATTCTGAACCATTCAGTTCTGTTTCTTTGGTCCTTTTTTGGCCCTCCTTTGGCTCAGCACACTAAGCAGCCCCCTAGTTCGCCTAATGATAGCACTGGCACTAACTGTAGGTGTGAATAAGATGGATTAATAAACTGATAGCTTTGCGGTGTTTGAAAGCTCCCATTTTGTGGTCACAGAGCGATGAAGTTCACGCAAAACTGCGTTTGCTTTACCACTCCGCGTATCAATCTCCTTGTTCTGCTGACCGACACACGTGAATACCACCTCAAGTACTTGAACTTCTCCACCTGCTACAATATATTGTCGCTCACTTGCAGTTTTGGTTTCTGGAGAGATACCATACCTCCGTCTTTTTAGTGATGATTTTAATTTCCACTTGGTCACACGCAGCTGAAAACGAATAAAGTGCATGTTGAAGGCCCAATTCAAATCGTGCGCAAAATGGGGGACGCTCTTTCATGAATAAGACATGCATAGCCACATTCAAAATAAATGAACACCGTTTCTGTAGAGAATGCCGAAAAAATGATAACAAACACGGTATTACTTAGGTCTCTTCAGATTGTACAAACGCTGTTCCCCTGTGAGGACTACATTCCTCCTACTAGGCTCCTGCAAGTAGCACAGTTTCATATGAAAAAATGGGTTCCGGAGTCGCTTGCTGCCAACAAATGGCCATTAAATTTTTTCCGCATTTTCCTACCTTGCCATAAGCAATAACGTGTTGTGCCAGGCAGGGTTGTCGCAAATTGAGGGGACCAGTGGCGGCGGACCCCCAATTGCAAACGGAAATCTTTGGCGACATGTGCCGCCCCGTGGTTTATTGGCTTCCCATCAACCAAAACCTGGTGTTAAGACAAGCTTGTCAAAAGACATTTGTTGGTTGTTGAGAAACAAATATTTGGAAATATCTTAAACGGTCTACGGATTAATCTTCAGCAATATCAAAGACACAGTACAAAAGTAGCCGAATTACTACTATCGTCCGCGTAGCGCAATCTTCTCACATTCAGTCTTCCTTTGCTTCTGTTTAAAACTTTTAATATCGCTGTAGGGAGTACTTTCCTGCATTCAGTTGAAAGCACTTTGCTATTAAATTTTCACACCTCAGACAGCTGTATGTCATTGGTTTATTATGAGCAACAGGCAAAAAACGACAGGAAATAAGTGCAGGAAAGCGAAGCGCTACTTCATCTCAGCAATGCTCGCTTAGACCGACGTCTTTCTTTCTTGCGTTTCTGCAAACAAACAGAAACACATTTGCAGTTCATATATAATTTTCTTTGATAATTTCGTTTTGTTCCACCGACAAAGTCTCACTACGTAAATACGTTTGTCGCAAAGCTAAGGACGCGAAAACTAACTTTACAAGTCAAAGCTTTGTTCCAGCTATGCGTATGGCCGCCTTGTATCATTCACCCTTACGTTAATATTTAATAGTACTGTTGTGCATGGACAAGTGGCGTGCAAACGCTTTCAAACTCATTTTTTCATAATCTCAGAGCGCCTGCTAATACGGCTGAGGGTTTACATTAGGACGCAACAATGGTAGATTATTTTAGGAGATATGGTGTAGGTGATACTGATAACATGAATATGAATCAAGGGCATAATTGACAGTTCTCTCATTTCAAACGCATGTGGGTCCGATTGAAGCTTGTAACATGAATCACGGATATGTTTGCTATTTAAACCAAGCACTCTGAAGCGCTCTTACACTTTTGTTAAACACGCTATCAATAGAGGGGGTGGATCTAGAACAGAGTCTGCTAAAGTTGTGAAAAAACGAGAAAATAATGTACTCAGAGCGTTTTTCACAATTCTACGAATTATACCAAAAATACAGTCCAAACTACAAAGGTGGCATAAAGCACTTTTACAGTTCTGCCTTTCACGAACAAGTAAACTTGTCTTGACTTAATTCTGTTCCTTTCGGCAAAACTCTGTCAAAATCGAATTTCCGAAGATAGTGAAGAAGGTAAATAGAGCAATCATACACCCGTACTCACTGAAATTACATAACGAAACATCTAAATCATTTATCCTGAGTCAACGCCGGATAGATAACAATAGAAAGTGTTTAAAAGCACTAAATGGCTTCCAAAAACGTGACTATTAAGAAAAACTGCGATTGTATTTTCGCGATATTACACCAAAAGACATGTTTTTGGGTGTTTGTATTTACGCGTTCAACTTGCGCAGTTATTTAACTCATATTGGTGTGCCCACAGTCCCACACATTAATGTCTTGAATACTACCTATATCAGTTTTTTTGAGGTGTTTTAGGGACCCGATTAGGGTCCCTAGAATTGAAAATCGGGTCCCTAGAATCTGAGATAATTATAATCGAGTCCCTAGAATCAGAGAAATCGGGCCCCTATGGGCCCATACCGCGTACCTAACATTTTCCTTAAAAAAACACTGCTTATGTGTACTTCGAAAAGGTGTTCCCTCTGTTTCGTTGTGAAAACCCTCAAAAAACTTAGCAGTCACCCAACCTTATCACTTTCACCAAGGTTACAAGTTGCTATAAACTTGCATAAACTGAATAAATGAAAATTAAATCAGTCATGGTGTGTTGTACGCTTTTTTTAAAAAGAAAGATGGGAGTGCAGCAAAAGAGGTTGAGTAAGAGGGCTTGGGTAAGGTGCTAAATGGGATTGGTAAGGTATCCAAGGTTCTTGAGATCTCATTGAGGCATTGACTATAGAGGAGCCTCCCACTCCTCAATACATTTTATAAATCGGTCCACTTGGAACTCATCGTAGCGCTATGGAACGTTGCTAAACATTATAGCAACCGTGTTGTCGCCATCCATATGTGTGCCCTTTACTAGTGTCACATATTTATGCTCGTGTTTCATCAAAATAATTGTGAAAACGCATGCTTTTATATTACCGCCAGCTATCTATTTTCGTGTTCTTTCATGTATCTGTGTGTTCCTTGTTACTGCCATGTATGCTAAGTCAACTGCGTTGCATTTAGGAGTGAAGAAGTTATACACAGGGGCGAAACGAGGTTAGATGACGCCCGGGGCAAGAAGCAAGTTTGGCGCCCCCCATGTTCAAATCCGAGATTTTTCGGAAGCCAATGCACTAAGCAGGCGCGTAACCAGTTTGGGACACCAAGGGGGCAAAGAGTTTTCTGAGTGGCCCAAACTTTTTAAAGTATGTCCAACAGTTTTAAACTATTTCCTGCACATTTTTCCAAGGGGCGAAATATTTTGTACGGGGGGAATCCCCCCTGCGTCCCCCTTGGTTACGGGCCTCTGCACTATATTGAACAAAGTACTTGTGCCATTGTTGGGACTTTTCGGCGTCCTCGGCAGTGATTCGGTGCCCCGTAGTGATTCGGCACCCGGGGAATTGTACCTCAGTTGCCCCCTTCGTTACGCCCCTGGTTATATAGTATATATTTAGTAACGCATTTGATGTTGTTGCCGGTAAATTTAAAGTTTGTCACCTACTTGTTTGCCCAGAAATTGTTTACTAGCCCTCGCGTTACCATTAAAATCTCTTAAGTTTTCTGTAAGCTTTCGAGGAATCAGACGAATGGCTCTGCTTTCACCTTTTTGCTATGATTCAAACTTGCACGTATCTGTATTCAAGTAACTAGTCTCCTGACAAGTGAAGAGTTTGAATCAATCAGCAAATTTCTGATAGGAAACCGAATTCACGTAACACTGCGCATCGTCAGTCCTACAACCTTATTCAAATGGAATGTTACGAAATGTTATTTCAAAATTGTACGAAATGTAGTGAAACTCGTGCATGGAAAAGAGTTTTAACACATAAGTCAAGTGCATGGAAAAGAGTTTTAACACATTCATATTTGACAATGCCAATTACAATCGCTTCACCGCCTTAATGTTTCGTCATAGCTGCTGCATCAGTGTTACTCACCCGGAGGAGCTTGAACTGTACGCCGAAGCAGTTAACCTTGGAAACCTTGGATTAAGAATGTCGCTAGTGGCATTGAGACGAGGTTTTGCTGACTTGGTCCTGAAAAACAGACTTGTTGTGAAAAACTTTGTTGCATCTAAATATTTTATGTTATGTAACTATGATAAGCATCGATGCAAACAAGAACATAAAAATGCTAAAGCAGAACTCAGTCAAAAGGTACTGTTTGTTACCGTCGCTTTACATAATGTTGTCGGAACAATTCCGGTCTTGACGGAGTTACTGGTGTCAGGCAGCTGAAAAAAACAAGAAGAACTTATGTCATTCTTGAGCTTAACCACATTGTGTTTAATAGTTCAGTGGCAAATTGTCCGCCTCTCAACCGAAAGGTTGGGTGTACGATCTACGGCCACTAAGAGAATCGCCGTAGCGCTCTTTGGGCAAGAGCGTTCACCACAGCCGCTTCGGCAAGAAGCAAATTTCAGGCATCGGCCTGCCGCCAATTGCCGTCACCAAAATAAAAAACAATAAAAAAACACATTATATGTAAAATAAATTGTCTCTCTAAGTTTTTCTTGCCATATTTTGCAAGTTTCAGAACAATTTTGCGGGAAATTTGAGTTCCTGCTATGCAGTGGTTTAGGGCCAAAAGCTGAGGTGGAGGCGCACTACTAGAAAATAAGTATGTCTTGTTGCAATTAAAATACAGTTGGGGATATATGTGGAGAAAGCGGCATATCTGTAAATATGTTGGTGGATCATGGAAAAAGGCTGTTTAACCATTTTAAAGGTTCGAGGGAAGCGTCCCCCGACTACACCATTGCGTTATATTGTTCACAGTTTAGTTTATCTTTTTTCAAATGTATTTTTAATTTGCCGACCATATATACAAGTTGGGGACCGTGTGCCATCACTTTGCTGCCTCGTAATTTGTAAAAGACGTCATCGTTATCAATCCGAATTTTCCCCAAAGCTGAAGCCTTTTTCCCTGTGAGATGCATTCCTGTGTACGTCTGCAGCGAATATAGTTTCAAAATGACCGAATTCATCATCTTCGTGACTCGGAGTGATCACTTGGTGCTAAACAAAAAACGCCATGCGTAGAGTTCATCCGCCGCATAAGTACTTCAAATGAACGGCAAATTCGCAGGCGGGCTTGCTCCAGGTTGTCGGGAATGGTTCCAAAAATATGTATTGTAAGGAGGACCGGCACCAGGTCAACTACGCTTAAAAGTAATAAATGAAATAAAATATTTTTCAAGCTTAAACCACCGGAAGTCTCACTGAAAGTCCAAACCTTACATTCAAGAAGTTCTAAGATGAGCCAACAAAATACACAAACTTGAAGAGTTTCGCAATTTGCAAGTAGTTAAGCCTTCTGAGATAGTTGCCTTGTCGATGCATTAGAGCAGTGGCATACTTCCAGTGGCGTTGAATGACACCTTGCAGAGTGTGTAACATCAACTTAGTATATGTAAAAAAGTAAATCTAAGTCAGAATCATTTAAACAGATTTAATGTTACTGATCACTCAGTAAACCCGACTTCCTGAAAACAAATTTTGCTTATAGCTGCTGCATATAAGTACACTGGCTTCGAATATTTGGCAATTCTGGCATAAGCTTTTTTGACTACCTACCGAAAGGATTCCTTTCACAGACAAGATTCAGACACTACAGTATGGTCTTATCAGAGTATATCTTTCGCCTATTGAGTAGGCATCATCAGCTCTTATTCAAATAGAAAAGCTTTTGTGATTGTATACTTTCAGGAAAATAATAATTCACCAGATATCGTTCGCTTGCGAACAAAAACTCTTACTGATCCATTTTCCACGAAAGTTCAGGGTCAACTAGGCCCGTTGCAGTAGGTCTCGTGTTATAGCCTCTTCTGACAGGAACGGGCATATCCAAGAGATAACGTAAAGTGTCTGTGTTGTAATAAGGTGCCAAACTATTCCAGGTGAATGGAGTGTATGGACGTCTGAGAAAGAAGAAATCTATTAAAAATATTGAAAAGCATTCTCCGAAATTGTTCTGTTTATTTGATCTTTACTTTAATATTTAACGGCTCTCGTTCATTATAATTATTTTTCTTTTGCGAACACTGTTTCATACACATATTTTCTGAAATAACTAGGTCTACCGCCTTGGCCAGATCTTGCTTCGAAACGCTCCACTTCCATCAGTTCTGAATACAACAATGTCAGTTGATGGAAATTCGTATTCAAGTAGACAATCGAAATCAGAAGGCTAGTCCAAACAAAACAATCTCAACAGGCCGTCAAGGAGCGCAATCGAATGAGATTAGTTCAAAGAAAATTGTTCACAACAAGCCGTTGAAATAGACAACGTGCATGACGGAGTAACCAGCAGACTAATTGAAAAAACACCGGGTTCTTAGCAGATCGCTTCAAAAAGATAACTTTCAAAACTTCCAATTATAAAGAAACCACGTTCAAAATGTTGTGTTGACTGTCATGCATATCGTACATCGCATGTGGACTGTTATGAATTATGCCCTATGAAATCTTTTTTCTAAGCTGAAATGTTTGAAAAGAGAACCGATCAAACGTATGATAACAATAATTTTGGAAAACTAGTCATTTGCATTTGAAAGAAAACCGTGTGCTGGTTGCAGTTTGAAGCTCCAGAAAAAAACACGTTAACTAACTCTTATCTACACGTCTGTGAAGAGCTGAGATTGAAGTCATTTCTGTGTTGTTGCATCTTGATAGGAGCGCGTGTTTAAGTTTGTCAAGCATCAGGAGATACTCCAACACAGTGCTTCGCAACCTTTTTGAAGCTTGCGACCCACTCTTACTGACAGTTTTTTTATGGAACTCACTACTAATATTCCGGTAAGATTACAAGGAAAAAATTGAGATGTAAGAAACAAAATCAAAATATTAGTTTGTGTGATCACATGCACCTTCAGTGTTACGCGACACAACGCATAATTATTAACGCAATAATTGCCGGATTTCTGGTTCCCATTTCCCGATCTAATCAATAGAAAATCAGCTAATTTTCAAGAAGCGTTTTAGTTTATTAAATTACCGGAAAATTTTGTAGCATTTTGAAATGCTTCGCGGCCCTCCTGAAATACCAGTGGGCGGGTTGGGTTTGAAAAACGCTGCTTTAACCGGAAGCTTCGTTTGCGTCGAAAACGCATTTTACGGGCTATCAGAGCTGCGTCGATCACCAGCTTCCTTACCGTCTGGCATAGCCAAGTACGCAATTACCATTCAATAACCATTCGTACACGTAGGCGATTATTTGAAGATAGGAAACAAGCGTAATAACCGATAAAACGCATAAATTGCGAGAAAGTTTCTTCTGTTCGACTCTTGAAAAGTAATATGAGCAAATTACGTCTTTGTTTGTCGTTAAATTTTGACAACGCCGTTGTTAAAATTTTGTTTTTTACCCATCAAATCAATCTGAGGCTGCTTTGAGCGTAACAATCCAAAACTTTTCGCTCGCACCCAGACCCCTATAGGGGCTGGGGTGGTGGTGACACCCTGCCATTGGTGCCCCTTTGTTTGAAATTTAGTGTGATGGTGTGAAGAGTGCATTTTGTGTGCCCTGTAATTTGGGAATTTATTTTGAAATTTTCTGAGATTTTGAAGTATAATTTGGAAATCGGGATCTGGTGGCGACCTGCTTTTTAGGTATTCACTGAAAGTTCGAAAAACGTTTTTGACAAACCACCGGATCTTGCTTCTTTTTTTATTCTCCTACAACTTTTCTTGCACCACAACAATTTAAATTGCATTGCAATTGTGCCCTACGTTTGCTGTTCGGCACCTCTAACAACAGAACCATGGCAGCGGCCCTGCTAACACCGCTTGCAGACTCGTTTTTGACGCAGCTGAGGTGACCAGAGGACAGTCCAGAATGCAATTTGAGTGGTTTGTAGGGGGTTTCTGAAGCATTTAAAAATTCAACGGTTTTAGTAGCTACCGTCTAATATCCAGGCTTGTCCATGGGAATGTCCTTACTATGGGAATCCCATGGGAAACGTCCCATGGGATGGGATGGGACAGCACACATTTGTATTTCCCATTAGACTCAGAAATAGAATGAGAGTGTCAGAATGTTACTGAATTGTCATACTTAGACTATACTTATGAATTTTAAAGTCAATAAATTTTGTCGTTTTTCATGTCTCTTTGTACATGTAGTCCTATTTGGTAGATACTAAACGTAAACTTTCATAAATTTAATAATTTTAATTGAATTGTATTCCATATTAATATTATAATAATGTAATGGGAATCCCATGAGATAGGACAGGCATAAATTGCTATGGGATGGAACAGCTAAATATGTCCCATGGACAACCCTGCTAATATCACCACAACTGTTGTATTTTCTGCGTTTCATGTTTGCAGTGCTATCTATGTCCATGAGAATTCGACGTCCGCGACAATAGGCTGCGCATATTCAGCTGTGTGTGCTCGTAAACTACGGTACAACGATAGGTATGGTATCTTATGTGGATCTGGCGACCATTCAAATGCAGCTCGTACAGTTTGGAACAGTCTAGACTTGGCCCGTTGATGTTGACATTGCGTTACAAGAAAATTGCATCAGATCTCACCTTTCATTTGCCATCACAGTGTATATAGTCATCCTACGCAAGAGACTAAGTAAAGAGCTATGTTGCAAGTTGTAACTTTGCTATAAAGCCTTTATGTTGTGGTAAAGGCAATAAACGAAACAAAGGGTGTTTATTTTCTGACGAAGTCTTTAAAAATATTTGGATAGAATACTTTACAGAACTTCGAAGTTTTACAGCATTTCATATCTCTTTTTACTATCAGCAGCTGATTTTTCAGGGTCGATGTGCTCCACACCTGAACACCAAGATTCGCAGACAAACCGTACACGTACTTTTGTTGACAGGTCTGTGCAGGGACGCAACCAGCTCTTCATTTCGGGGGGGGCAATTTTCATGAAATTTCATTTGATGACGTCATCGTGTTTATTCAACCGTGGTATAACTTTTTCGCAAACGGTCACATATAATAGTAATGTATTTCTGCTCGCAGACGCGAAGTCCATAGTACAAACACGCACTTTCTGCACAACGCTGGAGCAGACAAAACAGAACGTTTTGCAAAAGCAAACAAAACAGAACGTTTTGCAATAGCGTTGGAGGCTGAATCACCAGTGTGAAGCGAAATTTCTGACTTGCGAAATTTCTGATTTCATGCCATATGCGCATGCACAGAGTAACATTCTACATATGAAATACGCTGAGAAAACTGATGATTAGGACTTAGGGTTTGGTGTTTAGGTAAGTGTGTCGGGTTAGGGTTTATGTTACAGTTAGAAAAAGAAAAATAATTGAAGACTAAGTCTAATATTTTTCACTGGTTTTACTTGTACTGGAGCTTGTTGTGGGTATCTGACATCTAACCAAAAAGTTTTAATTTACACAACACACATCAAAAAGTAATCCCTGAACTTTATTCCTTTACTCTGTGAAGCAAAATAACTGACAAAAAATAACAGGTCAGAAATTTCGCAGAGGTCAGAAATTTTGTTTGACACCGGGCTACAGAAACTTACTTAACAGAACATTTTGTGACGGCGTTGGAAACCGAGCCTCAGGTTTACAGACGCATTCTTAACACTATTTGTTCACTTGGTACAACACCACTGCAGAGTGGGACGCTAATTCCTAAACTGGTCAAGCCCAGGTAAAGTACGAATGCATTGTGACATGCACACCCTCAAACGAACAAACACTGCAATGTCC
>JGI24158J21664_10005789_pt1 | contig 16212 bp, 9 predicted proteins | sample Ectturendosymbi3_FD_21664 | JGI IMG/M metagenome (IMG submission 21664)
TTTTGAAAAAGCTACAAATCTTTTCAAGGTTACTGGCATCGTGCATGCAGCCCCACCCCTACCAAAATCTTCATTGATATCCTCTTACGAGTAGCAAAAACCTTTGGCCTAAAATTAGCGTAAATCTATTTTTACTGTTGATAGGTGGAGGTTGTATCCTTTCAATCTCCCCTTGTTGGACTCTGAATCCACACAGAGTTGTGAAAGGGCCTCGTTTTGAAGCCTGAACCCGGCCCCAGCCAGAAATCTATCGCGAAACTATCTACGATGGCGCTATAGGCATAAAAAAACTTTTTAGGATAGGTCTGTGGATATGAAACGCCGGCTTGTAGGCTTCTTAAAATAAGCCAAGGTTCCAGTGAGTGATTGATCTTTTCAACGCAACACCATCGCGTGCTAATTTCCTCACCGCTGTCGCCTTCTCAAAAACAGTGTGACTAATCCCAACATGGAATGAAAGAACGCAGCTGGGTTAGCAAACCGAATTAGCTGAAGAAAAATCACAGTCCCTTCACTCACAGAAGTTAACGCGGTGAGCACAACAAATCTAAGCCACGAAAGAAAAAAGTCGTTACTCTTAAAATTATAAAAAAGTTTTGTATGCAGCCCCGAAATATTTTGACAAACTTAAGCCCGAGCCCGCCCCGACCCGAAAAGTCTGGCCTGACATAGAACTCTGCACATGCAAAAAGTTTCATTCTAAGAGTTTTACGTGCATAACGACACAAAAATATATTTGACATTAAATCAAAATGCACAAGGATGAATTGGCAAAAAGTAACATGTTTCACCTTCAATACGAAAAGAATGTCCAACAAAACTAGGTGTGATGTACTTGTAAAGCAAATGTTTCGCACCAGATTATGCCAATGTTTTGGTGAAGGTGGTTGCTATTTTCGGTGTGATAAACCCTGTACCTGCAACTACACCTGCACACAAACTTTTTTGTTACTCTGCAGTTGCGCATATCTTAACTCCCCGGGAAATTGGGTTTTCAGGCCTAAATCGGGATTCAAAAATAAATGTCGTGCCGAGTTCGGGTTCGGGTTTGTGATTTCTGGCTGGGGCCGGGTTCAGGCTTCAAAATGAGGCCCTTTTACATCTCTGTGTGGATTCAGAGTCCAACAAGGGGAGATTGAAAGGATACAATCTCCACCCACCAACAGTAAAAATAGATTTACGCTAATTTTAGGCCAAATGTTTTTGCTACTCGTAAGAGGATATCAATGAAGATTTTGGTAGGGGTGGGGCTGCATGCACGATGCCAGTAACCTTGAAAAGATTTGTAGCTTTTTCAAAAAACGGAAATGTGCAAGAAAATATTTATCGTCTTTGTAACTTTAAGCGACTTGAACAAGACATCAANTCGCCCTGTAACCCTCACTTTTTATGNNATGCANGAAAACTNAAGTGTTCTACTTTAAGAGTGATACGCACGTGCGACCAATGCGATTCAGCATTTNGTGNACTCCAACCGACAGTTCTGATGAAACCCAAATGATGTGTTCCACTATACTGCTGTGCTTGTTTACATCCAAATACGATGTTAATGAAAGCAGGCTGAACTACAGCGCCGTGTCCAGCAACAAATTTAAGTATATTAATATGTAAATCATCTGCAAGGACAAAACAAATCGTGATTAGTGTTGCTCTCAAACACCTCTAGAAATAAGATTGGGAATCCCCCCAGATTTTACAACAAAATTGCGCCCATGTTTTCAAGGAAAAAATATCTTTTGGATTTGTTGGTCACCATTGTCGCGGCCATACAAGAAGTTAGCATAAATGTATATTTTATCCTTATTTCCTAGTCAAGTCCCTACGTTTTGAGCTATAGGTCAATATACAGCTAGGTACTGTAAATACTGAAGGCTACTTCAACGTTTTGATTGAAATCCTGTTCACTAATGGTTGAAAACACTCTTTTGCTAAACTCCCCATCCCAAAACTAAGTCTCCACAATCGTGCTGTTTTTGTCTTCGGCAAAAGCTTCGCAGAGATTTGCCTGAAAATGCAACTTTCTAACATTATAGAGCCTACACTGGCATCATTAATTTATACGTTGTCTGTTTCTGAATACGTGACAACCAACGTTATAGCAAAGCCAGTTACATTTCTGCACAGAACAAATCATGGCTGTACTGTGGTTTCTCACATGTGCAGCTGTAATACTCTCACTGTTACAAGAAAATAACCTTTCTGACAGTATACCACACATGCTAAAATCTCGGACAGAAGCAGTTAAACATCTTTCATGGTCTCTAGAAACTTGAAAAAATGCTAAAATCGAAGATAAAATGTACAAACTAACACAATCAGTGATACCACACCAAACTCTATTTCAACATCAACTTGGATATGTGTGGCCTGCCATCTAACACGAAAAGCTCTTCACACAAAATGTGACAAACATCACTTTTATTTATGAAACCTCTCCAAATACAAAACCTAAAGAGGAAAAAGTGAGGGGACATAGCATATTATGTCCCCTCCGTCTGAAAAAATGGGGGGACACGTCCCCCGTGTCCCCCACCAAATTGCGCCCATGAATGTAACTACGTTTATAATTCTACTATTTTTTGAAGGTCATTCACCTTCGCATAGTAAGGTTAAAATGACCATAAATGACAAGTAGCAAAATTGAAAAACCTAATCTATTGATAATCTAGTGATCAGAAGAAAGACTCTTCAAACAACGGAAGAATGTTTCAAAAGGGTGATATAAAACCTTGAGCACGGTTCAGTTACGATTGGAGATAAGCTCGATACAGAAGCAAATTGTGAAATGAGTGTAACAGTAAGTATCTCGATTCTATGGAAGTCAAAATTAATAAACTACCTCAGGCATCTCCCTGAGAAATATTTTAAGGTTCATGCAATAAATAAGTTATCCAGGTTTGAATTTAAAGGCAAGTTTGCTAAATGTATGGGGAATTTAAGAAATTATTGTAAAAGGTGGGCAATCAATACGACTGTCTAGTGCAAGCCATAAACATTAAAAGGAAAGTTAAAATAGAAGCAAAGAGTGTCTACCAAAAGAACTCCCTACATAGTAGGTTTAAGCAACTGCATCAAATCTTAACAAAAATGTCTATAAAATATAGACGACTTAATCATAAAATGTAATAAAATCCCGCAACTCACGGTTACAATATGTCAAAACAATGGTCATTCAAACTTGGTGAGATGCAATCTTACAAGTGAGCCCACAATAATGTACTGATGGAGTGACAAACTTAATTTTCTCTTAGTCATGTGCCAAAACTCACAAATTCACCTTCAAATCTCGTAAAGTAAATACGATGAGTTTTCACCTGAAAGGATAAGGCATCAATATCTATGAAATGCAAAACAGGATGACAATCTACCTCAGGTTTTGCCAACATTTGGTCATACTCCTATTTTCCTACTGAAAAGCCTCAATTTTCCTTACATGGGTACGTTGCTGAATTCTAACCCCTAAGTCTGTTCTTCTAAAGTTTGCTGATTAGATTTGCTTTAACAATTGCTTTGATTTCTAGAGAAATGTGAATATTCTTGAAATTTCTAGTCTTTAATCCTAAACTTGTCAAGAATGAAGTTTCCAAAGTTTTGTTAAACTTCATGTTCAAATTACATCTTATCAACCACGTTTTAGTCTTCCAAGATTAGTCTTCACTCAAAAGGAAATCGTTTAGAGGCAATGTAGTGGCCTTGATTAATTTTACAAGTAATTTAAGGATTGCCTTGAGCTGAAAAACTACACCAAATAATTCTTACCCCTTTTACAGATTCATGAATTAAATTAAAACCCATAGGTATCGAATTCAACGCTCTACTTTTGTCAAGGGGTGGCACTATCAAATTAGATTTAAAAGTGGCTATCAGATTTAACAATTTGGAAAATTTACGATTCTACGTAAATTTCTCAAAAATGTAACTAATTTAAAAAATCCAAATCTGATATGTATATCAAACTACAAAAGAAAACTTTTATTCTTGGATTTAGAAAGGTCTTCTGAGTTTTGAAAAAAAGCAGAAATTTTGTGTAAAATCATAAATTGCTTGAAATTTTTTGGAAAATTTAAACTTCAGTTGGAAGAACATGATTAAAGTACCAGCTCAAAGAAAGTGGCTCTAGCCTATTTCTGCTGCCATGACACGGTTTGAATAAAATGCTAAGCTTTGTCTTATAAACAATAATGCCTTAGTGGTCGAGTGGAATGTCCCAAGTTTGGTATGCGAGTGGTGCAGGGTTCGATTCTTGCCTTTGCAGCTTTGGTGGTAGTGGTTATGCGTCATACTTTTGATGGGACCGGTTTAATTCTTTTGTGTTCGTGTTTATGCTTTAGGTTTGGTTTCATTAAACTGAAGTGAATGTTTTCTATGTATCAATATGAACAATTGAAAATTACGAGTTTGATAAGACAAGGACTACTGGAGTGACTGGAAACGCCACTAATTGTAAAAGCAGTCAGAGCGACAATCCTATATGTTCAACCAGAGATTAAATTTCGCAGCCCTCCCGGTTATTTTCACCACGAGCCGCCACTGATAGGACAAACGTTTTAGTTTTCGCATTGCATATCTACCCTTTGCATTCGATGTTGCAGAGTGTGTTATTTTGCGTGATGAACACGAGTATTATGGGCACACTATGCGTCATATCGTTTTTATTCAAAATTATGGGGGCCCTCGAAACTGTTCCTCAGGGCCCCTAAAAGCCTCATCTGGGACTGCGCGGAGGTAGCTGTAGGTCAAGGCCCCCCTGCACCACCTTTGCGAAGATCACGGTTGCAAGTAGCCTACGCGAAAATACACTGCAGCATGTGATGTTCGAGTTCCTTTGGGTAAATCACGTTCATAGCAGGTTTATTCATGCATTTTTGTGACTTAAATCACCAAATCAGTGGTGTAGGAGGCGAGGGTGCACGCGCAGCCCAAAAGTTTTGCTTTGTCGAAAACCCGGGCAAAATCCCTAAAAATCTGGGCAAACTCCCCGAAAATACGGGCAAAAATGGCACCCAACGTTGTTTGATTTGAAAAAAACGGCGCCTTCGCACTAAAAGTTTTCGGGCAAGTATGGGAAAATTCGGCAAAAATCCTTGGCACTCCCCAAAATTTGCCTGCTCCTACACCTATGCACGAAGTAACATGAATGCAGCAAGAGGGGCCCGTTATGAACGTTGTCTGATATGAACGTGGTCCGTTATGAACCGGTCTGTTTTGAAATGGAACCGCAGGATAAACCCTTTGCTTTCTGCGGACGATTTGGTACCGCTTGCATCCTCTGACAAGGGCCTTCAACATGCACTTGATGCAACCAAATGGGAATGAAAATCAACACTATAAAGAAAAGACAGGTATTGTCTCTCCAGAAACCAAGTCAACGTACGTTGCAAGGGCAACAGAAGGATGTTTTTCCAGGGGTGAGGGAATAGTGGATTTTTCCAGGTGGTGGACAGAAGCATTTTTTCAAATGGGGGCAGCAGTTCGAAACTAAAATAAAAACAATGTTAAACTAAAATATTGCTAGAAAAATTCCAAATTTTGAAATGGAGTGAGCAGCCAGGGCAGGGGATCCAGTAGGGGGCGATCGCCCCCACTAAAAGCTACGAAAGTAACTTTGTTCATTACAATTTTGTACAATTTGAAAAACAGCATTCGCGATATCGGGCCAGTTTGTCATCCATTGTTTTGTCACAGCAGTGTTGTGAAGTATGCTTCATCCCTCTTATAGTGAAGCTGTTATAAGACTTGAATACCAATTATTACTGAAATTTCCCCCCTAAACTTACTGGTTGGATCCGCCCCTGCGCCAAGGCCCCCCTGCACCACCCTTCCGAAGATCATGGTTGCAAGTACGCCAAAATGCACTGCAGCATGTGAAGTTCGAGTAGCCTACCTTTGGGCATACCGAGCAAACTTCCTTAAGATTGAAGTTTCAAATTTCTAAATCCAATAATTGCAATAGCTGGCGTTATCACCGCAGGAACGTCTACCCAAATAGTTTGCAAAACAACGCACAAATTATGTATTTGTGGTATTCGCGACTGACAAGACAGAAGTTCAATTACTCGCGATATTTCAAAAACCGCAAAGCTGTCAGTTTATGAATCAATCTTAGTTTCCATCCTCACCTATTTGGTCACGAATCATTGGTGCTTTTTTAAGCACAAACGGCAGATACGGGATTTTTGCGAAGAGTTCGCGGTGTGACAATATTGTTAAAGCCCACTTCTCCGAATCGCGAGATCTCAGCTACATTGGTTCGACCATGTGTCCTGAACATGCCAGGAATGATGGGCGAGGCAAGTTGTGCTGACTACACCTCCGGGAAAGCGGCCCAGTGTTCGCTGAAGCACCACCTGACGTTGCTACACTTACGACCTTGCCTGGTCCCGTTGTGCTGTGAGTCCCAGCATAACTATCTAAGACTGCTGAAAACCGTGAGGAACTTCGATTCCTACTACGGCTGCTGTCTCCGTGACTCTTTCCAGATGTAAAGCGGGTTTGAAAATGAATGTTGAAGAAACTATACAATGTCCACTCGACCGCTGAGATCGGCTTAACGCATCCTGTGGTTTAATTTCTTCGAGATCGTTTGAGTCATGTTGGTTTGCTGCACGGCGCCTACCTAAATTGATTTTGACTCCTGTATCCGAAGATCCATCAAATGTGTTACAAATCAGAAAAAGCAACCTAAGGTCAGTCAGAAACTGACGCGAAAGCTCTATTTCAAATATGTAGTTCCTCAAAACCACAATTAGCAAGTGTCATACCACTTTGTCACGTTCGTAATTCATGCAAAACAATTAAATCACGCCCCTGACGAAGTTAAACGCGACGGGCATCTTGCCTGAAACGCGGCGTCAAGCGCTGCGTTTATTCACAAACCAGCGCAGTCGGACTCGTCCGGTGAAAGTCGAAAAGTTTGTAATAAGCTTTCGTGGATTGAATAGAAGTGTTGGAGCGAAGCAGGAAACAGTTTATATGGAAATGAATGGTGGAAGCTGCAACGCCCGACTCTTGTTACAGCGCTGGCTGCGGTATCCACTGTCAGCGGCACGTGCGAACACCGACGATGGGCGATAGACTCGCTTTACAGCTTTGCTGTGGTCAGGAAGCCGTTCGAACAGGTCTGCCGCAAGAACGTGCAGCAATCCTGCTTCGTTCCACCGTGTGACGATGTTTTTTTTCAAACAAACACGGTTCTTCATTGTTTCCCAAATTTCGTTTCCTTAAAAAAATCTACTTGTGATCTGAACAAGGAATGCTTGATCAGATTACGTTATACTCAGCTGCTGGCAGTGCGCTATTGGGTGTTTAGGCAGTTTGACTGCAACAACGCTTTTGTTTGCCCGACACACACCACACCGCTGTCTCTGTAAACAATCTACCTTTTAAGCGAGACTTGCATTCAATTTTATCACGAAAAGAGTAAGATTCTGTACGTATCACGAATAAAGCGTGTATTTGGTAATGAAACCACGACATCGCTTTCTTCATATTCTCTTTCAACAGAACGCAAATTAATGATATCAGGTTTATTTCTCTCGCAACACGTATCTCACGACCATAGATAAAAGCGGCAAAGCAAACTTGATATGTACGCTTGGCTTAAAACCGGGGAACGACACCAGCAGTAAGGCGTGCTGCTGGTCGGAAGCATTGTCAAGAGTGCTGGCAGTTAAGTGCGCTCAGAGGATTTCATACTTGATGCTGTGTGATGCGGTCTTTCTTCCCACACGGACAGAACAAACACTCTACAACTGGAACTATATAAGAGTTGGGTAAGTCGGTCACCAGGGCAAATCACCGTCTCCACCGCGTGCAGAATTTTCTAACTTCACAAAATATCGAGTCGTTAAAAAATACGTCGAGGCATGTTCGCTTTTCGATGTCATGGCTTCGCAACGAAACCCACCAAACGTTCGTCAGGTGATTTCCCTACAGCGAAACAAGGCAACTGCATCGCGAAAGTTTTAAAGAAAAAAGACAAGACGCTTGTACGGCGTATATCGCTAAAACAACAGATCTGTTAAAACGCAGCCTATAGGGTAGAAGACTTATGTAGCGTGTTCGGCAATATTGAAGAAAGATTCGCCACAGGACGGATTCCGTCACATTATAAAAATCTTATCAGCCTCACTAAAGTTGAAGACTTCCTTCGTTTTTGGACACGTGACTTTGCCGTTGTAGGTGATCATGCGAAGACCCTGCAAGTTTGCACAGAGGTAAATCTTTACACAGAGATCTATGCAAAACTGTTGCGAGCAAGTTAGAACCTATTTTCTGTAACGTGAAACATGTTGGATAAAAAGTGATTTTCTGCCGCAACTACAGCAGAGTTACACGAAACGACAACTTCAAGCTGTGAAACAACACTTGGTTTATACCACAAAACGCAACTGATACGAGCAGAAAGTTACAGTGAAACAAGTGTTCCAAGTCGTCTGATTTTTCTAGCAAAATAACCGTCACAGGGGAGATTCCCCAGGAAGATCTACAATTCCGTCATAAGACTTTTTTCAGGTTTTGTGAAACAGACCAAAGCTTTAGTCCAGCAGTTCCCAACCGGGCTGCCGCGGCACCCTAGGGTGCCATTTACAATACTCAGGGGTGCCGCGAGCTAAAACGATTTTTAATATATCGTTAAAAATACGTTTTCAAACTATCATCAACCTCAAACCAAATTGCTATGGGTTCGCCACTGGGTGTCGCATATTTTATTTCTTTTCTGTAGGTTCGCCACTGGGTGCCGCAAGCCTGAACAGGTTGGGAACCACTGCGTTAGTTCATACCGAACTTCGGAAATACGCTGATGATAACAGCTAAGTACTCGACAAGTTCCCTTTATAATTGCCCGATAACGTCCTACCTTGACTAGTTGCGGCATATCAATTCAATGGCGTTTCGTTATTGCGTGGCTTGAAAAAGAAACGGTGACAGCCTGCGAGCACCTGACGCACCACGTGACAGCCGACAACTACTGCATCACCAGCTACGGAGGGACTGACAATCGCCCCGAACCTTTTCGCCGTAAACGCGTCCGTTAGGCAGCATCATGGGATGATTGTGTTCGTTCATCAGTTCGCCAGTGATGGAGCAGATCAGTCGCGAATGGGCGCAGTGCGCGAAAGGCAGAGGTTCCGCGAGCTGGTTAAGATGCGGGGAGCACACGGGGCACTCCAAAGACTTTGTGTCGTCGTTGTAACAATGGCTGGAAAAGGATACAGCTAAAGAAAAGTACGGAAGAACCACTAGAATGTTGAGGTTTACTGTTGACAATCGAAAAATGCGATTTTTAGGGGGTGAAACTACAGTCAATGACACACGGCGTTTTTCAGCCATTCGCAGCCCCAAACGCAATGTGATTCATCGCTGTTAAAATTTGCAGTTGGAGATTGGAGAATTTTGAAACGGTGTGCAAGTCTCAGTCGGCCAGCCGCGCGCGAAGTCACAAGCTTTGAAGCAAACCATAAACAAGAAGGATACTGCGTCTTCAAGCTGGCCAAACCGGCCTGCAAGGTGACTTTGAAAACGGAAACACTTCCCAGCTGATAAAGTTTGTAGTTCTCTTGCCGGAACTGTTCCTTCAACGCTTGCCACCGATCGTTCGAGAAAAGGCTTTTGTAAGGAGAGACGTGCGTGTCCGACCGAAACGCGAGAAGTCCCATCACCTGCACAGGTTCGGCAACCAATGTCACTGCAGCTTAAAACGTTGTCTTAATGCACGCGTTCGAACAATGAACAGCATGATGTCAATTTTACTTGATGCGTCTTTTGTGAAATAATAATGCTTCTGGTTCGAAAACCGGTGAGTGACGCCTAGACTTCAGCTTTCAAAGATTGGAACCGATGTTATGCCGACTGTTTGGAACTCGAGCCTACCTTGTATGCTCAAGCACGTCGAACAAATACCATTGACTTTAGCCACGGTTTCGCTAAACCACAGTCACATTCTGAATGGCAATCGCAAATGTTTGACATTTTTGCTTAATCTGAAACAACGGCGGGCGTTCGAGCGTGTCGACTGATGCGCGATGATGCGTTGTTCCGTCCGCAGATGACAGAGCACGAGCTGGCGAACAGCTTTTCCCGACTTTCCAACAAGTGGCCAAGTCTCCGGTTTATTCTTCGTCGCTCGACAGGACGGGAGTTTTATGCAAGTGCAAAACACTGCTTTGATTAACGTGCGATGTTCAAAGCAACAGAAAAGTTTGAAAGCAAGATACACAAGTGTGACAAAGAAATTTAACCTTCAACAATTTTTTTCCACGGTGCTGAACAGGTTGGCAAAACATCTTGACGTGAAAAGGAACGAAGAACGAACAGTATAACGGTTTGACTGCATTGGTCAACCCACAGCTGCAGTAAAACCCGAGCGCTTACACCTTTGTCAACAATGAAACGTCCCGACAAGAAACGAATGTTTGTTTTAAACAGCATTTCAAACACTCTACCAACGCGGAAGCTTACCTGACGCACTTCGGCCAATTGGCCCGCGTCCACGGAGCTAAAGAACTTCCTCGCATGGCTGGAAAAAATAACAGAGCTGTGGGTTTGGCGATGACGTCACACGGAAGGTTTCTGCTGCTCGAATGTTTTCCACCACAACTAGTTCGGACCAAAACGCGCATGCTTGCCTCTAACACTAGAGGCCATCTATCAATCACCATGCGTAGATATTGTTTATTGCAAAACAGCTGCAGACACATCACGAGCTAGACTGGCTTATCAAAACAGAACGAATCGTATTCAGCGCGCGCATCTCTACGCGTACATCACAAAACACCACCAAGCATCACTATGACTTCACCTTGCGGGAGCCTTCTTCTAAGCAGAATCCCGAAACAAAGCATTTTTGGGCAAAAAAATGAAACTGCGGCTGGTCGTGCAACGCTTTGTCACCTGACGGCGTCGAGCCTTCGATCGTTGCGTATCAGTTCTATGAACTGCTGAACGTGCAGGCTGAATTCCAAGCCACTTTTGAGTCTTCTCAGCCGCGAACGGTTCTCGTGACACCAGGCTAGACACTTGTCGCATTCTCGCCTGTCCAAGGATTGTTCAACTTCCCAGGCAGTGATAAATACGTCGATGTTGACGAGGTCCTGCATTTTATGAAAAAAAACAATTCAATTATTTTGTTTGCTTCTTTCTGTGCACACGATTCGAAAGTTAACGAATTTTGATAAAAGCATCAATTGGTGTCTACTTCAATTGGTTTGGAGCGCGTGAATTCATCGTACGTTTCCTGACCACATTTTATTTACTGGTTCATCTCATACAACAACAGAGTAAACATTTCTAGATGTGTAATTTGATTCAAAGACCGAGATTACGCTTGAGTCTCATGCCATCCAAGCAACCTAAAGTTTGAGAACGTATGGTATCCACGTATGAGAACATTACAGCACGGAACAACAAAAGCTTAAGATGATTGTTTGCTACTGCGACATCTTCGCTGACGCAGACAAGTTCTACCATACCAGATAATTAGTAAGCCAGATACAAAAACCGCGGCAAACATTGTGTTCATAAAGGGTTCTATTTTCAAAAAATGTTTAAAAAATCTGGCTCAACTCACGACAATATTTGATTCCATTGCAAGTTTAAGTGCACTATCATAAAAACCACAACGAAGCAGGTGGTCGACAACCATGCGATCGAACTGCGTCTTCTTCCATCGAACCACAACGTTTGGGATCGGACTTGCATGTTCCTGAAACAAGCTTAGTTCCAACAATCATTGCCTTACATACAACATACGCAACGTGAATTTGTTAGGCATGTGCACAAATATGCAAAACTCTTCGGCTGGATGCCACCCTAGCAATATTCCAATCGATATAAGCCTGGCAAAGAACCAAAGACGAAGACACAATCTAATAAATGGATGCGCTGATTTTAGGAGGCCGCCGTTTGAGGCAAAGATGTACACCGGACGTGTTGCCGAACGAAAAAATACGCATGTTTATCAGCGCGACATTGGATAACGGATTTCTTCCGGTGATGGAATTCTAAAGCTAATAATACAATAAAAATGTTACCATGGGAGATGAACTAAATTCAATACCAACCAAAAAATGCCAATTACTGACAAAAACTTTACCTGACCTAAATCTTGATACACCAAATAGTAATTTAAAAATAGGAGCATACAAGCTGCGAAGTTCTACTACCGATTTCTTTGAAAAAAGAAAATGATTAAAATCAAGCTTGGACTTAGAAAACTAACATCGATGTAAAACCCTATATTTGCACAACCACTAAAAATGTTGTATCACACAAACAGTCAAGCATTCTAGATGTGTCAACACACCTAACAAATTAACAACTAATCATCCACCATAAATGCATAACGCAATTACAACAGACGAAAACTGATGCAGCATACTTTTAAATGCTCAATCCGCTTTTTGCATAACCGGGCGCTTGATTCTTCTGATTCTATGGCATCAACTGCCTAGATAACATAAATTTATCATTAGTAGAAAACATTAAGTTTAAGAACGCATACACGTTTTTAGTACGACGTATTAAGCAAGGAAACAAACCAGAAATGAACAACAATTGCAAAGACTAACAAAGCTTATTACATGTCAATGTAAAAATTATTTACAATACAAAGCTTGGTAAGTTTCATATCATTTGTCAGAAATTTGAAACATATGCACAAACGATTTGACAAATCAGTTTGTACAAATTATTTTGACCAAACATTAGTCTTCAAGCAAAATCTATGCTAGTTTTGAACTTATTTTGAATCCATAGTTGCTTCTATCAGTTGACCAGGCGGGCACAACCTGTATTGCCAACCTGAACTATGTCAAAGTGATCATAGAAACTTACATGTTCAATATACCATAAATAAAATCATAAAGCAAGCACAACTTCATGAAAAGTATCTGAAACATAGTTACCTTTCTTTTCATACACTTAAGCTTTTCTACAACTCCATCAAGCATTTGAACAACTGTGCCTGATGTTGCACTTGCAGACTCCATATAAGTTTCGATTTCATTCATTGCACTTGTTAAGCCATGAATTTCTCTGTCTATTGTCTTTTGAGCAGAGCGGAATCGCTTGTTCAAAATTTCATATGGAACCTGAATGACCACAATCAGTCGTTAGATAGAAAAAAACATCACATGAGCATTTTTTATGGGACAATCACAGAGATTAAATTTCTGATGGAAGCAACATCACATATTTTTAAGGAGTTCCCAGTGATGTACACACATCAACATACAGCAATGTTTCTTATCTACATCATCAGTGCAAATGAGGATGTATTGTACAAACATCTTTGCTTGAACACACAACTTTTTTGATTGGTTACCACTTGACTGATTTCATAATTTTAACACCAAAAATGCATGAACTAGAGAAAGAAGCAATGGCAATTGTCATTTCCTGCCCTGTATTTCCAGCCTGTGTGAAACGCTTAACATCATGTGTGAATAACATAAATAGAGAAAACGTCTTTGGCTTATGATGCTTCATACAAAGTGAAAAAGGACACACCATCCCATTACAGCCTAGGTGACCATACCCACTATTGTATTGGAAATGCTTTTTGTGCTTTGAATTACATTAGCCTTTGCTCATGGTTCTCACTGTCCATGTGAACATATTTGTTACATTTCACCCAACTTGAAATCAACTCTGCAACATCATTCCCTCATTGGAAGGACTTTATTTCCCATTGATTGTTGAAATGATACCTGAAAGTCCTTTTCATTTAAAACAAAGGGCACAATGTTCACCACCTCTGAACTCACTTGCCTGGCAAAAGCAGTATCTACATCGTCGTTCTTAACAGCCAACATTTTCAAAGCACTCATGGTGCAAAACCCTGCACGTAAAGTAAACACAATGCACTCTTACATTCTTACTCAACCAAATGAGCATCCTTCCCACTATTGCACTGCAAACATTTTTATGCTTTGAATGGCCTCTGATTTGGGTTGGTTTTCTTGGTTTCACCAAACCACTTGTGACCAGTTTTGCCACAGTGCATTTGCTGAAAAATTCATTGTTCATTCTCTCGTATTAACAAAATAATCATGGGGTGGAACAGAGTGTGCTGAAAGACTGGTAGAAAACATAGCTGAAAAGATGCAAGAAGGTACATGTCTCTATCGCAGCTATGTCCAACACGTGCCCCACAGGCACTCCAGTTTAGGTTTTCGCTGTAGTAGAAGTACAAACAGACAAGCTGCCCTTGTTTTGATAATCCTAAATTTGACATTTTTGATGCAGTGGTTCTCAATGCCACTTTATCACAACTGTACTGCATACTGGGAAATTTAGACATGTCCAATGACACCTTTGTCCATAACTTGTTCTTACTTTTTTGATTTCTGCCCTTGTTATTCCACTGGCACTAAACTTGCCTAAGACAACACACTTACAGAGTGGTGAATAGGTGCAAAAAAGTCATTTCCATTGCAGTTAGAAATCGAACACTTTCAGTACAGTAGCTTAAAAAATCAGTTTTCTAAAATCAAAGTACATCATTCAATGTGCAGCCCTCAGTAAAATAGCAACGCAATTTTTGGCTCAGTAAGAAATTTCAGTTGGACATAGCTGCTGTATTATATAAACTACATTAGAACTAAGTTTAGATTTGCACTGCTGAGCTCTTGCAGAAATTCAAGGATTTTGAGAGAAAAGGAATAATGTGAACCTTTGTTATAAACACAACTCCAGCCTAATTCCAGGGCTAACAGGTCATGCAAATTAAGCTGTCCAAATGTGCCCATATTATGGTGATTGGACACAGCAATGACACTGTGAGTGATATGTTTTTGTTTTTAGATTATTATATATACTTGATTTAATTAAAAGCAGTGAGCAGACACTTCTAACACTGCTTACTATTTATCTTTCATTAGTAACTAAATTTTATCTTTATGTACCCTATGTAGTGTATTTTTGGATTAGTTCTTCTACTGTTGGGATAACTTTTACTAGATCTGGTGATGTTGGCTTTAACTGGTTGAATTGACTATAATATCCATACAGAGGTGCAGATCTGAGAACAGATGCATGAGTCATTTTTGATGCTGTAATAAATTTTAGAAACTTCAGCTAACTCGGTCAGGATTTCTATAACTAGGATCTGCACACCAGTGGGGTTTTGTGAAAGTATGAAAAAAAATGTTGCGCATTTACAGTCACAAAAAAATACTGACAGTGATTTGTTATTGAAACAACTTTGCAAGTTTTTGTATTGGTAAATTTTGACTGTCGCAACATCTTAAAATTTTCAGTTACAAATTTATTTACAATGATTAATGGCATTTTGCATGTATGTTCATGAGTGTGTCAGAAATAGTTATCAGAACTGATAAATTGTGTAGTATGAAGCAACCCTACTGCTCCTACTGAAGCTGTAAAATTTGTACAATGGAACGATTTTCAGTTGAATATCATTTATTTTTCTTTCCATGCTGGTAAGGTGCAAGAACTGATGCAACATGTTGGGGTCTAAGAAAAGCAGATTCAGAAATGTGGCTCTTGACCCAAAATGTCAGGAAAACTCAGCTACTGCAAGTGTTTATGGTAGCATTATGGAATTTTGCATGATAATTTCTTTAATAATATTTTAATTTCACTATAGAATGACCAAAATTCAAGGTACAGAATCAGTATGTCAATAGAGGCAAAATGATTTGAAAATTAAATTTTCAAACGTGCAGCAGGATTTGCATAGTAAATCCACATATACAAATCCTGCAGTGTATTACATACAATTTGCTCTGGGATGGAATTTTTACATTGAAAATAACCAGAAAATGAAACCAAAATTCACTTTATAAATCCAATTAATATTGTTTATGAAAAAATTTAATTTATGATTCAAAAATATGATTTGTTAATGTCATTCATTTGAATGTTTTCGGAGTGGGATTACAACTGTTTGTGTTATCACCCTCTTATTGCATAACAAAAGCAATTGCCTTGTATGTAACTGTGCTACATGAATATTTTCATTTAGGTCAATGCGATGAATCCGTCTATTTCTGCTGCGCAGTGAATAGGTTGAGAAGAAAAAACAGTGGCTGAGGAGCTAGAAATGTTAGATGCTACAAAGCTTTGCCTTAGTCAGTATAAGGCAACCCACAGATTTGTTATTTAACACTTTGAGAGCCGGTCTACGATATATTCGTACTTGGATTTCGGCCTAAAAAACAGCAGTTTTCGGTTGCCTTACCAACGCCC
>JGI24158J21664_10005790_pt1 | contig 16212 bp, 8 predicted proteins | sample Ectturendosymbi3_FD_21664 | JGI IMG/M metagenome (IMG submission 21664)
ATTTTACCGTTTGCACTTGGTTCACTAGAATAGCAAACTACGGTTTTGTGTTGGGTAGTTTAGTTGTGGAAACTAGTGTTTCCAACCCGGGTTTTCCCGAAACCCGTTTGTTGGCGATTTTCTGCTATCTGAAACCACGGACGTCGGAAGGGGGACCTTGGCTCCACGCCTGGATTTTGAAAATTGCAGCATAAAAAGGTTGTTTTCGCAGTTTCGAGTGGGAAAAAACAAATTTCACCACTTTTTCCCCCCCTTGCAGAAAAATTTTGGAAAAATACCCTCTTACCCCCCCCGCGGGAAAAAATCCTTCCGATATCCATGCCTGAAACCCGGGTTTTTTCAACCATGAAACCTGGATATTAAAAAAACTGGAATTGCTGTTGCATTCAAATACAGTAGAACTTGCCTACTTCGTCACCTCAAGGGGATTACAAAAAAGTGACGATTTAGGCGAAGCGACGAATTATGCAGCAGCTGAAAACTACCACAGAAGTTCACAGGTCCGTAACCAGCTTCGGACACCCGGAGGGGCGAGGAGTTTTCTGAGGGGCCCAAATTTTTTGAACTGTGTCCAATAGTTTTAAACTATGTCCAACAAATTTTTCCAGGGAGGGCGAATATTTTTCTAGGGGGGCTTTCTCCCCCTTGGTTACGGGCCTGGAAGCTCGTATGCTATATCATGGTAGCTTGCATACATGGTGCTTTTACTTTCAGTAAAATACAAGTTTAAGACGTTATGGTTGAATACAACAATTAATTTCTCTGTGTAGGCTTTTCCATTTAATCCAACACCTTTTAAATTCTTAACAAACTTTATAGACTTCCGCGTTCTCTGAATGGGAAGTTGGGTCGCGCTTATCCAGACTCCTCAATTTAATTTAGCACCTCTTAAATAAACTTTAGACTTTTCTGCGTTCTCTCAATGGGGAGTCGGGTCGCGCTTCGCACCTTGTGTATAAATGCGATAAACAAATTGCGAGGTGCAACATTCTCAGATGAAGATCCTTAATTTGTTTGAGTTCCCATACGTCCTAGCTGCTTAGACATCAAAAGCAAAACTGCAAGTGACATATTAGCCGAACAAAACGCTTCTAAGGGATAGAAAGAAGTATCGAATTGAGGAAATTAACGAATTAGACAAACAGAAATGTACATAAAAGATAGGGATTCTGCCGGGACCGACGAATAAGTAACGAATTGACGAATTAGACAAATTCTACTGTATTACTAATTCTGATAACACTGAAGTTGACGCGTGTAACGGCCAAATTAGCACGTTTGAATTTCAACTACAGTATTATCATGAGGCACGAGGTGCGGGTTTTGCTTGCTGACCACCGTACATTCGTTGGTGGTCAGTTTATAACATCGTTCAATTGACCTATTTAGACGGATCGTGACGTCATTTTGCCGATAGTAGGTGTCCATGCGAACTTTGGTCCTTTCGCTAAACTAATTAAATAAGTACCATGTGAGGTAGTTTTTCAAAGATATGTCGTAGTTTCGTAGTTAGTGAGTGTTAGTTCATTGATAAGCTCTTTATGTATTAGTTCATATACATTTAGTGATTCCCTGCAGAATCGATTCGTTCCTTTTCAGTTTGCAATAATTTTCTACCAAATAGTTGACTTTCATTTAGAACCGACTATAGATTTTCAGTCATACACATTCAATTTAAAGACGTTATTAATCAAAGAAAACCAGAAGCTTAGAGCCATTTCTTATACAAGAAGGCTCAACAAACACCAAAGTGCAATTTGTGTTCCGTTATACCAAAGGAGGAGTTCCAAGCATTGAACGTTTAATCAGCCATTTGAAATCAAAGCACAGAATCNACGTTATCCATGAGAGCGAAGACCACAAAACTATTCCGGCACAGGAAGAGATCCNATCACAAATTGTGAAAAAGNAAATGAGTCTTTTTGAGGCTACAAGGAAGAGGTCAAAAAACCTTGAAAAACTGTTCCATGTCTTAATTACTATGAAGCCAACATCAGTGGAACCAGAGAGGGCTTTTTTAGCCAGGTACTATTTGTCACAAAACTCAGATACAGACTGAATGATAAGAGTGTGCTTTGATTGTCATGCGTCACAAACATCATTAAAAAACTGTGCTTACCTTAATTAATAAATTGCGCAGGGACCAACAGTAGTAATTTTACAATGATATTGAGTTTTTATCGGTCAAAATCGCATTCATTTCAAAACCCGTTTTTTTTCTCAGGTACCCGAAACTCGGGTTTCAAAATTTTGCCCCGAATTGGAAACACTAGTGGAAACCGTCATTATGTACCAACTGATTTAAGAAATGTTTACAGCTCACTTCGTAACCGGTTCAATTCGAAGTTACTCAACCGTGCGTTGAGCCATGCAGTGGAAGAATCAAACTTTGCGTTTGGGAATATCTAAAAACGGGGCGTCACAATGCATCACCAATTCAATAGAAAAAGACTCCTTAATCGCACTCCACCAAACATAACCATTTCGGGATTCAACACTTTTTAATAACTTCTCTTTAAAAATAATTTGAAAACTGATGCCCAATAATAGGTCATCCAAACGAACCGAGGCATTGAATTACGTAACAATCATCAGTGCCTTAACTCGATTTTTTCTTCTGCCTCGAAATTTCGCAAACAGTGAAACTTACTACCCTTTAATCGTGTATGATTACTATAATATACAGCTAAAAAGAAAAGGGATGATATTACTGAAAACTGGTACAACTTCAAGTGGAGCAGTTGTCGTTTTGAGGGAAAAATTTCTCTCGTGGATCTCTCACAAAAGCCAAAGGCGTACGGAAGGGTTTTTTTCAAGGGTGATGAAAGTCATTTGCCCTGAACACTTCGTCACTGGAGTAGTTTCGATCACGTGCTGCTATACCGCGTTTTGCCATGAAAACGTAGTCGCACAAAGAGGAAAGAAATCCCATAGTGGTTTAAAGACATTACCCCTTTCAACGTTAAAACTGTTTTACCAAATTTGTGGTTTTTCAAATCACGTCCATATTACCACAAAAAATATGCCGAACTGCGCGATGCCACATTTTGATCTCTTTTGGACATTGAAGATCATTAGATGAAATTTCATCGATTTTAACTTCCTTACCTAGTGTAAATCCCAGATTTGTAATTCATAAAGTCTTTCGTAACTTCGAAGGCAACGCTGACTGGATTTAGGAATGCAACTGCATCGACCATCTGGTCTTCATCCCCCTGTGCACAAAAGAAACTCAAACTGAATGATTTGATATCAATTTTCAGGGATAAAAAACACGACCATTGACCAGTCGCTGACTTGTTAAAGATTCTTCGTTGACAAAAGCTGCTGTTCATATCACCGGGCATTGAGACGTGAACAGATAAATACTGATAGTAGATTATGATTGGTCGTTTAAAACAATTAATACTAGTTTACTTTAGTTCAGGTCTTCCTGCCGAGAAGTTAGCTTAAAATGTAGTTACTGGAAACAATTCTTAAGACTACATGACGTCGCAAAGTGCGTACATAGTAAGCGTTTGTGCTTACTATGTACGCACTTTGCGACATCATGGAATCTTAAGAATGGTTTCCAGTAACCACATTTTAAGCTAACTTCTTGTACATAGTAAGCACAAAAACGATGTTTCCAAAATTCTGATGCTCGTTCAACATACAACATAGAGATTTAACATTAGTTTGAAATAGTTAAGCTTCGAAATTCAGTAAGAGTTGTGATAGATGTAGATGAGACTTCGCCAACATAACTATGTACGCACAAACCCTCGACTCAAAATCTTATTCATTAAGTTAACATTATTGTTGTGTTTCGTGGTGAATCCATCCATTCGTCGTGAGGGAGGTGTCATCCACAAGTTGGTATTTTGCCAAATAATTTCATATTTGCTAGATTTTACAAGACATTAATTTCACAAAATTGCAATAGCGGCAAGTTCCGGTCACTTTTCAAAAAACATGTTCTGATTTAATTATTTTATTAATACGTGCAGTTAAGTTTTTCAAATGCCACAACTACGTGAGTACCCACAAGACAAGAACAACAATCGTGATTTACACCGTACCTGTGTGATATTGACGACATCTTTTACAAACGCTTTTGCCAGAGCTGGATCGAATTTGCACTTTCCATCCTGTCAAAAAAATCGANAACCTGTAGAACCAANCATTAGGTCTTCAAGTTGTGATGTTCGTACGAAAATCGCCAAGTAAAGGATAGTATTGGTTAACACATTTCAATTTTGTGCTGAGTCATGGCGGCTATGCTCGCAACTGTGATTCCGTAGCTACGGTTTTGTTGCACTGTAATTGGCGTCAGATAATTTATTGCTGCTTTAATTACAGTAAATCACAATCTCATGAAAACAATCAATAGCATACGCACTGAGATACTCATTGATTACGTAATGAATTTCTCAATAAATGAAATTTTTAAATAATTGTTTAAAATCATTTGTTGTATTTCGGACGACGATTGGCGGCTGCATGTTGAATGCGTAACTAGGTCTTCTGCTGAGCCGTTAGAGGCTGACCACCTTGTCCGAAAAATTGTTGAAGATCGTTATAAAAGAACCCGATTCCCACGTTTCTCGCTTGCAAGACGCTTATTCATTAAAAGCAGCCTTTGCAGCAAGCGTATTGTTTCACAAACCGTCACCGGAGAAATTATAGCACGCTTCGAACAACCTTGACTACAAAATTCTTGAACAGTGTTCTCTCATGGGGCACACAAGAAGCAAGTCTTGTTGAAGATAAACAATTATGTGATTCTCATGACAGCCAAGCATTTTTAAATCTTTAATGCGATTTAAATGCTCCAGCACAGGTGGAGCGAGGTGCGCCAGGAAGGTCATAAACTCTCCTAAAAGCTAGCTTGTATCCTAATTGTTCCCAAGTTTATGTTTAACATTAGAGCAGTGGTTCCCAACCTATTCTCCGCCACTGCCCCTTAAGCAATTGCTCTTTATTTCAAGCCCTCCTGACTTAAATAAGTAAATTGGACGGAACACTTTTTCGTTCAAAAACTTTCCATTTCCATGTTGCAGAACGCGTAAGGTCTCGCACCCCCACCTGGGGAAGCGCTCCCCCCGGTTAAGAACCACTGCGTTAGAGACATTTATACTTTATTGTAATAACATAATTAGCACCCAGCACTCTCCTGTATACAAAAGCTAAGGGTCCGCCCCTGTACCCGAGTATGTAAGCGGAGTTTTGTAACAGCTTACTCAAGACAAACACAAAGTAGGAGCTTGAAAAACGGCATAGAACTATATTAAAAACTTGCAAAAGTGAAGTGTTGTGAATATAGCAGACACGCATACAATTTGAAAGATTTTTTTGTGAAACTAAATCGAAATAAAATGCCCAAAACCTTGTTGCATTCGTATCGTCTATACAAAAATACACATGCTATTTATGAACTATAGATTTTTTCACTCATGCCACACTCTCCTGTTTTTATAGCTCTTGATAGAAGTTTAGTACACATAGTTATCACTTTAAACTAAAGATGAAATAAGAGTGTGTCAACAGCGAGCTTGAGTTTTCCTTAATTTTTACCATTGTTCTTTACCCAATTGCAGACATCAGCTAAATTACTTTCGCAATGTTGATCACCTGGCAGCTCTTTCCCACGCATATGTAACACCACTAGTTGAAACCAGGGTTGCGGAGTCGGAGGTAAAATATCCGACTCCAACGCCGACCTTTCCAAAATTCCCGACTCCCGACTGCTCAACATAAAGGGAATGGAATTTGGCTTTAAAATCAGTGGAAATCGTGGGGCACAGCAAGAAATCTCTGTTTCAACAAAAGTTTCAAAAGAGATTGTACCATTTCAACAGGAATTCCCAATTTAGGAGTGTGATGTAAAAAATGATCCAATTGGACATCCGGAGTTGGACAAAAAAATCCGACTCCACCTCCCAATGTTGCTAGGAATCCGACTCCTTACGACTCCGGCTCCGCAACCCTGGTTGAAACTGGACAGTATCAAACTGATTTAACTGCTGAGGGGCATCGACTCGATAACCTTACGGTTTTTTTAATGCCCTGGCGTCCTTAATACTAATTAGTTTTTTTGCTGAAATACTTTATCACCAAATAAAATCAACTCAACTCAAGTACGCATAATCCCTTTTCAAGATTAATTGCAATACAGAAAAACATTTGTCAGTTTGCTTTACATTCTTGGTCTTAAACTTTAGCCAAACGAAAACAATAAAACTTGAAATCATTAGATTTAAAACCAACAAAATATTTTTTAGTTTGCAAACTGAATCTAGATATGCAAAAAGTGAGACTACAAAGTACAAATCGCTTGCATTTAAAAGCTTAAAAATTCTAGCTTTCTGTCACTGTCATAAAAGAAGCAGTGCGAAAAATTTGCAGAATATTTTGAGTGGCCCAAAGCTAATAATCTTTAACTAGACATTAATGACGATTTGAAGTAGTAAAGAAAGATCAATAATGTAAACAACGTATTGTCAGTAAAAGAGAAGAATCATGGGTTTTGGATTAGAGGTGCTGAGTTTAAATATTAAGTCTTGCCATGTCGAGTGATAGGCGTGGACAGCGAACCACATTGTTCAATTATGGGGCGCCATTACCGGAATCTTTGGGTCGCTGAAACCCCTTGACCAAAGGTGTTTTATTTTTAAAGAGCCAGGTGTACTCATCTCAAAAAATTTTGCATTCAAAAAGTCGAATTGTCACCAAGAAGCAAAGCGTACGTCGAATGAATCTTAAGCAACGGTCAATACCATCGACGTGAGTCGTCACATCTCCAAAATCAATGCATATTTCAGAAGTCAAAAATAACTTGTCTCATTTTACTTTATTTACCTAAAAGTCTTACGATCGCGGTTTGTGCTAAGTACCGGCGGTAGAAAAGTGATGTACAAATGAATAAAATTTATGAATTGATGCAATGTTTCAGCAAACATCAAAATGCATCAACAAGTGAAATCAGAAGTTTTTCAGTCTTTCATGTAAAATGTAAAACGATTGAAATAAATAGGCTGTTACTTGGCATCCCTACCCGTGTGTTAATCACAAACGTAAAATCTACTGATTTGTAGGGTAACAAATTTCGCAGAGATAGGAAAAGATCTTAAAAGGCGTTTTTAGCGTAGTCAAGTTTACGTGTTGCACATTACCTTGCCAGTGTAGGGGTAGGCAGATTCGCTCATCAAGCCGTTGTTGTAATGAATGTACTCAAAAGCTTGGCTCGGCAAACCCCTTTCAAAGATACGCAGCGTGTTTGCCTAAATGCTTTAAAAACTGTTTGATGCAGTGAAAAGTACAACAATACACAATCGCATTGCATACACAAACGAATTCCACGCACAATCGAATTCCATGCCCAAATAAAATGAACGGTAATGTTTAACTTAGTGCCGACAGGTGATATGTCCCCAACGATCGTTAAAGCAGCGCCTGGCAATAAACGCAGAAACTAAATGAGTGCAAATAAACGTCTTCGGGAATGCAACAAACACGGCGATGAGCAAGGTGCATGACAGTGCAAAAAACACGTCTTCTACGTCAACGCCGTCCTACTGCCTCAAGGCTTTATTTAGGTTTGAAACGTATGTAAAGAAGTTGCTTTAAGCAAGTACGAGTACGGTAAACGCGAATCAGCTAGCTGGTTGGTGTCAGGTCAAAGTGGAAAATTTAATGATAAAAAATGATGACGTAAATTTTCCTGTTGTTCACATACCTTCCAACAAAAAGCCTGATACATATCAACATAGAATGGTTCAACTTGTTGTTGTGTTCGAAATTAAGCATCTTTCGATTTAGAATAATAAATTCACTTACTGATTTTTAATTTAAGTTTTTGGTGCAAACACAGGGCCCATATGACAGGGCAGTCGAAAAACACAAATGTACAAGAATACTTAGGCACAGCGTATCACAGGAAAGATGTTGGTTGGTTGGTGCACGTAGTCAATACTGAAGAGAAACAAACACTGAAGCAAAGCACCCAACTACATTCTGAGATCGTCATATGTAAGCTTGAGATAGTGGGTAAAAACGGATATTTGTAAAATGCATCAGACAGATGAAGTGAGCGGATAAAAAAGTTGGATGAAGATGCGCGTCGTTGGACACAGACATAGAGATGAAAATGAAAAAAGCAATAGTCTCCTGATTGACGAACTTAAAATAAATCCAATATCTTTGACATGTTTTGAACAAGCTTGAAACAAATGGACAAACTTTTATCTAAAGATAACAAGTTCCTTTTTGCTGCCAACCATGAATTTCGCGAGACAACTGCTTTTAGACAAAAGAGTTATCACTGAATGAAAATCTTGTTTTTTACATATTTTTTTCTGATTGCCCAACTCTCTGCGGTTAGGGACGCTATTCTCAGATGTAAAACGCTTAGAGTCTGAAATAACACATCAAAACAGCAATAACATATACGTTTCTATATATTTTAGGTTAGAAAGTCAATAAGACATTACATAATTTTGTGGTTAATTGCGTAGAATAAGTCCAGATGTTATTTCAAGATTTGTGTGAGTAGGACAAAGAGCCTCATAAGCTCGGTCATTGTGAAACCTGTTGAAAGGATTTAACGGCAATCTTTGTGCAGTTTGATGCCCCCATGTACGCTATTTGGTTTGCATCATTTATTGGGCGTAAAAATCTCGACAAGAGATGTAAAACTTTAGTATATTGTCCACTGTTTTGTTGCCTCACCCGTTGCAACCGTGGTTGTCGAACATCTGCGCACAATCGACCAGTTGCTGTTCGGACAACGAATAAAGTGGATGTCCTTCTTTATGGATAGCTGTTGCTGATTCCAAACATCCAGATGTTGAAAAAGTCCAGCAACTGCCGCATGCTTTCTGAAGAAAAGCGATTGAAATGTCCCGTTGGGCTGGGTTTTCTGGTGATGATGGTCGCGTGTTGTAGTTATATATTTAAAAAAAGTACTGATAGATTTAAGAAATTCGCATCGCAAAATAGTTGTGGAAGCTTTTACATCTGGTTGCCGTGGTCGGTTTTATGCGATTTTGGAAAGGGGTTTATGTCAAAAGCTTCTCCAGTTCAGAAAGTCGGATATGATCATTCAATACAGTTTGTGTGCAAGTGGGAAACTACGAAATGTCGACACGCTATGACCCAATCAAACATTTTGAACACTGACAACTGGACAAGCAAAGCAGGAAAAGCAAAAAGATTTCTAGACATTCAATCACCGCGAGGTTTCGCTACACTCCCGGCAAAATAGAAGGTAGCTTCACCTGTTACACACTTTTCGTACAAGGTACAGACGTTTCATACATGGCAACTATACGTGTTATAAACTTTTCGCTGTTTTGTAATCTTTTGCGAATTAATTTTAACTTTCAGGCTGGTTAATTANGCAAACAGGTGTGTGAACAGTGAACACTGGTAGCCATATCAAGTCGGGAAGTTTTCCAACGTTCTTGCTGATGTGCTAAGATGATATAAGCTATCCGTAAAGTTTTGCACTTTACGTTACCTATTATTATATTCAAAAGTGACGGTTTTTAACTTCTGAAGAGTTTATCGGCTAGAGCATCGCTCACTTTTCACACCCGCTTTTCTCTCGGGAGAGCCGCTGGGGCAGCCTTAGGAGGTGCCGAAACACTTAACGGTTTTCTCCTACGTATGATAGTTCTTCTGGCTCCACAACAAGACAGGTCAGATGTAATCATTCCAAATGGTCCTTGTCGACCTCTGGTTTTGCTTTCCCGTGGGCGTAAACAGGACTCTCCCCACCGACCCTTTTTGGGAGCAATCTGGTCACGTGACCGAACCATCGTAGCTGGTATGTCTCCATTCGGAGAAGTTGCTCGACATACCAGGACTTACGAATTTCACAGCTGTGCACTTTGTCGAGAAGTGTCACGCCGTGATCTCTCCACAAAAATCCCATCTCTGCCGCTTGTACTTGCGATAGCACACCTTCATGCATTACCCAAGATCACTGGCTATAGCTGAGTATCAGAACATTGACACATTGGAGTGTTTAAAAAATTCCCGTTTCGTGACCATGGAACGATAAAACACACGCAATGCTATATTGGCTTTACCAAAGCCATTCCGTGCATCAATCTCCTCTTTTCGCCTTATGTCAACTGTGAATACCCCTGCGGAACTTGACCTTCTTGACCTGCTGCAGTGTATTGCCGCTCACTTTAACACATGCTGACTTGGGTTTCTAGACAGACGTAATATCTCGGTCTTTGTGGTGCCAATTTTCATTCCATGGTTGTACGCAGCTGAAATCCGATCAAGGGCATGTTGATTGTTGAAGGCCCTGTTCAGAAGATGCAAGCATTACCGAATGGTCCGCAAAAATCAAACGATTGATACTGCAGTTTTTAGTAGTGACACCCTGATCGACTCGACTGTGGCTGTCTATCCAATTTAAGTAGACTGTGAAGAGCGGTGACAGCACATACCCTTGTGGGAGTCCAAAACCGACTGTGAATGACTGTAACTTAAAATAGGCAGACATTTCTAAGCAGGAACACAATGAATTGACAGCCAGTAACAGATAGCCGACAACATGCACCGTGGTCTAACAACACTCCCCCAATGCTCTTCTCGAGGGATGCAGCCATACGATTTTTCGAAGTCGACAAAACGAACTGAGACATCGTTGGCACACTCACATGCTTTCTTGAAAATTTTTTGGAAATTTAATTTTGGTCTGTAGGTGCTGCGGCCAAGACGAAAAAAGCACTGATATCCGCCAGCTTTCGTTCAATTATCTTGCAGCATCTTCTTTAAGACACTTTTGGCACACTTTTCCAGGGAAGCTAGGGAAGGACATGTCCCGATGGTCAGTGCATTCCCTTCCTTCTTGTGTATCGGGACGATCACCCCAGTTTACCAGCCCTTCAATGATCTTCCAAAACGCCAGGCCACTTAACACGCATGAGTTAACCAAAGAACTCTTCTCTTGAAGAAATTAAGCATTTTAGGTCGAATTTAATCACAACCTTCAGTCTTACCAGCTTGTATTTTGCCAGCTAGGAAGACATTGGTCGCAATGTTTTCCTCTCCAAAATTCAGATCCTGTGGGTCTGATGGTATGAGAGGGACTGGTTTAAAAGAGATTTGAAGCATTCTATCTGCCACGCATGTCCACAGATGAATAAGGCTCCGATTTGGTGTTCGATGAATCTAACAGTTTTAGATCTTTTGCGTCGGAGGCGCAGGAATGTTTGCCAGAACACTTTGTTGACTTGTGAATAATTATAATCTACTTTACATCCGAAATTATCCCACAGTGGTCTTTTGAACTGTTTCACCACGACAGCTGCAGAATTTCGTGCCTCAGCCTAGTCGTGATTGCACGGAGAGTTCAATTTTGTATTTAATCAAGGCCTTGTACGTTACTTTCTTTAATGGCAAAGACCTTTCGCCTCCTGGTTGCACCAAGGGGTGGGTTTCTTTCTTGTCATCTGTCGCCATACCGAGCGGTTTCTGTCCACAAACCAGAATAGTTGATGAAATTTCAGGCTTTGAACAGCCGCCACTCCTCTTCTGCGTCCGCTCTGCAGTCTGGGAGTTATCGAAACAAAGACGATGCGGTGTTTGCAAAGGTATTCCTCAGGTATTCCATCCTTGTCCAGCAAGACCTCCCGTTTAATCCAGCAGGACCTCTAGTCTTGCACGTTCGTGCAGGCGCTGTTGGGTTTTCGAGGCGCTAGTTGCACACCACCCGGTGGGGATACGTTCACACAGTTCTGCGTCCCTTTCAACACGAACGTCCAACACTGATTGGACAAGTCAGCTGAAACAGGCCGGTAGCCAGGTTTCAAGGTTTGGAGGGGAAAATACATTTTTAGGGGAGCAAGATTTTTGTTTTAATTATATATTTAAAACAAAATTTTCTGGGAATAACAAAATTTGGGGTCAATTGCCCCCGAAAGCTCCCCCCCGTGGCTACGGGCCTGAGCTGAAATGATGCACAAATTGTTCAGTGACTGTTGGCCCAAAGAATCTCTGCACTAGGTTTACTTGTACAAATCTCTTTGTTAGAAGAAAGTCTTCATGATGCCCAGTGAGTTGTTGCACCACAGTTGCAGTAGGAGTCTTCCGTTATCATTAACGTCAGCATACATCACCATGTCGACCAATCACACCCCTCCATACCCGACAGCTTTTCCAACGTGTGCACTGAGGTATCCCGAAAGCATCATGGATTCGTCAGCTCTAACCCTTCGCAACGTATCACTAGTTTCCTACATGAATTACAGGCACTGTCACCTGTGCTCTCCAGTTTGGGCCGTAAATCTGTATCATTCACAGGTAGCGGTGTATCAACTTCAACATTGCACAATTTCCCTCTCAGTGATATCCATTCATTAACATATTCTGCCCGATGTGGACTTACGAACATCCCCCACCCAGTGTGACAAGACTGTGTTGACTCAACGCCGGAGTAGAAGAGATGCCAACAACAATCCGGGAATATTTTTTGGCTTCTTCAAACACTTTGTGTACTCTTTCGTCTGAGCGAAGCCATGTGTCAGTTTCCACTCAATAGCTTGGAAAAATTGTCATTTGCGCGTGGCTTTCAAGTCTCCCAGAGTAGAGGCATTCTGCACTATCAGCCTTCGTGCCCCTCCAAATGCGTAGCGAGCGTAAAAGTGGGGTATCCACCCATGTGGATGGCTGATAAGGGAGACTGTCGTAAATATTTTGAACGTGTCCCTGGCGTTAAAGCCTGAACGCGGTCCATGGTCCACCACAAAACGACCGATGAGTGATAGCATTTGAAATTGATCATTCGGACATTTTCTTCAAAAACTGATTCTAGCTTATTGCGAGCCTTTAAGAATGTAATGCAATTAGGGAATAGGAAACACGAAAGTGTACTATCAATTTCGTCCTGCCGCTGTTTCTAATTATGTAGTTTAAGTTTCATTTTTAGCTGAATTTTAATAGCACTGACTTCATTAATGTTGTAGTATGCTTGCAGATCTGAAAATTCTTCTTGGGGTTAACTGCGTTTTCAAACATATTCCATCAGTTTCCAATGCATCACAGAGCAGTCATGCTTCAATGACGCTAAAAGGAAGCCTGCTTAGTTTCAAATATAGTACTTAAACTGCCCAACGGTAATTTTCCCACTGTATCTGCAAGAAACATTGCCTACGAAATTAAGCCTTTTTTCAGAAAGGTTGATCAAAGTTCAATATTTTGCTTTAAAGAAATTTTGTCTAATTTATTTACGGAAGTTCCAGACAGATCTTGGCTAACATGGAAATTTTGTGTTGTTAAAGAAAGTGATCAAACACAATAAAGTGTACTGAAATTGCAAAACTGTGAGTTGCAGCTTATAGCATCAAAAGTTGAAGAATTTTGCAACAAAAGTTCCAGCTTTGATGGAATCGTAAGAAAGAGCAAACGTGTCTGTTGTAGCATACAGTTTACCTGGTTTTTCACAGGTGTAACGTACTTCCCTTCATCCCGCCAGTCTTTATGTTCAGGCAATGGTTGGTTGGATATCACGTGCTTGCCTGAGGTCGCACTGCAATTTTGCAATTGCATCAAATAGCGACTTTGGAATTCCTCGAAGGTCATATCAGAGAATTTATTCAATTCCACTGGAAAAAGAAGGTGAAATTCCATGAAAATGCATCCAATATGTTCAATGTATTATAATAATATTTTGTCAAATGCGGCACACCAGCGTTTAATTCCCGACTCTAAGTCAACAACGCAAATATTTTTTTAAATGATATTGATCAACGATGAGTTAAAAACAAAAATTGCTTTTGTCCACGAGGGAGAAAAGCATCTAAGATTTTAGCGTTTGGAAAGAATAAATCATTAAAAACAATACTCCCTAAAAATTCTGCACTCGTTCTTCTGTAACATTTAAAACACTTTTGGTCTGAAACATTCTAATAAAAAAGTTTTGGTTTTCCACATTATCACGAATGGTTCTCAGTGTAAAGGCTACGATTCTATAACCCCACAAATATGCAAGTTTGACGATAACACATCTATAAAAAATCCAAATCGTATGAAAGGAATTTAATGGATTAATGACAGTGCTTTGTTGTTTCAACGCAATGAAAGTTTGCAGAATATTTGTGCAACATTAATATTCTTAGAAACTAATTCAGCTTTCTAAAAGTTTGTTTTACATCTGATCTGGTTTCAATTACATCTGATCTGGTTTCTCTTGCACAGTGGTTCTTAACCTCTTCTCTACTACACCCTCCTTCAGTAATTTTCTTTGTCTCAAGCCCCCCAGCCATTAAGTAAGTTGTAAAACCAAATGTACTTTTTGGTAAATTTGTTGATCAAACTTTTCATGTTGTAGAGTGCGCAAGGGTTCGCGCCCCCTAGAAATTCATTGACGCCCCCGTGGGGAGGGGTGCTCCCCGGTTACGAACCAATGCTCTTGCGTATGGTGACGCAACATAACGATTCCAACCACAAGCCGATGACTTCTAAATTTATGGTGAATGAAGAAGTGGTCCAACTGCACATAATTTTAACTCTCCATGCTGACTTACTATTCCAAGTTCGTTGCTGATTTCGATTGTGTGCATGCACTTCATGAAGATTGCTAGCAAAGTTTCTCAGCCTGAGCTGCTCTTCTTCAACATTTCTGTAACTTTGGTTATGATGAATCACCCATTTCTTGAACATCGCAACATCTGAAAAGCAACAAAGTAAAAAACAGTCACGCTGATGCTGTTGCTTTCCAAGTTATTCCACAATGCACGTGGACGAAGGAGAATCCTTTATTACTGGATGCATTACCATTACTTGAGAAACGTTTTGCACGTGTTAGCACAAGCTTTAATTTCCGAACATTCAAATCAATCTTCACAACTTATCGCTAACATTAACAGAACTATGCAGATATAACCCAGGTTTGAAAAATTGGGGCTAAAACCAAGATACCTATATTGATATAATTTTCTCAAGATAGCTGTTCACAACGACTAACGCAAATTGAAGCGAATAATATAAACTTCTGCATGCCACTTCACGGCGTTTCTCGATGTTTAAACATTCACTGTTATCTGTACGTTTTTAATGTCTGATCTTTCAAGGAAGGGTCAAAACTGGTTTCCGCAGCAATTGTGCACAATATCAGTGAAATAATTCAGGAGTCATCGTAACGTATGGGCCCGATAGGCAGGTGTCCCGAGGCCTGCGAGCGTGGAGAACCATGTTACTCCGCAAGTTTTGTAACAGTAGGTTTGCCTTCATAGAAAATTTGTATTTTTCTCTCCATATAGTGGTCGTACAAGTACCAGGAGTCTAAACCGCTTTTCCTGCGGGCCGAAGTGTGGTTGACGCAGGGCTGACCAAAGTATTAAACTTACGGAATTTCAGATATACTAATCAGATAATTCTGCTGGAAGGATATACACAAACCAATTTTTCATAAAAACATCTCAACTTCACGTATTCTCGTTCAGCTCATTCACGTTAAGGTAATGCACTTTCAGAAACAAGTGAAATGGAAACTTTGCAGAACTATGGCCCCAAAAATTCGTTGTCGTGTTTTTGACTTCGGAACACAGTTACACACGCAAATCATGTTTTTAGCTTAAGTCTGTCAAATTATGGTAGCAGTGGATTCGGCCTGGGCTTTTGTGGACCAATCAGAAAGAGGGGCGCAAAATAATCAAATTCAAACGATTATTAAGCCCTCCCTATTTTAATAATCATTCAATCTCCAGATGAAACCAACTCGTGCATTGCATATTGCATCAGTGAAGCACAATGTTATAGATAATTTTCCATTTAAAAGCAATGTGAGGAGCAAAAAGTGCCACGCATGTCTTTCCGAACCCGATCATTTTAAACATTACCAAAACATGGAAGCATTTGTTTTTTCGTCGAATTTGCTCGAAAATGTGCGAAGGCTTCCCAGTGCCCTCATTCGCACATGATGTACTCTCATAACCCAAAGAAAGGGGCGTCGTGATCGTTTGAGGGGTTTGCACCGAAGTGCCTGGACCGGCTATTGCCTTATGACCTGCCAGAACATGCGATCCAAGAACTGGACCTACAGGTTTGGTAGATCTATAGGATTTTTTCAAACAAAATTTATTAAATCACTTTGAGTTTTGTAACCATTGTATTAAACCAGTGGTTCTCAAACTTTTTCTGATCGCGTACCATTTGTGTGTCCCATACTGTCATCACGTACCACCTTGTTCCAGGAAAAGTCAATGTGCCAAA
>JGI24158J21664_10005791_pt1 | contig 16211 bp, 7 predicted proteins | sample Ectturendosymbi3_FD_21664 | JGI IMG/M metagenome (IMG submission 21664)
ATTTAGTGTTTCCTTTATTTCATCCATAAACTCTTCTGCATTAAAATTAGAAAAATCATGCTTAAACTGGGCTTTTGTATCTACTTTTTCAACATGAACTGATTTGATCGAGACAAAAATAGGAAGATGGTCAGAGAGATCATTGATTAATATTCCAGGGGTTACTTTATGTAATGGCTAGTTTTGCCGTTTGTGTCTGAGGCCCAGATCATTGCGTTGTTAATGAAGTTATACCAATTATCTAGTTGTTATTTCAAGACTCACAAAAAATGGTAAACAAAGCGTACATTTTCACTGCGATTTTTTAAGCAAATGGCACACGACCGTTGTGTTGTGCAAAATCTGGAAATGTTTACAAAATCATACATCTGTTACTATCATACCTGACAAAAAACTTCTGTCAAACAATCAACAGAAGAGCTTTGGTTCCATTTCAAAAACATTATAGATTGCTGAAAACTGTCTAAAATATTATTTTTCCCTCGAGCCCTTCACTTGCAAGTCAAAATTGGTTGTCATTTCAAAGATCTTATCAAGATATAGGGATAAAATCATTGACTTTTCTGCTGCAGGACCAACTTGTGCAGCAAATTAGATATTTTTCTGCGCTGCTGCCCATAGTGTTGCTTACGGCTTGTATTACCAACTTTTCTTGTCACCTGTTAAAATTTTCAACAACGTGAATCTTTGTAAACGTAGTCTACGTCAATCTACGTAAATCTTTGTAAACCTGGTCACACTGACCTGGTTGACTCGGTGTATATCAAATAAACTGATAAAAATTACACACTGTTTTTTTTCATGCAATGTCTATCATGAGCAGCAAACAATTAGTGAGAAAAGAAAAACGGTAAACATAACACAACTATGATGACCTATAAAAAGAAATAATGACATTTTACAATTTTCAAACACAACAATTTATTCCTAACACCAAAAATAGAAATGACAAACAAATTTGACTTGCAAAGGGTGAAAGCTCAAAGCGTGAATCTACATTCAGTTAAAACGAATTGTTTTGCAACATCCACGCCCGGTGAAGGCTGTGTAGAAAATCTGTTTATTCGAACAATACCGTCTCACTAATCATTGTTTTTCAGTAGCAACACGACTTGTCCAATCTTAAATTCATAGAAACAGATTTTTTCAGGTAATCTTAACAAACCATTTGCAAATCGCATCACACAATTTTGTCTGACTTGGATTTTCTATGGTTTTGAATGCTGGATGATTGACAATAAACTAAAACTTGCTGATGTTTAGCGACATAGGCTTGCAAGTATCAGAACCTTACAAAATGCCTGCCAAATTATGTTGCAATCAGTTGTTTTCAATTGAATGAAAATTAACCGGCATCTTCTGTGAATTTCTCTGTATTAAATTTGAAATACTCAGTATGTACTTTTTACTTTTTGCTATAAACAAGCTTTAACAAACTTGCAAAAGCAGGGAGCCAAATTGGATGTCAACTAATGTTGCCGGACTCATGCGTTGTGCAATTAGTCGTGTCTAAACTAAGATAAAGTCGCATGGGACAGTGATGTTACACACGTGGCGCAACAATCCCACAGGGTTTAATTTTTTTTAATCTCCAACGAGCATGCCTTGGCGTGTCTGGGGTTATCGAAAGCAATGTACCGTCTGTTAGACACAACTTGCATTTGAGTTGCACATAGTTTCACTTTGTGTTAATTGCAATGAGCTTTGTACTAGTTTTGTTCACGTTTGAATGCCCAGCAAGATTGAAAGCGAACAGCTGCAGCGCAACTGACGTCAGCGGCATGTGGTGCAATAGCAGCAGTGACACCAGGCACGCATGGGCAAGTTCACATCCGTGCTGCGACTGTTACTGACGTCACTATCGATTAAATTAGTTAAAAAAATTATAGCAGTTTGAACAATTGTTGCGTTCGAGTCATCCTCTGTGAAAAAATAGTTACAATTTAGTTTTAAATTGTTTATAAGGAAATGATTTCGTTAAGTTTTGATTTTTAATTAAAAACAAATTTTCGTGGCAATATTTTATCTAACTTTCTTCAGTTTGCACCTTGGTGTCAAAAAAATTAACCAGCATTATTAAAATACCGATCTTTTAAAATAATGTTGACCTTTTGCGACCTTTTTTGTTATCACTGACAAAATGTCGGCGATTTGATGTCACCGGATGTGACGTCAAATATATGTGAAGTCATCACCGGAAATGTTGAAAAATACCATCCGTTATAACAAAATGACGTCCATTCTGACTAATAANNTAATCCGACAAAATGGCGGGAATTGTGATGTCACATGATGTGACGTCATAGCCATAAAATCGTGACGTCACCGCCAGAAATNTTGATTTAACACTACATATATAACTACTGCCGCACACCATCGGACAATTTTTCAATCCTCGCANGCATCCAACCTGCTGAGGTTCGTCGCAATGGAGCCACACTGTCTCCAGCACGCCGTGCCCTAGAGCCTGAAAATCTGCTCCAATCAGCGCTCACCTGTCCATCGAGTACAAATGCACGGCGCTTCAAATCGAGACACCTACAGTATTTGCTATTTGTAACCACCGCACAACAACTCATCAGTTCATCTGACAACAACAACATACGTGCGGTGCAGTGGGCGGATTACCAATGGAATGCGGAGTGAATGGACAAACCTACAAGGCTCCGCATTTTCATCCCCGACACCGGGGCACCCACCCCCCGGAATGACCCTCCCAAGAAGAACCTGGGTCCGGCGTAACCGTCTCCGCACTGGTGTCGGACGTTTCCGCTTCTGCTTGTACAAATGGGGTATGGTCTCCTCTGTGGCCTGTGAGTGTGGCGCAGAAGAACAAACGTCGATCATGTTGTCCTTCAATGTCCAATCCATCAACCTCCTTATGGACTGCACGGCCTGATGGTTCTGGACGATAAGACAATCGAACGGCTGCTCAACACCTGCCCCGAGATCTAGTGCAGCAAAGCAGTGGTGTGAAGAACTCGCTCAAAAGATGAAGAAGCTTAAACTAAATTTAGTTTGCTAAAATCAAAGTAATTCATTCAATGTGCAACCCTCATTAATATGCCATTGGCCTTGGTTAAGATAATGACATAACTTTTGGCTCAACAAGCAATTTTCCTTTGACGTGGTTGGTTTATCACAGTGGTCCTCGGAACTCCATTTCATCTTGTTGCGAAAATGTCTCGTAATGGTTAATCGCGTCCGACTGCTGAGTAACAGATTTTGCGTTTTTTCCGCAATTGGCAAGACTAGCCACACATTGTGTCACGGAAAACTGGTTCCACCACTTGAACCAGGCTCTCGAACCGAATTCCTCGCTGGCTGCATCGAGGCATTACTCAACGGTGTGCTTTCTTGGGTTGCACCGACGCAGCCTCGGTGTTGAAAAAATTCACGGTTCACCTAAAAGCGCTCATGCTGCTTGCTCGAGCGGTTTGTGCAAACAGCTTTAACTTGATACAGCACTTCGCTTTCTTGTATTCGAACAAGTGTTCTTTGCCCATGTCGTGCTTTCTTCAAAGAAATATTTGCGCGTTTTGGTAAAGCTTGTGCACACAAAAGCGGGAAACGACAAATTGTAGCCGTGCCAAAGTTTAAGCGTTTAACTTTAATTGTCAACGATAAACAGCAGATCGATGCTACATCTGCATATAAATCAGCGCGGTGAAAACCGAACGATCACGTGAGACCATCTCGTGTGATTTTGTGCTTTGATTCCGTCGAGCCTTTCAAAGCTTGTAATGCGAGAAAGACCAGTCTGTTGATTGTTGAGAGTTTTAATTGGTTCGTTGGGCAACGATCTAGAACGCCGTTTGGTTTGACCCAAGCAGCGCTTTGTCATATAGACGACGTACCTGAGATTTCACTGCTTTACAAAAGACATACCGATAGAATTGAAAATGACAAGAAATAGAATCTTCTTTTGACATACTTCAAACCAAATTTGTAAAATGAAACGAAACCACAATATTTCCAGAGCAGAACCAGTGATCAGTAAGATGTAGAAAGTCGAACGATACATGGTTGCGTGCTTTGATGCAATCTGATTGTTTATATTCGTCTTTATTCTTTGAACACTACAACCGCATTTTACTTTGTGACTGAGTACCCGCGCATTGCAGTGTTTGTTTGGTGGATGGCCTGTCATGCCACAACGCATTCGTACTTTACCTGGGCTCGACCTGTTTAGGAATTGACGTCCTGCTTTGCAATAGTGTTGCACCAGTGTCACTGGTTAGCGAACAATCAAATTAAATATGTGTATGTAATCTTGTGGTTCTGCCTCCAACGCCGTTGCAAAACGTTCTGCTATGAAACTGTCTGTAACCCTGCGATGCCGCCTGCTCAAATGCCGTTGTACAAAGTTCTGTTTTGTCTGTTCGTATCGATCTGAGTTGTGCAGAGAGCCACCCAAGGGATAGGTTCCTGAGACTACGGCAATACTGACATAACAGAAAATGCAAAAGGGTATTCATGATACACAACTTATAAACACTGAAAATTGGGAAGACAAAGCTTGCAACACATAAAAGTTAGGCAATAACAAGCTGGCATCGTCCCCCTTTATCTAGTTTTACAGTTGTTGTTGGGGGCCCCTTTGAAAGCAAAGTTTTAAACATTACAGTTGCTATTGGGGGCCCCTTTGAAAGCAGAGCACTTACACATTACAGTTGCTTTACTGGAGGCCCCTTAAGAGCAGAGTATACTTACGCATTCTAGTTACTGTTGGGAGCCCCATTGAAAACAGAGTACTTACTGGTGATCTGCAATCTGTTTTCGGAGTATATTACATGATTGGATAATAAGTTTCCACCAAAAATGAGAAAAACTTGCGCGCGGAACACTCGAGGAGGGCCCCTTGGAAAGGGAGGCCCCGAGGCAAGTTTCTCGCTCGCCTCCCCATAAACACACCACTGTGCATATCACTGCTAAATAGTGCTTAAAAAAACGTCTGTGTTTTCCCCGGTTTCGACTACCGTTGTGCTGCAGCGAACAAGAAAGTTTTCTATTCAGATAAAATGCTTAATACTTCTACACCTTGAAAGAACATATCGTGCTATATTTAATACTTCTATACCTTGAAAGCACAGATGGAACAATGTTTCTGGGTTGGCTGAGTAGTTGACTCACAAGGTCTTTCGCCAACCCTTTATGTCTCAAATATGTAGTCCACATCAATTTGCAAATTTCTAAAGTCTTCTTTTGTTTTCTCTTTTTATTAGTACTCAATGCATTATTCTGTTGTTAGTGAGTTGTTCTTTTAATTGTGTGGTTTGAGTCACAAAAATACACGAATAAACCTTACCCTTTGCATTTTTATTTAGTCTGATAAAACAGTTTTCAAAGTAAGAGTGTAATTTCCGTGGTCCCTTATTCATCAGGAGAACGGCTTTCTTGTCGCGATGAGAGTTGGTTTTCATTATTTTGAAACCGCAATGTCAGCATTTTTTTCGGGCTTGGAGCCGGATTTTAACTTTTAAGTGCAAAATATTTGAAATTCTATCACAATCAGAAACGATTCATTCGATTTGAGACGAATTGCTTAATTTCGCTGTTGTACCTCTCTAAACAACTTCCCCGTTCCAGTGAGTAATCACTGCCTTCAGAGCGTAAACTATTTGCCCATTCAAGCTGCAGTTTTTTCCAAGCACTTCTGGAAGGCTCAAGGAACTATACGGGCATCAGTGTTGTGACAAGTTGGCTATTGTCGGTACAACAGAAAGAGAACCACGTAAACTTATCCGGGGTTCTTTAGAAACATGCCGCTCTCTGCACTATCACCAGCAGTAAACGATTGACTTATTTTAAAATTGAGTGGATCTTTGCAGAGGGAAAATTCGAAAATGCCTTTTCAGAGATGATAACAAAACGCAAACTAATTCGGTAGAATTTGAAACTTTCGACGCCGATTGAGTCATAATGTCACCACGTACCCCCACTTTTGTTACATCAAAAGCTTTTACCTTACTAACCCTTCGGTCTTTGATTTCAAATTCTGTTTTGGTTTTCTACTGCAGTCAGTTACGAGGCAGCTAATCGTGTAGCATCGTGTACAGAAAACAATCACATAGACCTCCTGTTAATATTTACCCCAATTGAGAGCAAACACTTGCCTGCTGTTATAAGTCCTTGTTCAGCAAATCTTTTCTTTAATAAGGTTTCGACAGACTGGTAAGAGCTAAGGGTAAAGCAGTTCGATCTTTGTAGGTTAATATTTCATTAGCGAAAAGAAGCAAGTGTGCTTTGCAGTGAACATAGTGTTTGACTTGGTGAACCATTACTTCAATCAGGCTCTACTGGCGCTAAAAACACAAAAACACATTAAAAAACTTGCCAACCTTTCTATAGTTGATGCAACTATCTTCATCAGGGCTGAAAACGAAATACCGTGAGATTCGAGCACGGATGTTGTAAAATGTGTGCGCACCAGGTGGCACCACTCTGATAAGAACTCGGGATGCGGGCAACGCTGATTAAAAGATAAGACAGTAAAAACAACAGATTGGCGAATCAGGCGGTGGACAGAAGGAAGGAAATTTAGAAAATTATGTAGACTATTGTAACATAAACCGGTAAATGTCGGGGAACAAGTCCGATCTTTTTTCATTCGTTGTGTCTTTGTCGCTATTTATGTGAAAGGATTAGATAAATCGGCGTTGTAACAGTTGAATTCTAATTCCAAGACTTTTGAATTATACCAATCCATTCTGTGATTTAGATCAAACGTGTGTTGTGTTAAAGCACTTTTGTCGAATCGTTTGTTTTTATGTCCACTTTATGTTCGTTGTAACGGGTTTCGAGGTTTCTTTTGGTTTCTCCAATGTATCGTTTACTGAAGTCACGGCATGGAATAGAATAAACAACGCCTTGTCCAGACTTTATATCCACGGGTCTTTGATGGAAGTTAGAAGGTTGCCCATGGGGGCGCCAAACTTGCTTATTGTCCCGGGCGCCATCTATCCTTGTTACGCCGCACTTGTTCTTTAACTTTTTAGTTATCTTACACATATGCGCAACATTCGAGGGATACTGTTGTTAGATTAGATTTTATTGTGAACTGGCATGATTCCATTGAAACTTCACTTGAAGCGTCTCTCAGTTTGAAAGTTGGTTTATTGGAGAGAGTTTTTAATAAAGATTTGTTTGAAAAATGTTTGAAAATGAAAGGCGTAAAGAAAAATTCAGTGGACACACTGGGACAGTAATCGTGAATGTCTTAAATTTGACAAAGTATACAAACATTCAAGTTCCGCAAACAAAGTACTGCTAATAATTTTAAATGCATCATATCAAGTAAATGCACTGCCAGCCATTCACATTAAAATGCATCACTCCACCTTACCAAACCCTTTAGGCCAAACCAGTTTTATCAACGGGATTAATTTCGGTATATTATTCCGAGTTTGTTAGTAACAAACGCTCAAATGTTCCTTCAGTCTCGGGCCCCTCCGTAGCTGTCGGGCCCCGGAACAATGTTCCTTCTGGACCCCCTCTCATAGGCCCTGCTGAATGCGTCGTATTTCAGCGAATTCCTAGCCTAAATAATGTCGAAATGCTTGGTTGCCCTGTGAAATAGTCTTGAAGTTCTTGTCTGTGGACGTTTTGTGTAAAATGTTTGAAGTAACCAATCCCTTGCGAAGACCCTATTTTACTTCTTTGTTTTTTTTTCACAGAAAACTGGCATTAACTGTAATGCTAAAGTAGTTAATGTGAAAGGTTAAAACGTTGCTAAAGCAGGCTGACTCAGCAGAGAGAATTCAAATCTCTTTTGTGCAATTACAAACACGTTACACACATCCCCAACAAATTCTTACCATTTGGCGTTATTTAATTGGCGGAAGCATAGATTTAGAGATAAATTTTATGCGAGTTTTTGTTAAAGACGTTATTTGGCAAAATTCTTTGAGGAAAAATTTATCTAGATTTTTCTGACATTTTTATGAAAATTGAAAATATAGTGCAAGCAGGGTAGCCAAAAAAACAAATTCCTTTCTAGAATAATCCCTCTGCATGGCTGTCGCTCATAGGGTAAAGGTTAAAGTCTCGCAATAATCTCCTCTGAACCAGGCCCAAACGTAGGAGGGAAATCAGCAATTAAACATAATCTAGAAACGATTCAAACAGTACTTTCAGATTTGATAAAACATATTGTCCATCATTTCACGGCGGATTTCTCTATCATCCTCAGCATGTCGACGATGTGTGCAAGACAAACACTCAAAAAAAACATCTTGCTTTAAATTTAGTGAAAACAAACGGTTGTCAGCCCTGTTCTTTTTCGGTCATAAACCGAAATATTTTTGAAATCACCCAAAAACTTTAAGTCATTTCGGTGAGATGTCTGAAAATATATAGGCTAATGAACACTGTTACATTGAGTTTTAATACAACTGTGAGACAATTCTCAGTGAGCAAAATTTCTCAGCAAAAAATGACCAAAATGTCTCAGCAAAAATAAGCAGGGTCAGCTTTAGCCCAAATATCTCACAAAAACACTCAACAGACGATTTTATTATATTTTTTACAAGAAGAAAAAGCCATGCATAACCGTGGGTGTTGTTTCAANATAAACCAGAATTAATTTTCCTTTCGCCAATAGAATACAGGGGATCGTATCAATATTTCAAATGAATATGTCTCTAAATGTTTAATTCAGGTCACAGTGCTTTGGAAACAGTAGACAAACGTGCTCTGTTTGCATTTCTATAGAGAACGTGTTGACGACGCTAGAGAGTGTACAAGTATTTACGCAAAACAAACGCCATGCATCTGCCATCAACTTCGAGATCACAAGGTGCAAAACAGATTTTGAATAAACTTCCCCTCCGAAATTTTCAACAGGTTGTCGCCTTGCTGGTGATCAAAGTCAATACGAAAACTAATCAAGTCACTGAAACACAAATTTTTATCTCTTTGATGATATGAAAATTATTTTTACTACTTCAAGAAAATGTGCCGTCCTCAAACCGAGTGTTCGTTTCAAAAACAATCTCTCTAATGCTTGGTCTACACTCTACAGTCATGAGTAGTTTATACAAGTGTTATCTCGAGTCAGCGGTACGATCATTTTCCATACTAAGCTTCGCCCTTACTTAATTCAGTGTAACTTAGGCGTTTTCACTTTTAGCTTTGATTAACGTATATATTTTGTTTGAACAAGATTTCCGCACTGAGGATGTGTAGATTTACGTGAAATCGATTTCTTATTAAAATTTTGCTGATAGATTCGACTGCGTCGCCTTTGTGGGAACTAATTACATGTGTAACCCAGCACTCACTCACTTTGCAGTTTTCTTTCCAGGAAGTGATTTTTCAAACAACACCGTATTACTGCAGAACGTATTTTTAAATGGCTATAGAGACCAAATTGTTGTCCGTATGAAGTTAACTGGGGTCTGCAAATGTTGTTAAGCTCATATTGGCGGAAACAAAGCATTACGCTTGCAATTCAGACTTTTATAAGTTTTAGTCTTGGCAAAATCGTTTCTACCTTTGAAAATAACTCGTGTATTAGCAACTGCTCAAGTTCAGTGCCCAGTTATGAAAAAGCGAAAGACTCTTTGAATTTCCTGGACTGTTCAATCAAGTCGCAGCAATGCAATGCAAGTTCTGTCATCCCCCCTATGAAACCATCTCTTGTGTCCAGTTCGTGGTATCTTATCAGAACTGAATCAAACGACAAAGTGGCTCTAAACTTTTCCTGGTCGTTTCACTACGATGAGTCAATTAAAGACATCGTTGGATTTAGAATACGCATAGTTAACTCCTCGAATAACGTGATGCATTTGAAGTATTTTTGCATTCGCTCTGTTCTAGATTATAACAAACATGTTAAAGCTCATTTTTACTACGATTGCTTTGGAGCTTGTGCAGGCATCGTACAACCAGGTTGGACTTACAACGTATTGATAGCAAGTCTACCAGACACGAATCAAAGAGATGAAATGCAGAACGAGTTAAGTTTTTCCATAAGTGTTCCGGACTGTACAGATGAAACAATGAAAAAAGTGGAGGAATGCTTGCTTTTTCCGAGCGTTTATTCCGAAGTTGAGGAAGGATATTGTTGCAACAAGTCCATAAAATACAGTTATTACATATCACCTTTCGCACCAGGAAGTACAGCATCTGTAAAATTGTGCCAACTGGATGTTCTAGACGTTGTGCTGACGTGCATCGATTTTGACAATCTTCCTGGAAACTCTACTTCTTGGGATCTAAAACTTCCTGCAAATTTTAATTGTACTACAAAATATTCCGTCACAGTGACTGATAAAATTGCTAATGTCTCTTCTACACAGGAGTTTTCGTTAACGGACTGCCCAAAACCAAAAACACTCAGCACTATTTTAGGATTTGTGCTGATTTTTGCATTTGTCTTAATATTGGCTGCAGTGGTCTGCCTGTACTGTTCACGGTTGCAACGAAACAAACATGTCTCTGGCACTGAGTTGTTAAATACCACGGACACACAAGCACTTTCAAAAACACTGGCTGCAAACTGCGGTCAGATGAGGAACAAAGACTTGCCTGTACTTCATCCCCCTATAGATGAGGTGAAAATAAATACGTTCAATTTAGTGCCACCTTCCCCGCTAAAGCACATTGTGGAGAGGAAACTGTCGTGATTTTTCAAACGTTTGTTTGATGCACTCTAATAAAAGATTTTGAAAATTGGAGCAATCTATGTCGGAATGCAACCGAAGCAGTGTTATCAGTCGGGCCGAGCTTTTCGGGACGAGCCGGGTTCGGGCTTAAGTTTTTCAAAATGTTTCGGGCCGATTTCGGGCCTGCATGCAAAACTTTTTATAACATTCAGGGTAACGATTTTTTCTTTCATGACGTACATTTATTGTGCTCGCGTCGGTGACTTCTGTGAGTGAAGTGATTATGGTATTTCTTCAGCTGCTTAGATTTGCAAACACAGCTGCGTTCTTTCGTTCTCTGATCGGATTAGTCTCATACTCTTTTTGAGAAAGCGACAACGGTTAGGAAATTAGCACGCGATGGCGTTACTTCCAAAAGATCAATCACTTACGCGATTCTTGGCTTTTTTAAAGAAACGATGGCCTACAAACTGGCATTTCATACCATAGCGCTATCCTAGCTAGTTTATTTTATACTTATAGCGCCACCGTGGATAGTTTCGTGACAGTATTTTTTTTGAAAAACATTACATTCCGCAGTCTTATCGTTGACTGTCAAGCTTGCCAGTTTGTTTTTGAGACTAAATTTTTTGGCCTTTTTCAACTCCACTGGATTTTTTTATATGTAGAAAAAGGCTGACCAATTTAATTTTTGTGTCATTTTGGCAGATTTAAAGATGATTTTGGGAGATTTCTGGACACTGGCAGGTTTATATAATAGTAGTTTATTACAGACACGTGGTCCATACAAACGCGATCATAGACACAAGAGTACAAAAAGTGGTTAGCCACACAATAGCGCATTACAGAATCGGTTTTGCACATGACTAGGGCAAGTTTTCAAATTTTTTGGTATTAAGCTTGAATGACGTGATTTTTTGCAAGAACTCTGAATAGAAAGAGTACGTTTCATATTCTTAATTTGATAGGTCAATAGAAAGTCAATTTTTTACCGTTAGGTCAATTTCTTTTCATGGGGCAATAAAGCCTATTTTTTATAATTATCAGTTATTAGCCAAAATTTCTTTTTAGTATTGGTGAGAAAAAGTGATAATCTTGATATGCCTGACAAAGCCCACACAACCCTGGAACACTGAACCGGAATTTTTGTCACACGAACTCTGAACCTGGTTGGATGAAACCCCACTTCAAAAATTAAAAAAAACAATACTTTTTTCAATTCAGGTTGATGACAAAAACTAAATTGAAAATGTAACTCTTATTACGTTGTTTGTGCACTAATAAAGTTACTCGGACTTTATTTTTATGCTTTTATTGGTTAAAAGGAAAATACGCAAAAAAACGATTTTTTCGCAATAGCACATATACTTGTGTCGCAAGTTTCGTTGAGAATTTGTGTGTCTTCGCTTAATAAATGTTCATTTTAATATAAAAGCTCAAGAAACATCATTTATTCAGTCTAAATTTTGTTAGGTCAATAAAGTGAATTTTTTTGAATTTTTAAGTAAATTTTTTTAGTTTTTAGGTCAATAAAAACTTGCCCTACACATGACCAACAGGGAGAGGAGCAAAACACTTTATCATCACCACAATTGTATTGTCATTCACAAGAGCACAAAAAATGGTTAGTCATACACAGGGATGTAGTGCTAACAAAAAAGGTGTGAGAACGCACCCAAAAAACTAACCATTTTATAACAGCTTCAAACCAGGACTGTAATCAGGGGGCGCAGGAGTAGAAGCCCCTCTTAGAAAAATCTTCGCTCCCACTGGACAAATGTGCTGAACATCGTTTAAAATTATTGGATATAGTTCAAAAAATTTGGACCCATCTCAGAAAACTCTTCGCCCCTCCTGGAGTCCCAAGCTGGATACGTGCCTACTTCAAACTCATTTTGAAGCAAAACATGAAAATGGTGTGGGAACAACTTCCCCACGCATTCCCGCCCCACTATACCCTTGGTCATACAGCAGCGCATTACAGAATCGGTGTTTGCACATGACCAACACTATGAGGAGCAAAACGCTTTAATAGCGTTTCTTACTTTTTTGTATGCTCGGTGTGTACACAACACATTGCCCACACATTTTTTACTGCACAAAAGCATTACTGATGAGACGCGGAAACTAAAACAATTTACTAACAACTACTGCACTTGGTCTCCATCATATAAGAGTGTTGAATAATTGAGGAAAAATGAAGATTTGTAAAAAGCATCAGACATTTGAAGCGAACGAATACAAAAGTTGGAAGAAGATGCTCGTCGTATAAAAAATTGATACAAATTGTTTCTCCGCAGGGCATCAAAGGTCTAAGACAAGACAATGGCTAACCTGGTGTGGACAATAGCTAACCTGGTGTGGGCGAACACTTACATTTCTGCGTATGGTATGAGTAATTCCGCATAATGCATACTTTTCTGGACACATAATGATATATTTTTATTGGCAATTCTGCACTATAATTTTATAATTATTAATTTTACTGTTTCATGCTTTTAGTTTTGATGTTTCACGTTACTCCTTAGCAAGACCAATTTTCGAGAAATTTATTAATTAAGTTCTTTATATGTATGTGCTGTCTTTTCAAAGTGTTGTGGAACCTGTATGGGTGTTTAATTAAATTTTTTGGTATTGTATTCATGTTCAGCAGTCAGTATAAACATTATAAATACACAAGAACATTACTAAAAAATGAACGTGGGGCTGGGACACCGAAAAACCCGAATATTGGCTTGTTAAGGTGTCCCTAAAGTTGTGTAAAATACTTTGGTGGCCATTAAAAGTATATAACCATTGCTTTGTGGCTGTTATTTATAATCAAATATTCAAAACAAAAGAAAGAAGAAAAGAGCAATCAATACACCAAAAAACAGCAAAAACAAATTCAATCTCATATACACTTGATTTACTCGAAGACGTAGTAGGCTACAGACCAGAGACATTGTAGCATAGGCAATATTTAGGCACCAATAGCGAGAAAAACAAATATCAGCAAGAAAACATGAAAGAAAAATAATGAGTGAGTAATTAATTTGAAATAAACCAGCAGGGGCGGATTTAGAGAGCGCGGGGCCGCAGGCCACCTTAGGTTTTGGGGCCCACGCAGGTGTGACCTATTTAGCTATCTTACAATCTATATTTTGTTGAACCGACTTTGGTTCTACGATTGCTTTAGACCAAGCATTAGAGCAGGATTTCTTAACCTGGGGTGCTAGCACCTCCAGGGGGTGCTGAAATCAATTTCAGGGGGTGCTGGGGAAGGTCACATATGTGGCGGAAAATGGTAAAAGGAATACATTTGTCTTTACTTTATCCTTATAGTAACCAGGTGTTAGTCAATGGTAGGGGGTGTTGAGCTGCTTAGGCGTGACCAAAAGGGGTGCTGAGGTAGAAAAACGTTAAGAAACGCTGCATTAGTGAGATTGTTTTTAAAACGAACACTCGGTTTGAAGGGGGCGAATTTTCTTGAAATGGTGAAAACTAACTTTGTAAAAAATTTTCGCATGATCACAAAGGCAAAATTTTGTATTTCACTGCCCCTGATAAGTTTTCATATGGATTTTGATCACAAGCAAAACCACAACAGTTGAAAATTTAGGAGAGGAAAATCATCCAAACTTTTTTGTACCTTGTGATCTCGGCATTGTTGGCAGATGCATGGTGTTTATGCGTAGGCTAAATACTTGATTCAGTAGTGTCCTCAACACATTCCGTGTGGAAATGCAAACAGAGCACGTTTGTGTACTGTTTCCAAAGCACTGTGACCTGAATTAAGCATTTAGAGGAATATTCATTTGAAATATTATAAGCAAAACCAGGGTTACGGAGTCACAGGTAAAATATCCGACTCCGACCTTTCCAAAATTTCCGACTCCTTAACATAAAGGGAATGAAATTTGGTTGTTGAAATTAATGGTAATTGTAGTGCACAGCAAGAAATCTCTGTTTCAACAAAAGTTTCAAAAGAAATTGTATCATTTCAACAGGAATTACCAAATTTAGGAGTGTGATGTAAAAAATGATCCAAGTGAACATCGGGAGTCCGACAAAAGAATCCGACTCCGACTCCACCCAAAAAACATCCGACTCCACAACCCTGCGCAAAACTCATGATTCCGGGTACTGCATGGGTTGGAGAATGGAAAACTAATTCTAGTTATTGAAACAACACTCACTGTCATGTATGCTTTTTTTCTTTTTAAAAATAAAAAGAAATCTTCTGATGAGTGTGGTTATACTTGAAACGATCTAAGGTAACTCCACGCGATGTTTTGCCTTTAGAATAGTGAAGAAAAGGTTAATATAGTGCGCGCTCTACCGAAACAAATTTATAAGCTGCGCTATATTCCAATGTGTTCAAATTGTAGTATCGAATTACCTTCAAAATAGGGTTCAGTACGCTTTTGTGGTAACCTGTAGTAGAATGGCTCAAGCAGATTTCGTAAATGTCTTAACGGTTTCAGATGCTCCATGCTCATATTGTCACCACTAGTTTGACTTCTACGAAATGTGATCCAATACTTACCAACTATTTTCCTAGCTTGCCGGTTGTCAACCACAGACAAATCTGCAATATTTGATTTTAGTAACTCATCCGGTTACCTCGACCTACCCTTACAACACGCTGTTTTGGTCAAGTACAAAACTTTTCTGAAGAAAACACGGGTTTCTTCACCAGTAGTTTCAACCGCCTTCTGCAGGCGACGGAGCGGACACGTGTGATCTGCAAGCTCACCACTGCATGACACCAGAACAATGAACCTGGCTCTTGTGCAGTGTGTCAGACCGGCAAATAAACTGTCGTTACAAGAATTACATCAATTAATCGGAATTTTGCTGCTGACTTTCGGTTTTCTAGAAATTTTTGGTTCTTAGTCCCAACTTTCAGGGGGACAAATGCCCGTTTTTCTCCCCTGCGGACGCGCATGGCTCTTAACACCCTGGAGCTGGGCATGGGCTATGAAAGCAAACAAGTGTTTCCTCTTCATTGGGGTAGAATTAACCGGATGACTCAGTGCCGGATTAAGGTAGCGCGGGGCCCGTAGCATTTCAAGAGCGCGGGGCCCTAAGTCGAAAGAACACCTCAACACCTGCTAAAACATAAAGTGTGTGGGCAAGGCATCCGTGCTACGATTTTTACCCTCTGCGGTCTCTATCCAGTCCGCATCGTGAAATGACAATTTGAGTGTATCGAGCTGGCCCCCAGTGTTGCCAGATGGCTGTGACCTAAATCTAATAAATGGTGTCACAAAAAACTACTAGATTCTGCTAGAAGTCTTGTCACAAATTTTCAGCTAAAGTCTGCTAAAAGCAGTAAAATTATGTTAAAAAATCAGTTATTTTCAAGATGATTACAAGAAAGCTATAAAGTTATGCAATATATTAATTTCTCTTCTTGCACTCGCTCTCAATGAGCATGGGCTGAAGATGCCTATCTTGACCACCACAATGTTCTTTCAGTCAACAGTTTGAGCAACGTAACTGCCGCTTACCTCACTTTTTGTATGACGCACAGTTCTTGACGATCTCTTTCAAATGGTTGCATGTTTTTATACAGTAGAACAATGCTCAGCGATAAACAATCTGAGCATAGCTTCAGCC
>JGI24158J21664_10005792_pt1 | contig 16209 bp, 10 predicted proteins | sample Ectturendosymbi3_FD_21664 | JGI IMG/M metagenome (IMG submission 21664)
TAATTTATCTATTTCTAAATATTAAGCATGGTAGTTGTATCATCTATATTCTGATTACGATACAAACAAGCTATACAATTTTCGACAAGGACCCACAAGCTAGGGGCTCGGTATCGGGTCTTCGTACCCCCTGGTAAAATTTCTCCAGGAGGTCCTAATTTGTACACATCTCTGTGTTGGAAGAAAGACTTCATGGAATAGAGTGAAGTCTTTCTTCCAGTCTTTCTTATAACTTACTCATTGCACGTCGGAGACAAATTTCTGTAAACAACGGTCTTTTCAGGGCCGGCCTTAAGTAGATGCAACCGATGCAGCTGCCTTGGGCCCCGCGCCTCTGGGGGCCCCGCGCCATGGTGTTTAGGCAGATTGTCCATTTTTTCCAAACACCCCTTGCACTCGAGAATTCAATAGAAACGGCTTATAAATCTCATTGTTAACAAAAAACGCTCTTGTTAGAACTAACGATGAATTTCCTCTGTTATCGAACGTTGGCAAACATGCTCAATTCTCGTGGTGAAGCTTTATATCTGCGCTCTACCATGGTCGTATAGCACTGCTGACTGAACACGATGACGTAATAAAACCACTGCTCAGAGGAGCCCCGCGCCTAGGTCTTGCATTGGGCCCCGCACCTGCCAGGGCCGGCCCTGGGTCTTTTCTTAACATTCCACACGTAAATAAGGAATAGCGAAAAGCGAGAAAATGTCGTACCTTCTTTGGGAGATGTGTTAGCTGCCTGTTCTTATGCAGTCTCAAAGTTTCCAATTGATATAATCCGCAAAAAGTGTCCGGCGATAGATCATTCAAAAGATTGCTGGAAAGATCGAGAAGCAGCAGCTGGTGGTTGAAACGAAAAGACCCAGCGGACAAATATGGCAACCGATTCCTTGCCAAGGTAAGAACTTCTAAGCTTTTACAGCGGCGCAAAAAAGACGACTGGATTGCTGATATTTTGTTGTCATTCAACAGCAGGACTTTCAAAGTCGCTGGAAGAATTTCAGGTATGCTAGCAAGGCCCAACGCACTGAGATCCAAGACTTTGACGCTCTCTTCATACGGTTGAGTCTTTGAAGTGTGCGTGTCAGATCCGACTCGATTGGCTAACGAACGCTTTTTTCGCCGCCAAGAAATTGTTTCGTCAGCAAGCGGACCAGTTGGGCACTCATCCTCAAACGAAACACCCAAACTGAGAACTAGATCTTCCCCTGATGAAAACCACTCTAAGATTGCGGAAAACATGAGAACCGTGGCCGGACTAAGGGGATTTGAACTGAGGTGAAGGCTCTTCAGATGCGAAAGACCCTCGAAAGCTCGACTACCAAACCACGTGATTCTGTTGTGATCAAGGGCGAGCACTTCAAGATTACGAAAGTGCAAAAACGCCCTGTTGGGTATTTTCGTGATCTCATTATGTGACAATCTTAAGGCAACGAGATGTCGGCTGAGGGTTTCGAAGACGGAACGACGTCTTTCTGCCTGTCTGGAGGCGTTGGTTTCTGCGTGGACAATTGAACGGATGTTGTTTTTGCTCAGGTCCAGCGTTTTCAAGCGAAACATGCCTCGAAACGCTCGGGGCTGAATTCTACGGATACGGTTGTTGCTCAAAACCAAGTTCTCAAGATATCGTCCACTTCGAACCAGAGCATCAGACGGAATCTCCTCCATCGCATTGAAGCTGAGGTACAGCTGTTGCATTGGAAGTGGAAAAACGTTGGCATGAGATTCGGGATCTTCGCCAGGGCGAGGAAGCAAATCAGCCGGGAAGACGCTTAGGTTTGCATTAGTGCAGTGAACAATAACATTTGCGTAACAATGGCATGCTGCTGGGCATGGACCATTCGTCACTTCTTGCTTCCGGTATCTGAAGGAACTAACATCGCTGTTCAGCTGAGTTCGACCTACTGCGTCAAACTCCTGCAAGGTAGGAGGTCTTTCGGACGATATCTGGTCGCCATTAAGCGGACTGTCTGATCGGGGCCGACCAGCCGACAGCGCAAGCACGCTGAACAACACCAGGGTCAAGAGCAATTTCATCCCTGCTATTTGTTGAACTTGCCTGATCGACATGATGCACTCTTTGACAACACTAGGTTCGGCCAGCGCTTAAGACGCGCCTTTCAACATATAAGAATGCTTATGGCTTAGCTGCAACAACAACGGAGGAAAACTATGTTACAGCTGGTTATCGTGTTATGTTTAAAGCGTTAGGATGAGTGCTGTCTAAAAAAATAATTATTAAGTATTTCGTAGGCAACATTTACACAACCAGTATTACCTGACCTCTAATAAAAGCACAAATTTCGCAGATTTGTCAAAAATGCTGTTGGGAAATGTTGAAATCAGTCAGTGCAGTTGTGCTGGAATGTTTTAGCTGAATTTCCTCTCCACGAGCTGCGTCACTGTACGCGAGTAATGAACCAAGCACTTTTTTACTTTCACGAGCACCAGCCAGTCTTTCGTGATATGTATCATCAAAAGTATTAGCATTTTTTCAGCAATTCTGACTTTTTGTGTCGCTGGATATATTCGTAAATTTGCGTTTAAAAGAAACATGTTCCTCACAACTTTGCTTGGCTTCGCTGTCAACCAATCAGTCTGAATTCAGATGCCAGCTCATGAAACTGTTTGATTGTAGTTGCAGTTATGATATTGAGAATCCTCATGAATTGACATTTTTACTTCAAGAGAATAACGCGGCAGGAAACGCATTAAGGTGGATTACACATTATACGAGGAAAAATGAAGCTTTCTAAATACTTCACCTGGAAAAGCACTAATCCACTATAGTTTTTGTTCGTGTACCTCAAACAAGTTTTTTTGAGCTGATAGTTGATGCAGTCTGTGCAACTAAAATAAAAAAGCATACAGCAAGCTACACTGAAACAAATAAAGAAAGATGACAAATAATAAAAAATTACCGATGATTTGCCAGCTTTTTTGTAGACAAGACTAAAATTTACGTAGACTTTGTTGCAATTTGCTTGATCTTCGAAGGGGGCTACGATTTTGTTTTTGCATATTAGAGGTGCCCGCAGAAGAAAACTGTGAGGAAGATGCGACATCAAACAACACTAGTAGATTTTGTCCGACTGGCAAGGCGCATACCGGTTTCGGATGATGTGATTTGTTTCAATTAGCATGTGTGTTTCTTGACTTATCTCAAACATCGATTTGAAAACATTCTTTAGCAGGGAAGATTCGTGTGGCAATTGACACTCAAACTAACAAGTCGCGCAGGCTATTTTAATTATCTGGAAATGGTGTGAGAATGCTTTGATTTTGACAGCGCGTCTCGCTCACACTGTTATGTGCATCTTGCAGCTCGTTGTGAAAAAAAAACTGGACAAAATCCAATGCATCTCAAACTCCACTGAATGCTTACAGAAAAGATGTTGTTATTTACAACAAAAGGCCAGGTCGAAGAAAGCGATGCGTTTGGATCACTGTGTCATCCAAGATGTTGATCCTAAACGCGCTATCATAGAATTTACGGTTTTCGAGAATTATCAGTTGAAAGGCTATGATACTGGGTGGGCATAGTGCTCATACCCTCCTATAAACCAATGTGACACATGCCATCTTGCCTACAACAAATCTTTTGGCATCTCAACATTTCCACAGCTCTTCCTCACGTAACTTGCTGCGTTACGAAAACGACTATCTTTTTGGAAGTGATCAATACCTTTACACACCTCATCATCGCACCGCTTATCCTGCTTTCGAATCTTCAAACAATTTGCCATCAGCTTAAAGACTGTTTTTCAATGTACGACTGCAATGTGTGAACCGATCAACTTTTTAAAAATCCACGCTGCTTCAATTTTTGCACAAGCAGACCGTTCTAGCACCAATTACTTTCAGGGTACAGTTTGTTTTCTTAACCAAGTCTGCTGGAAAAATGAGCTGTTTGGGTATCTTTTAAATAAGGTTGAGTTGGATATGAAATGGTTTGTACCAGAAGAAATCGTGGTTTAAGAGCAGATCTAAGCTTGATCTGAGTCAGGATAACTTGTGGAAGATCAGCTTGGTAAAAGGGTGAAAAACAAAAGGTGGACTAATAGGATAAAACAATTCGCCTGGGTATATATTCAACAATGTGGACTTCTTGAATATATACCCGGGAAAGATGTTTTATCCTAATTCTCGTGTTCGTCTGATTTTTCGCTCTAAATTGAAGCCAAACACCCAACACAATTGGTAAACGATGCTCATCCTGCTAATCAGAACAAATAGTTATTTGGTGATAAACTTACAATCAGCCTAGTGTAACATTGCCAAATTCCACAGAAGCAACTAACTAGGCGAACTGCGAGGTTGAACTAAATGCAGAATATATTTAAAGTGACGAGTTTTAATTCATAGCATCCTTTACTTCTCATTCAAATCCGACAACCGCGCTCAACACGAGGCCTGCAAGCGAAAAGCAAACAAATGGTGCACTTCAGTAACAACTAACAAGCGTTGGTTCCAACTGTCTGGAACTGGAGTCAAAAACTTTAAATAGACAAAATGACCTTTGGACACTTTTTCCACAGAAAAGGAAGTATCGGGAGTTACAAACTCTTTTGACAAGTAACATGAAGATAACACGGTATATGTCGTTGTTTGCCTGTGTGCTACGCATAAAAAATCTATATTGTGTTGCATTTATGAAATCAGTGATCTGCTGCAGAGAAAATCAAATTACGTTCGTTAATTTTCCTGAAGTTTTGCCTGGATCTGCGACTCCGAACAGGCCATTTGCAGCAAAACGGCGCAGAACTGAACTTAGTATTGATCCTGCTTGCCTCACATGAATAGCTTTAACGAGAGCGTGAAGTGACATTACCCCAACACACCTGTAACAGTTCAAGGCAGATTCTTTGTTGATTTACTAAATGAATCAAAGCGCCCGCAATAAACGACATTATTTAGAGGTACTGATGAAGCACAGAGCTATTTCCGCGGCATGCTAAGCGAGACTCATCGATTCTGGCTATCGCACATTCTTTGTTTCTTCACATCATTGCAACTCACTACGACTGTTAACCGTCTTTTCGGACGGGCCAAATTGATGACAGGAATTATTATTTTCTTAGGGAAAAAATATCCGAAAAGCAGCAACGCCGCCTTTATGTTTTGCAACGTCACGCAATAATCGAATGTTTACGTTCAAGTGTTTTCGTGGTCCAATGAGATGATGTGTTCGGTGATGTGTGACGCACTGAATCCGGTTTTCAGTTTTTGATTGCATTTGTCGCGCGGCATTCGATCGTCCTGTCCTAAATGCGTCGGTAATATTACGTCATAGTGCGCAATCAGGTCAGAAGCAAATTGAAACTGCCCGACCATCTGGCGCCCTTTTAGTTTTTATTGCAAGTTTTCACCCCTTTTCCAAGATGGCGTTCCGGCCCTTGCGTTAAATTGCGGTGAGAAGTGTCCAGTGACGCGAAAATATGTTTACAAATGGTGTGAGAAATGCAAGCCAGTTTTTTATCCGCCTACTTTAGCTTGGTTGCGGAAGGTTCCGTGCAAACATGCATGCAAGGGCTGTGTTTGAGAAATCAGACTGTGACTAGTGGAGCGGAACAGTGGTTCTCAGAAGAAGTCATTTGCTGTTGTCTCCCGCAGAAGGTCACCATCTTCTGAGTGACGAGCATGTCTGATATAGCTCTTCATCATTCTATCCACACCACATGAGTCACAAAGCATGGGTTCTCAGTAACACCACCGATGATCTTAATATAATTTTTAATGGCTCTCCACATATGATGTCACGCATGCCCGCAACCAGCTGACATTGTCTGTGGGGGCAGTAAAATCATTGGAAATTGTTGTTTTACCTAACAACTATGAAAATTTTTTGAAAATTTCGGAGGGGACAATTGCGCGATTGCCCCCTAGTTGCTGGCCTGGTGTCACACTGTTATGTGGGAAGAGTTTCAGCTTTTGTGACGTTTTGTGACAACGGAATGATGAAAGATGTGACGACGTCTCAAAGTTGTTGGAGGTTTCTCAGCAAGGTTAAGCTAAATGTCTGGCTTAATTGTAAATACTGTACGACATTGCACATTACTTGTGACATCATATATCAAAAGTATTTTCAATCACATAGTCACTGCAAGAGTTGCTCCGTTCACTTTTCGTAGACCCTAGTAGTGACACTGCATAAAGTATTGATTTACAGCAACCTGCCAACATTCTGCTTGCATCCGTGGTGCAAAATATTTGCCTTTGTTTTAAAGGAAAGACGTTACATTTATGAATCAAATTTTAGGAACCTGCTTTTTAAGACTAGCATTTGATTTCGTCCGGGTACACTACTTATACAACGGTACTGCTCAGTGACGTAACTAGAGGTTTGAGCTAAGGGGGGAAAAGCTTAGCTGAAGGGGGCCCACTAGCCAAAACTTAGAAAAGGTTAAGATATGATAGTGAATCTCTGGATGTCGTGGATGTTCATACTAGATGAAAAAACAGAAAACACCCCGAAAAACGCAAAAAAACAACAGACTGAAGAATACTAAATATCACAATGTCAACTAAAGGGGGCCCCGTTTTTATATTCAGATTGTCAGTGGCGGCGGATCGCCCCCTTGCCCCACCGTCAGTTACGCCACTGGTACTACTTGCTCACATCGATATCTCGCCAAAATTATAGTTGCATTTCAAGTGTACGTTTCTCAGTTGAACGCAAATGACACAGCACATTTACAACAACTGATTATTAACGGTGGGCGTATGTTCTGATGTCCTGTACAAACTTTGCTTCTGATTTATGTGTCATGTACCTTAATGACTCGTGAATGATTATAAATAGTCAAGAACAAACCAACCAACTGTCCTCACATTATAGATCTCACACCCCGTGTGAAAATATAACGCTTGTACATCCAACTCTCCTATTTTGCGTCGACTCGGTGTAGAATGGCTGTTTTCACCGTCTGCATTGCAATGCATTGCATATTTTGCTGGAGGTGAGCCGATGAACACGCTACAACTGCGTGTTTTGCTGCACGTGCGGATATGACGCAGTTAACTTCTTGTTATATTAAAGCGTTGTACGCACTGTCAGTTTTCATGAATTAATGAATCAAACACAAAACCAACTTAAGAAATCTGAAGCGAGACAGAGCATTCTAAATCGTTCAAAGGGCGGGAACGGACAAATTGTCATGTCATATTCATAAGGCCTGGGTAAAGTGCGACAAAAAGAAGTGGGTCAAACGAAAATAGTGTGGGTGTCGTTCAGGAATGGCCTCTACGGTGCATCTTTTACATGCAGACTGACTTTGAGCTCAAACACATGTTGGAACCAGCTGGAGTAAGGTCTATGCTGCACTTAAATCACTTTCTATTTCTTTCATTTCTTGTCGAACGACGGTGGTTAACACAATCACCAGCGGCAGTAACAGTCTTAAATGTTAGAAACAGAATATTGATAAGAGGTTGTTTCCGCACTGCAGTGAGCGGTGTGGCGGAAAACCAAATGCTGAAAAGCTAATTAATTTTTCCGAAGAAATGCATTCTGTTCCCACAAATCTGCTCCCTTTGAAAAAGTCTTGATGTTTGCATCCCTGATCATCGAATCATCCAAAACCTAGTATTTCGATATTGTTTTGGTTCTTTAACTGTACTTCAACGCTATTAAGGTCCCCCCCTGGATTTTGAAATTTGATATTTTTTTATTTATTTTTTAGTAGTAAAATGTTTTTCTCTTTGTTTTGAGTTGGTAGTGGTCAGCATTTAGTTGAATATCCGACAAAATATTTTCATAACTACCTTCAGAACCACATCAAATCCATTTCAACATAAAGTTTGTCAAACCATCAAAGCTAAAAAATTTCCTAAACATCAGATCTCTTGTTGTAACCTAGCAAAGCAAATTGCGATCAATTTCGGCTGCGTCACCCTTGTGGTGTCTTGATGCTGAATATACTGTAAGTTTCATCATTGCTCTAAAACAGGGGTTCCCAACCTTTTTACGATCTCGTACCACTTGGGCACCCGTATTGTCAACTCGTACCACTTCTTCCTGAACAACTAGTTTGATCGAATTTTGGTTTATTCAGAATAAGAATATAGGCCTACAATAAAATAACAGTAAAGGACCACAACCAAATTTAATGAGTTTTTTTTGTTTTTGTTTACCTTCCACCAGTTGGTCGATACGTGGCGTATATTTGCTAACAACGCGTCAAAAGTCATAATGTTACGAAACAATAGGAATAGCAGGCTACTGGAAAATTTTTCATTTGGAAACAATGCCTGATACGTTAACTAGAATGCTGTGAATCCAGGTTTTTCTGAAGAAATGGAAGTCACTCGCGCACGACCTGAAAGGCCTTCACGTACCACTAGTGGTACGCGTACCACAGGTTGGGAATCCCTGCTCTGACAAAAAATCCCTGTTTTTTGTTTTTTTTTGTTTGTTTTTTTGTCACCTTTTCATTTCATTGACAATTTATTGTGGTATTGAAGGCTGTGTTGCAGGATTGGTAGACTGGATGACCTCGTGGTCTTTCACCAATCCTTTGTGACAAATTAAACAGTAATTCTTAGTTGCTTGTGTAGAGGTTTGCTTTGGATGATGCTATAGTTTCCGCATTAGCCTATGCTATACGCAATGCCGTGTGACCTATTGACTGTGCGAACCATTGTTTTGTCGCAAAAAAACAATACACTCATACTCTGAAAGCATACGCAGCAGCATACTGCTTGCACTGTGAACGATGGATTCCTATCTGATGGTGACGATTGTGAGTTCAAACCAGCAAACTTGGACAAGTTTTGGTAAGATAAGTTACTGCAGAATAGTGCTGTTATTAAACACTATGGTGCATCTTGAAAACGAGCATGTTAAACTGACAGCGAAACAATTTTCATCGTTGTAAGGAAATGTGACGTTTATTGGAGCAAACATTAAACAATTTTATGCAAATTAAAGTTAAGGCGCTGGGACACAAAAAAAAAACTGTTAAGCAGGTTGTCTCGTCGGCCATCCTCGACAGTTTCATAAATTTTTATTATGGTTTAAAGTTAATGGTCGAATTATTGCGAGTTTAATAGGGATATATTTTTTGAAGAGGTTGCAGTCTGCTGGATGATCAACACAGTTGCGCAAGAGTGCTGGGTCGCAACCGGTATCTATCGTGGTTTGCTCAGTTCCGCAAGGAGCTGAGCATGGCAGAGAAAGTGTAAACCAACCCAGCTAAAAGTACATTTGGTATGTTGCGACTATCCAACTTCAACCCTTACGGACGTGACATTTCTACTAAGTGGCCTCTGCAAGTTGCTTAGTATTTTTCCTACAGACTTGACTAGAGCTGGATATAAAATAAAACAAACACTGCTGGGATTCGTATCGCCGTGTACGGCCATTGTTTCTCTCGGAAGTCATGATTATCTCACTTCAACAGTATTTTGTACATGAAGCATGCCGCACAAAAGCAAACAATTTTCGAAAAAAGTGTGAGTTACAACGTAATCTTCCACGTGCTTCCACAAAGGTGTTACAGCTCTCTAAACAGATCGCAAAGTATTTATATTTCGAATAGTTGCTTTTTGAAGAAGTGACAAATACCAGTCTATTGATTTCTACCCCTAATCTCCGAACGGCATTGCGAAAAAACATTATTCCACTAGCAATCAAAAACTTCAATCTACGTCCGTGCCGATGTCCGCATCATTCGCAGAAAACGTGTGCTATGAGTGTTTTTCAATCTTATTTGTCTCACCGCTCCCTTACTACAATCGAAATTGCGCTATAGGCCCCATCCGAAGCCGTTATCAAGCAAAGGATAGCCTTTTTAAAACAATTTTATTCGAAAGAACCAACTCTCGTCATGGTCGCCAAGTCAGTGTGGTGAACATTCTCGCTGATTTTTACATATGGTGTGACCATTTCTATTTTTGGTTTTTGTACTACTTTTTATTTTATTTGTACTAATCTGTTACCATCATTTTATTTCTACAAACCCAGACGTTCATTGCTACAAACCTGGAAGTTCAGCTTTGCAGCTTTCATATCATAGCCTGGCGATTTAAGTGTATCTAGAATAGAACAAGGTCTGTAAACTCGACTGATATTCGACGGACTTTGCGATTTTCCTCGAAAAACTGACTGAAAACCAAAGAGCGTCACCAAAAAGTTATCATTTTTTCTGCGACACAAAACGGATGTTTTCGCACTTCGAGTTCTCGCGTATCACTTCCCAAACTTCCAAATCTCTTACATTTTTTTGAACAAGCAACAACCAACTATGTGGCGCTGGTACACGATACCAAAAACAGGCACATTTTGGTCTACTTCAGCAAATCTTCGAAAATATTGGGAGACATTTTAGTACTCTCTACAGCCGTAGGTCGCCTCTGTTCTAAACTGAATGCAGTCTTGCTGTTTGAGAACATCAGAATCACTGCCGGCAAACGCTCTCCGCCCACATGTGACGCATGGAATGATAGGACACAAGTTCAAGTTTTCCTAGTCGAAGCAAGGCTACTGTAAAGGTCTACGCCACTTTAAGTTCGTTTGTAGGCTTTCCAGATGAATCAGGACAAACGTTGTTGCCGGTACTTTGCTGCAGCAGGCGCTCTGCAGACTGCTGGCAATCGCAGCTTGCTTGCATTTGTTGCGCCCGCGAGGTTTCAAAGCGATTTCGCGCAGGTAGCGCAAACTGCGCGAAATCGCTTTGAAACCTCGCGCGGGCGCAACAACGGAGTAAGACGAAACCGAAACACTCTCGATGCCCGGGACGCGGCGCCTGTAACGTGAAGATCGATGTTGGTGGTAAGTCAGCGTGTGAAGATGCAAAGACGCAACCGCCGAAAACAAACATTCGCTTTGGTAGTATTCACTAATTCGCAATCGTTTTGCGTTTTGACCGCATTCGTATTTTTCGTCACCCCCCTTTTTACCCCTTCTTTTTTCATCCTCTTGTCGGTTGATACCGACCCCGAAAGGGAGATGTCGCCCACTTTTAGAACAAAGGAATTAGAACATGTTAGCAATTGCGCTGCATGTAAGCCATGCTTTTAGAAATCCCCAAAAACTATTCTTGGACACCTCCATGAGCCTTGGGAATTGGTGGAATTCGTACAACAACCGATGTGCTAATGCACACAGGAGTTGTCGCAGTCAGTTGCACCAACAAGGGTTTAATCGTGTAAACTCGTATGTTAAGTGATGCTAAATCAAAAGCTTATGATAAATTCGAAAACCTTACTCACTTACGCTTCCATTGCTATGTATTTTCAATGTGCCATTTTACGTTTGACAAACCGAAAATTGCTTTTTAAGTAATTTTGGAGTAGCGCAGTCTTTGATGCGTGCGCTCCGGGTACAAACGCAATATTAAAAAACGCTTCGATCGAGGTTTGATGTCAATTTACGAATTAAATCTTTCTTATATGGCTTTGACGTAAAGTGAATCCTGCCTTTTTCAGTTTGGTCGTTGAACTATAGTGAAACATTGGTGGCCTTGAATGAAGTTGTGTTCTTCCCGCCATAAACACAAAGATCTTCAGCTTGTTTTGGTTCAAAAAACTTTTCAACCTGCACCAGACAGTAGCACCCCTAAATTGCATTTTATCATTCAGCAGCACCTCTCAGGAGGACTCACCTCATTTAGATTAAATTCTAGTTGTTTTGCCAAATGTTCATTATAATCTATGTAAGGTTAGTATTGGTAGCAAGGGAAATAAGGAAAAGTACCGTGGTTTCACTGAATGCTTGGCAACTGAAAGATCTTCGAAATATTTCAATTTCCTCAGGAGCTTCAAAAATACATCTAATGCCTTGCCGTTTGCATTCAGCGTTTTAGAACCATTCAAGTAAAAATTTTAAATTACCTTGCTTTGTATCAAAGTTATTAGTATTTTTTATTGGGACTTCATAAAACAAATAACGACATGATTTTCTTACTTTCTTCATAAGGAGATCAACACGACCCTCGAAAACTATTTCTGACTACTATCCGGTCCAAGCTCTCACTGCGCTTTCTGGCTGAAGTCTCCCGCTGCAACCCGATAGACAACAGTCGTGCTTTGTTCTGCGGGCTCGTTTGACGTTGTGGATAAAAACATCGATCCATCACCAACGTTTCTACCATTCCAATACTATGCTGCTGAATTGTGTGCTAACCTCGGTCAAAATCACAACACGAAACCACACGCAGTGCAGACAAGTCATTTCCGTTGCAAGTTTTGTGGATAAGCGAAAAAACTCACTTGATATCAGGACTGTGGTCCGCCGTCGGTTTAAATTGTTATAAAAAGTTTCTGTTTTTATCTTCGACAGTTTTTCAATCAAAAATTCAAAAAATTACAAAGTAAGCGTACAGCAAGAAAAATGACAAATTTGAGTATCATTTTCATTCAACATTCTATACGTATTTGTTTGTTCAAAACTTATCAAGTCTGTTTGAAATATTTTGAGGGGTGGGAGTACTAGGAAACGACTAACTGACTTGTAGCTTACGTTTCAGTAGAGATCGTAATTAGACCTAATCCATCTATGCAGTGCGATTGTAAGAAAAAATTGTTAAGTTGACAACAAGGATAGTTTTCCACGAAAGACGAAACAAACTTGGCGGCATTGCAACTGCTCTTTACTGACAAATGTGTTCTACATTCCTTGTGCTTTGTCGACTTTGCAGATTTGCATGGCTGACCGGAGGTATTGCACCTTGCCAAACACTGGCGCAGCAGTTTTCCCACCGTGAAACAAAGCTGTTCCCACCTCACAAAGCACTGCTGTTGCGGTGTGTACTTGCAACGCACGATGACAGTTGAGCTTGCTTTGTTCGAGCGTGGGCGCTCCATCGAAACGAAACGGAGACGGATGATGCCGGCTGCTGGTGCAGTTAATTCTCATTTTGGCGTCCGCGGTTTTGCGTCGTGTTCGTGTAAGCCGGCCCGTGCTCAATCACACTGGTACGTCAGCCTAAACGAGGACCTCCTGCCTGGCGGAAAACGAATGGGTTCGTTTGAACAAAATTCACCCCTGCTAGGAACCTGAGTGGGTTTGCGTGGTGGGTGGGAGGATATAGTGACTGGAAGAGCTTTTGCACGGGGATATTGCACGTCTGATTTACTGCCTGAAGATGGAGTGCAACAGACGTGGAGACGTCTAAGCACTTGAAGTTACCCAGAGCGCCTCTAGGGAGATCATTGTCTGTAATGAGTATGCACAGGACTTACTAGGCCTGACTACGTGATTAGCGTGAACGACGTGTCGATAAATCTTGCAAAACCGAAACTTTCACAAAAGTCCAAGTTGACAAAACGTCGTTATTTTGCCGAAAAAGGAGGTCATAAGCTTGTTGCAGATAATCCTTTGAAACTTTCAGTAAATGCTGCAATAGGTTGTTCTTATTTACTGTAAACCCTTGAAATTGGTCTGGCATCATTCAACCAGCCTTATTTTTCGAGCTCTTGGACTGCTTCCCAAATATTTGTTTGTTAAGGTTCTGCTCTCCTGTGTAATCTCAAACACTGTTGTATTTACATAGTTGGCTTCGCTAAACCAGGGTTTTCCAAAAATATCCAAGCTACATATAAGACTCACAAAATTACCTTTGCTATAAACCATCGGCAGAGGCTGGTATCAAACCTCTACACAATTTGATAAAATGATTTTTGGTGAAGTATTGTCGTCTGATAATCATCGTCTAATCGAATAGCTCCAGAGTACCTGTTGAACTTTCGTGACCGTAATTCTGACCTCAACGTTTATTAAGGGAATATTATGATATAAAACAAGCCCTGCTTCGTTGGCGGTTGCTGTTCCTTGCTTGTCAAGGCTCATTCAAAAACCTTTAAATGAACGCTGTAGTTAGTTCCTGACGTTTGCTGTTTATCACGAATCTTTATCTTTCAGGCGATTTAATCATTTTTTTATAGACGTGCTTGACATCACCAGAGAGGCGGGGTATTGTTAAGGAGATCACTTCACAAAAATTTTAGGCCGTGTTTACATTGTACAGTGCTGCTGAAGGCCACTGGTTTTCTTTCAATTAAAAAAATTTGGTAGCAGTACGGCAATTATTTTTCCATTTCATAGGGCTGTGAACAAAATTACGTTTTTGAGGTGGAGCCCCTGGACAAAGTGCTTTCTCCCTATCAGAGATTTGGCCGGCGCTTGTTAGGGCTCCGCAGGTCGTTTTGGGATTGAGTGGATACGCTGCTTTCTGTTCACGGCTGAGTTCAGCAATGGGAGAAAAGGCATTCAAAACCGAATCTCAATTTACAAGAATCCTAATGATCGAATAAAAAATAAACCGACAAACCGACTTTTCACGTTTTTCTGTAAAATGAAGCACTCTACAGCGCATCGATAATTCACAGCTCAACAATTTTGAATGACGTTCGTGGGGACTGGGATTAATAGCGATTTCGGGATAATTTTGGGGCGCTGACTTCAAAACTGTTGTCAGATTTTTCCTATGTGGTCCAGTTTTTGAGCTATTTGATATTTTAGATTTAAGCAATTGTAGTTTTTTAAGCAAACTGTTGCAGAAGAGGGTTACACATTACGTTATTTGTGAAACTTGCTAACATGTTATTTAAACACTAGTGACTTGTAATAACCATGATTTGTAAACTAGCTTATGAAGAGCAATGTGCAGCGTAGAAAGCATACAAAAAGGTAAAACAAACACAAAACTTCAGTTAGTGTATACTGTATACTTGCAACTGTGACTTACAAAACACAGATGAGAAAATACACAGATATTATGGCCTTGCAATGCAAAGATTGTGGTGACAGAAAAATGTTAAAGTGCCAAGAATAGCCCAAACTTGATGGTATACTCTTTTTTCATGACAAAAATAATGCATGGTTGCTAGTCCTGAAATTGCCTTTTCTGTGTTTTTCAGAAGCTACTGCCAGCAACCTCTCTTTTTCAGCGCCAGCAATAGTTTGACATCATGTTGGTATTTCAGCGACCCTGGTATCTTTTCTCCATTGTTTTTATATCTACCAGGCACAGACTATCATAGGATTTTAATGTAGTTAACACTTATCAATAGACTGCTACTAATTCACTCCCTATGGGCCTACGCAGTTCAACAACAACTGACAAAGCATTTCATCATTTAAAAGCACAACTAGTGATTACAAAATATGTTTTCAAGTTATAAAATGGTGGGAGTTAACTTTCGAAACTTTTGTTGAGGCTTTGCAATGTTTTGCGAAAAACTGCAAAACTTATGCTCTTTAGCGGCTAATCCTGACCAGATGGACAAAAACGGATGCGATTTTTGGACTCAGCACCCCACAAAACCGTTACAAACTTCAAGTCCCCAAAAATCCTGCATACCAGTGAATCGAATCAAACGTTCAAGACGTTTTTTCATTCTAGGTCAGGTTTGTATCATTGTCGATCATATATTCTATATTTCGGGAAGAATCCTAGTTAAACTACGGGAAAACCACTTGCCTCCACATAAGGTGCCTCAAATTGGGAACGCAATGCATGTGAGCTGGAGGCATGGCAGGGCGTGGATTGGAAATTTGCACATTCCTTTTTTTATTTGTTGTGAAGGCGTGCAGTAAGTGCTGATTGTTTCAAACCAAAGTGACTAAGTTCTAATGCTCGTGCCCTCGGAGTACAACCAGGGATGTAATCGGACGGGACGTATGGGAACGGCGTTCCCAAACCGTTTTTTTGTGTGTGGGAACGCTTTCACACACTTTTTTCATGTTTTTCGTTTGTAGTGCAATGAAAGTGAATACCTCATTAAATACTGATTTAAAACTGAGGTTGAAATGCTGTTGCAAATGGCTAGTTTTTTGAGTGCGTTCACCACACTTCTTTTTTAGCTCTACACCCCAGAGTACAACTGTCAGTCATACAAAAAAATTTGCTGATCGATTCCTCATACAAAAAAATTTGCTGATCGATTCCTTGCTTACACCCATCGTGGAAAGTACATACTTATCAGTCATACAGTGACACTGTGTCAATTAAACGTAGCAGCCTCACATTTGATTTGTAGGTATACCATGCAGTTCATCTTACAGAGCAACTCCAGGCAGTGCAATGCGTTCTACACGAATTAAGTTGTTTTTCTGAACAAAGTTCTCTGTTACAGAGTTTTACGCTACGGTTACGTCACCCCATCGGTCGCCTGCTTAAGCCTGATTGCTGTGTTGGACTAGGTGGGTACGAACTACAGACGTGAAACACATCAGACACACCAAGCTGTTGTTCCGAACTGTGTAGTTTT
>JGI24158J21664_10005795_pt1 | contig 16205 bp, 10 predicted proteins | sample Ectturendosymbi3_FD_21664 | JGI IMG/M metagenome (IMG submission 21664)
GCTCTCTGCTCTTTGTATTTCATCAGTGAGTTTGATGTAACTAAGCTGTCTCAAAAGAATTTGACTGCGAAAGACTTGACACAACCTATTTTCGTTTACGCGGACTTGGCCAAAAGCCAAGATATTCCGCAATTCCACCTCTAATTGAGTTCGGGCACTGTCGTACTTGTCTGGCAAGGCTCTCACAAATGCAACTCCAAAAATCCCTAAATCTGTGATGGTGCAGCATAAAATCGGAGTGCCAATGATAAATGTCAAAAATAGACCAAATATGATTTGCAAAATAAACTGAAATAGTTCATTTCACACATTTTCATACTTCTCCGAAAATCCCTAAAATGGGTCAAAAGTTCCAATCTAGGGACAAAATCTCTAAAAGTGAGAGCACTGTTGGCTGGGGTTGTAAAACTTCCAGCTTGCAAACCAACTGTTTCGTCACAGATAACATTGAGACGCAGCTAATCCGTCATACAGCTCGTTTTCATGCAGTCAAAGAAAATAGAACTAACGGAAATAGTTTTGTAGTATCTTTTGTAATTACACTTTTACATTTTGCGCAATACTTGAAAAAAATTGCAGTAAAAAGTTGCACGTGAAAATCGAAAAAGTTGCAATATAGAATTCCTGGAAACAGCTCAAAACATTGAACTACATATATTTTGAGTACTTAGGAAGCTGTAAAAAAAGTTGCAAAAACTTGCCCTAGTTGTCAGTAATTGCCAATACATTTTCAACTATGGAAAGTTACTATTTTCTGTTTAGATATGCATGGGTTGTACAAACACACAGTTAAACAATTTATGAAAAATTTTTTAATAGACTTCGTGAGTTGCAACTTTTTTTAAAGCTAAACTGAAACTTTGAGCGCAATTGCCAACAAAGCTTTGTCACTTTTCACACAGAATCAGTGCAATTCAAATGCCAATACCTTCTGCCTAAAGACTAGCCGTTCTCATTAACTCTCTCTTACTGTTACAAACCGTGATGCTAATGGCTTTTCCTCCTCACAACTATTAATTCATATTTTGATCCGCAGATTTTCGTCTCAAGGACATTGCTGCTGCGGGTGGTCGTTACTCCATGTTTAAAGTTGGACCAGTGATCTCTGCAAGTCACGGAATAGGTTCAGCGTCTCTATCGATAGTGTTGCACGAGGTGGTTGAACCAGGCACAATGAGTGTTTGCTCTGACAAAACGTAAACTTCAAGTGTTCGTTACATCCGCTCTAGTGAAAGATTTTTTTGCAATTATAAATGTTTCAAGTGGTGTGTTTTTGGCTTTGCATTAATGTTAGCCTACTGGCCGATAACTTCTTGAAATAGAATACGTTTAGGTAATCACAACCAGTATTGAATGAGAGAATGACGGCTTTTTTCATGATTATGCGGTAATTTCACGCATGAAACACGAGGTTTTCGAATGACATCAGACATTTGAAAAGAGCGAAAAACGTTAATTATGTTCTTTGGACAAATGCATCGTAATTGCCCTGCATCAAAAGTATTTTAAATCGGACAAGATGATTCACAATTTATGTAAACCTGCTGCTAGGGTCAAATGGATTCTTGATTGTCACCGAAAAGTGACCAGGCGTGTACTGAAACATCGCGAAAAGTTTGAATCTGTAGCATAATTCATTATAATAGTCTGGCAATTACGGAGGGGTATGTCAACTGTTAACTTGCTCCTAGCTGACTTCTGACATGACACCAATTTAAAAAAACTCGCACATACGCTGTAATTAAAATTAAAAAAACGCGCAAACACGCACATGAAGAAGTCACTTTCGTTTAAAAAAATAGCGTGGACTGTGCCATGGGGTGAACTAAAATATGTTCTATAATAGAACATATTCGAAGAATAAAATATGTTATTTTAATTGCAGATGTTCAAGCTGCTGCATTTCGCTGGCTGCGGTGACGTGAAGTTTTTTCGAATCGGCACATGTGGTGGTCTGGGTAAGGTCCCGGTAACGCGTATTATGTCGGTTTAAACCGTACTATTCGTGCGCTGCAGAATACTCTTTCCAAGTAACGCAGCTTTGCTGACGTGAATGATGTGATATGAACAAGTCAGGCTCGACGCCATCTGCAGTTGGTGCTCGCCGTTCTTATCTGACCTTTTTTAGTCCTTTGCTGCAAACGGCTCCGTTCCTTCTGCTTACGTCTTCCTCCCACAAAGAACAAAGCCTGGCGACGCGCCAGAAAGAGTTCAGATCGTGTCATTTGCTTCTCAGTGAAATTATCTCGGTGTGTGCCCGTGGCGATGCTGTTGGCATCATTTAAAATGGTCATTTGTAATAATAGAGTGGTGAATAATCGCTAATCAGCTTATAAAATGTGATTCGTAATTCTTTCCGAAAATATTATATTTACGCATTAAAAATCAATGAAATGTTGGTGTGCAAATACGGCAACAAGAACGAAAATGCTTGATTGGTTTAATTTTGTACGTTCTCTCTAATTTTGTGTTTGTGTTTTTCTGGATGTAAGCCTTGCTTTACAACTGCCTCGTCGTTCAGCGGTAGTTTTCAGCTCCTCTTTTTTATTTTACGCATCTGATTGAATTATTGGTACCGCGAGCTCCCGTTAGCAAAGAATCAGTAATTTTTTAAATAAAAAGACTTGAAATGGTTATCGGAATTTTTTTAGTGTGACGAAACGTACGTCACACACTGAACAAAGTTTATACATTGTTAAACCGCGTCTTGTCAGCCCCGATTTTTAAAGGACGCACTCTTTCTTAGTTGCGCCTTGCGCCGTACTGGATACTTCATTACGCGAACACATAAACTCAACGAACCGAAAGCTCATTTTTCGCTGTCAGTAATGAATCGTCATGATGTGGTTTGGCCAGCTGAACTGTCGACATAATCCTTGCGCCAGCACAGCACACAAGATAAATTGCCCCCAAAAGGGTCTCCAACAATCGATCACAGAGGCCGAAATATTTTTCTCGTTTGAATTTGCTCATAGTGAAAAGCGTCGTTGTCTTATCGTGATTGATTTTCTTGAAACCTGCTGTTACTTGCAGGTATTAACCCTGGGACTGTTGTGATAACGCGAAAGGTTTATGACGGTCTGCTACAAAATGGCTACCGACGGGTGAGAAGCTTGCACATGTTTATAAATTCGCTAACGAAGCTCCTGCAACGAAAAAATAAATTATAGTTACATTCATTAAGTACGTGGTTCATATCGTTTGTGACTGTGCCATAATCTCAGTCCAAGCTGGCTATCGGTTGAAATAGATTAATAGAACATTCAAATGGGAAGCCAATACACACCTCTAGAAATAGTTGTGCTGCACATTGGCAGTCATTGAATAAAAACTTAGGTTATTAATTCAGGGTTCCCACGCGGTACTGAATTGTGAAATTGCTTTTCAAGACCTTGAAAAAGTATTCAATTTTGCCAGTAAGTACATAAAGTATTGAAAAAGTATGGCAATTCTAAATTCAGCCATTTGTTTATTCAAATTTTGTTCTTCACCGCTGACGACAGTTCTGAGATGTTTTTTGCATCGTGTTCCTTGAGTAAAATTTTCAAAAAATAAGCTAAATGACACTAGTAAAGTCTTTAATTTAGTATAAAAAGATATGGAAAATGTTTTTTGAAAATGTGTGGGAACCCTGTCACTTACGCAGGAGAGTCGATTCAATTGTACAAACGGGGTAAAGGCAGGCGCCTTGCGAAATGTGTGACTCCAGTAATGCAAGACTGATCCTGGTGTCCTATGACGATCAAGCATCGTTTGAACCCTGGTTTTGAGGAAGAGGACTGTGCTGCATTTTGGTATTACATCTGGTAAAACGTTTGCCAAACCACTTTCTTTGAAATAACATGCAAGGCCGTGGCAAAAAAATTTGCCATGCGTGCTGTACTGCGCAATAGGATGGCCAACCACGAAACAGCGTTTTAATTTGTTTGTGCTGAATTGCATTGAAAAGAAACAATTAACCTCAGTCCCACAAAAATCTACACAAGAAGCATAGGTAATTCGGGGTGTTGACTACATGACTGCCACTGTAGCATGCAAACACGCGAGCCTGAACGTAATTGCAACCGGCAGTCTGGCGACTGCTTGCTGCAAGGCCAATGACGGAAGTATCAAAGGCAGCCACTGTTCAGTGGCGGGTGAGATAATTTAGTGACGGGCTGCCTCGCAGTATTCTCGCGCTAGTTCCTTGCTCACTGTGTCGTACCTATTGTTGCTTCATCATCATCATGGTGGTATACTAGACTTTTTCTGTTGTCTTGACATTCGGTCTGAAAGTTATTTTCGGAAATAAGTGTATTCATGTATTTCAAATAAGAGTGAGTTTAATAAGCTGTGTTACCAATCAAAAGAACCATCTCTGGTTTAAAACGTTTTAACTTTTTTGAAGATCATAACTAACGAACTACAAATTGCATTGGCCCGTCACGTTGTTAGTATAGGCTACGCTTTTATACGCATGCACAAACACACATTATACTAATGCTGCGAATTCATTCCTATATGCAGTTCATCAGTGATAATCTTGCTGCTGAACACAATGTGTTTCCACGCTGCAGTGACTGGATGTTTATATAACTGTAATCTAACATACTTTTGTCGTAAGCCCGTGGCCCGCTCGAAAACTGCGCTATGGCCCACAGGTTGAGAAACACTGAAATAGGCAGTGTTAAATGAAATATCTGGTGTTGAATGAACCCATGGAAAAATAACTGCTTGAGGCACATGGTGTGTCATAGCTTGTTGGAAAGTTTTACCGATAAAACAACGTTTCATGTTTCAGTAAAACTCAGCACATATGAAGTAAGAATCTGGAGATCAGATCAGCCCCGTGTGTTTAGGGAATTTCACCGAAAAAATCCAAAGGTGAAAGTTTGGTGTGGTATCACGTGGAATCAAATCAGATAAAGGGATATCAGTAACCTCAAGCAAAAGACAATTGATGCAGCTGGTGTCACTGATGAGCCTACATTACAGCGAACATACCAAGAAATCGACCACCGTCCTGGTGGACATCGTGCGACTGATGATGCCCGTTTAGAGATGCATAAAATGAGGCAAAAATTATTGTCCATTAAGAGGTGCATAAAATGAAGCAAAAAAAAAACAATATCTACTTTTCCGTAATATAGTTTTTTTCTACTTTTTTTTTATGATAAATGAAATTGTTGAGAGACTTTATGGAACCCTTATGACTCTATTCCAGTGGTCGGCAACCACCGGGCCGCGGCCCAGTGCCGGTCCGTGAGGAGTTCGTTACCGGACCGTATCGTTTTCCAGGTTAAATGCTTTAAAACATTTTTGTAACGTTAGATGCCATTACTTTCGGACGTTTTATGAAAAAGAGAGAATTATTGTGAAGTTGCTCAGTCACTTGGGAATCGTAACAATGGCGTAATGTCTGTTACAACTGCGTAAACGCAACTGAATGAAACTGAGATAATGCAAACCTAGACTAAACTAATTGGGTATTGACACTAAAACTGGTAGGCCTGTTAAAGGCTAGGCATGGGCAAGTGACTTCATTGCTTTAGTAAAGCTATCTCTGATTGTCAAGTGTTATGCAAGGAAGTTAGGATCTGGTTTAGGCTAGCTTAAAATTTTCACGGTTTAAAATGTTAGGTCTATTACTCCTAGACACATGCTCGGTTGATTGAGTTGTATACGATTGGTAACGGTCGTCAGTGCAGGAAGAACAGTTCTGCAGAGGCGAATTTTCATTTTCTGGACCCTAGGCTATTTTTAATTGGGAGCCCTTCTGGAAGATTTGCGACGTCTGATGTCATACAACTTAGCACTATGCGTGCTCGCTACATTTACTGAACAAGTTATTCCATTTCAGAAACATTGCTTTATTCTGAATTGCCTTCATATCAGGAACAAAAATAGTCACTGCAGCGGTGAAGTTATCTGACCACACTCCCATTACATATGTTTTGAGTTCCCTGTGCAATTGCACGGTTTGCAAGTGTCAAGAGCTGACTCAGAATAAAGCACCTGTACTTCTTACGACACCTAACAACTTGTTACTGTACATCGTCGGCGATTGACGGGACTTTTCATCTGCAAAATCGCTGATAATTTTGTCGTACTTTATCTTTCTAGCTAAAGCATATTCAACATAGAGAATACCAAGGCTTTGCCGTCTTTTCTGGACCATGGTTGATCGCGTGCATGATTTCATGCTCATCGTCATTCGTTTCAATCCTTCGCGCTCATTCTTCTATGAAGATATTTTGTTAGCGGCATAGAAACAAAAAGTGCGTTGAACCAAACAAAAGTACAAATATAATTGCATACAAAAATGCTGGAAACTGTCCTCACTTCCAAAATTTTGGGGCCCCCCAATATCGGGAGCCCTAGGCTTAAGCCTTTTTAGTCTAATGCTAAATCCGCGCCTGCTCCTGCATACTCATTTCGTGCTTTATAGGTGCTTGCGATTGCACCCAGTAATTACATGACGTTTTAATGTGACAAAGCAGCAGGTTGATGAACTGCAGTCGCTGGTCTTTCTGATAATTATACATGCCAATGTGCAGTCAGCGAGACGTCTGGCGATCTACGCGTTCCGAGCTGATAGCATCACTTCAGATAAATCATAAAAAAGGCATCGAATCAAAGATCATTCAATAGGTATTTACTCATTTTTGAGTTGATGTTGATCTGCATAAAACTTGAGCAAAACTGCGATTGAATCAATTCAATGAAGTAACCTTGAATCAAACTTGAGTATGTTAGTCACGGTTTATTCAAGATTTGATTCAATATTGAATCACTTTGATTGTATATTGAATCATAGTTTTTTAGAGTGTAGCACAGGATTTGCGCATTGTTAAAATAACTCCCAAATTTACTGAAGCAGCGATAAGCGAGTGAACATTTTATGAGGCGAAGTTATGAAAAAAGTGAAGTTATCAGATAGTTCAATTTTGTGATTATACTGCCGGAGTAAATTAGCTGTGAAGTATCTGCTAATTTTGAAGACAGCCTATTAGTTGTCCTCGTGTTTCATCATTTATTGTTTTCTCATTGATGTGCTTAAGAATTCGTGTTTTGAAACATGTGCTTCTGAATTTAGGCAAGTTTGTCAGATTAAGCTTAAAGCTCATGCACTTAACACCCGGCTGTTTGAGCATCTATGTGAGGACATGGATGCAGAGCACAAATGCCTTCTCTTGTACACAGAAGTAAGGTGGCTCTCCCGAGGAAAATCACTGAACAGAGTGTTTCAATTACGTGAACCAATGCAAAGGTTTCTATTGGAGAAAAATTCAGATCTTGGTGACAAGTTCAGTGACGAGAAATGGGTTCTTGCTTGCTTGTGTGACATCTTCAATCTGCTCAACGAACTAAATCTTTCACTTCAAGGCAAATTGATAACTCTATTCAAGTTGGCGGATAAAGTGGCTGGATTTGAAGACAAACTTAAATTGTGGGAGCAGCGCGTAAACAAAGGGGTGTTTGACATGTTTCAAACATAAGCAGAGACTTTGAAAGACAGCGAGCCTGAGCAAGCGTTCTCCGACGTTGTGAGGAGTCACTTGCGTGTAGGCCTACATTTTTAAGAGATCAAGCGCTAAAGACCCTCGAACTGCAAAGAAATGGATCCGTAATCCATTTATGTTCAAACCGGGTGAATCTACCTTACCTGTACGACAAGAGGACCAACTGCTGGGTACATCGCAAATGATGGTAGCTTGAAATGCATTTTCCATACAAAGACTCTACCAATGTTTTCGATGAAGGTCTTGCCAGGATACCCTGACCTTGCCATAAAAGCATTAAAAACTTTGTTGCCATTTCCGACATCCTACTTGTGCGAGTCTGGATTTTCTGTGATGGCAGCAACAAAAGACGAAAGCGCTAAACAGACTGGACGAGAGGGACATATTGCGAGTGTCATTGAGTTCCATAATTCCTAGGTGGGGTAGCGTCTCGTTGCGGCAAAACAAGCTCAAGGTTCTCATAGAATCAAAGTTGTAATAACTTATATGAATTGTAATAATTATTCGTTGCTGAACTATTGTGGTTTTTTGAAGGCTGGTCCACGAAAATTTTTCAGTTTTAAACCGGTCCGCAGTGCAAAAAAGGTTGCCAACCCCTGCTCTATTCCATTTGTGAATCTGCCTGACTTCGTTGTTTAGATTGAAATTCTCTGGCGGAATCAATACATCAAAAAAAACTTAGGGCAATAACATCTAAGGGCAAATCTTTTCAAATTTTGTGTGCGTTTTGGCTTGTATGTGCTTCAGTTGGGACGCACAACGCGTGAAAGCGTTAACGTTACATAACTGGGGAACCGCACGCGTGCTTCACGCCATATCCTGTTTTATGAAGCGTTTAAAGCAGGGGTGGGGAACCTATTTACTATCAGAGGCCGCAAGACTTGTGGATTATTGGTGGCGGGCCGCAAAATCAATTAATTTTATACTAAAATTCTACCTTTATCTAAATATGAGGAAGAAAGAATGACTTCTCTTGACTTACTATCTAAGTACCTGCTTATCATGGAGCTTCGTTCTGACGCAATGTTGTACTTTAACTTAGGTAACGAAAATTTTGATGCGGGTCATATCAAATGTTCGCGCGGGCCGCAGGTTCTCCACACCTGGTTGCAAGAGTTCAACGAAAGAATTTTCTTCAGATCGCCTGTGGTAAAGAGTACCGAGATGACACCGTTGCCGACCTCCAAATGGCGAATGATGTTTTGGAGTGTGCGAAAGCAAATGGCTTAAACGCCATCATCGGAAACACTCTTGGTGCCAACGATTTTTATGAAGGCGAGTGATTTACTGTGGTTAGAAATGCGTGAGAAGTCGAGACGAAAAGAAAGAGGACATGGTGTCAACCTGACGCGCTGCGCATAAGTTTTTTCAAACCGTGATGAGTGATTGTTTGACTCAGGTACCCATTTGATAACTTCACAATAGCTGGAAATTTCGTCAGAGTTTTCAAATTCTGCGAATGTTTGTGTTTGTACTCACTGTGAATCTCTAAGTAAGGATGCTGAAAGAACTGTTTTTTACTAGTCTGTTTCATATCCGTTAAATCTTGATGCGATTGTGTTTTATTTGGAAAATCCACGTACTGAACCTTTGATGTGTTCTGTCTTTTCTCTTGGGCACCAATTGTTGATAAAAAAAAAATTATCCACGCGTTGTGCTCACACGTGTGCATCAAGATGTTTCAGTGGGAGGGTAATACTACGTGCTTGCGTCGACTGGCCGAGTCCCTTACCTGAGGTATATCGACGGAAGTTGCTGCTGTTGAGCTGTGTCTGGTTCGATTCGGGGGGTTTTGAAATCGAGCTAGCCTGGCTCGGAGGAAATAAATGCTATGACGCAGATTAAACCGTTGAGCACCGTATAGGAAGTTTTCAGTGTGTTATTTACTTAGTCAGCAAGCGCGCATCAGAAATCAAACTACACAACCAATCCAGTGTACTCCAAATGTTGCGATGGTGAGGATGATTGAGTGGTGGGCGATTTTTTACGGACTTTCTACCAGGGCTGCGGGTAAATAATGTGTGACATCATCCGACCCAGACCCTTCATTTGGTTTAGCTAGCGTATACCTGTCAAAATATGCAAAATGTTAAGAAACTAGTAGTTAGATACCGCAGGGCCCAGCGATGCAGATAAACCTAGTTGAAATCATCAGCGCTGCGAATTTTTGTGATTCGCGCAAAAGCAATAGCTATTTTCACTTAGCAAGTAAAGACGGCCAAAACAATGCATCAGTGTCCAGCCGTCAGCAACAGGAAAAATGGAAACCTGACTAAGATCAGAAATAAACTAAGTCTCAATCAGGTAAGAGAATGTCTAATCAAACCCACATCTTGTCTCAGAGTGGGATGAATTTCGTTGGTGCATTAAAGTGACACCATCTTTTTGATGTAAGCACACTTAAGAATTTGAAAAATGGAAAACAGTGAAAAGTTTGTATATTTTGGCAGAGCAAGCCCGGTTAGATGGTGCGTTTTGCTGCTTCACTGCCGACGAGAAGGCGGAGTTTTTACAGCGAGCCAGTCAAGACCGCGACATTCGAAACATCGAAATGGAAAGTTCGTGCTTCACAGCTTTCTGTGGTCGAGCTAATTTGCAATGTAAGCGGTTCGGTTGTTTGTTGCACAAAGAAGCAATGTTTAAGTTTCACAAACACGCACATAGCTTCGTTGTTGCTTTGATAAATGCTATTACGTCAGGTGCCGTCGTCTGCGCTGCACTGGTCGATCGTCTTCGTCGAGATGATGTCACAAGTGATCGCAAAACTTTGGCAGAGTGGGAAGCGGCTCCGGTACGCCTTGTGACGGCGTACATTAAGAAGAATCTGTGAGGTGTTTTTTTCACGAAGTATTCCTGCCCTTTCAATTTTACTCTGAATATGTCACTTGCAATGCGATCTGCGCGAGAATACTGAAATTTATTAGCGATTGTTACTGAACCTAGAGCTAAATGCAATAGCGTCACTGATGGGATAGGGGGAGAATCGCCCCCACTTAGCTTATATTTCGGTTTTAGTGTTTTTTTGGTTTTCATTACGTTGTTGCGTTCTTGCGTTTTCTGAGTATTTTCCGGTGATTTAGGATTTCAGTATAGCCATCCACATCCGGAATCACCTTTAATTCTTAAGTTTTTACTGTGTGTTGGCTGGTGGGCCCTTTTCAGCTAAGTTCCTCCCCTCCTGGCTCAAACCTGTAGTTACGCCACTGGCTAAATGCGATGAGTGAGGCTGCTTGTGAAGTATTTTCGTAGTTTGTGATTAAGGTCCGTGGAAGGCAAGGATGCTTCTATACCAGCTTGAAACGACAAACGAAACTATTTTTTAAATTTAGCGTAATTTTTTGATTTGTGTGTATGGATGTGAAATCTTCCAAAGTTTTGCATCGATCCCCGGGCTTGATAGAAAAACGGAGGCTGGGCGGGATACGCGAAGCTGTATGCAAGTTCAGATGGTGTGCAAGTCTTCATTGACGATGCAGAATAATGCGCTGTGTTCCAAAAAACAAGAAACACTTCTTACCATTCGCATTCGTCCTTGTCAAGCAGTGTTCACGTATTCCCTTTCGTTCGAATATATATGTGGCTTGTTTTCAATGAAGCGATATGCAAGGGTACTGTGTGCATTTTTTCACCAGCAACCTAGCCAGGGTCTCGCACCAAAGTACCTGTACAATAAACCCCAGACACCTTTGCATTTGAAGGCTCCGCTGTTGCAAAAATTGTTTTATCTTCAGCACGTCTTGCGGTTGAATAACCACGAGAAATGTTTACAAACACTGCGCGCTTTTTACGGCTTATCAATACATGCTACACTACTTTGCATTTCCTAGCCGGATTTCAGCCCTGACCAACGAGCAAGGTTTATTCTAATACTTGCAAATATAGCTACTCCGTTAATGTCATGGACGTACTAACGTGGCTAGTGCGCACTGCGGCTCTATTTGTTCTTCAGCAGGCGTGTGAAATCACACTGCACAGCGATAGTTGCCTTTTGACCTGTTCTGCAGCACTAAACGTCAACCTTGTCCAGTTGCGCATGCTGCATTTCATTATTGCTCTCAGAACAAGCGCTTGAGTGTCCAAAGTACGACCCAACGAGCGCAAGACCCCAGAGCGCTGTAAACAGAAATCAGCACTTGAGTTGACTGCAGGAAACGTGACACTTCACTGCATTCGAACTCCTGGTGTCTTGCTTGTGAAAATTCCAACAGTTACGGAACTCAAAAAAATTCTTACTCTAGCATTGCAAATAAATGCGTTCGTGCTCAGGCAATCCCAACGCCATTTCATCTGTAAAACGTCTTCAGTAACAAGTTGATGGTGCTGCTGGTTGCCCAGGAGTTTTATTTGCAAAAAGTTTACAAACACTGTATTGTTGTGCATTACATCTGTACGACTGTAAGGCAGCGCAGAAGCTAAGTACAAAATACGATCGAAACTACAGTAGAAAAATGCGATGTTGAAACTATAGGACAGTGGTGTTTATGCTGTTAATTAATTGCATTTAGATTTAGAATGCGTCTTGCCCGCTGCTAATCTCGCTCAAATGTGTGAGAAACCCGTTCGTTTTTATGCAACCCAAAAGACCGGTCTGTTTTGACAGCCTTTATCACAAACCTTTTTTCCAAGCTTCCTTACGTTCATAGCAAATTATTACTGTGTTTTTGGTGTGCTAACGCATTGTCCTCTTATTGCAATACATTAAAATCCAAAATATTCAAGATTATATTGTATATGTTGCAGTGAATGCTGTTCGTTACTTGTGCTTTGCTTGTGTTTTCCGTGCTGCGCATGACGGAAGACATGTTTTGGGCCGTGCGTATGCCGCTAATGATCAATTAATCAATAGGTGAAAATTGAGGAGTTGACACAAAGATATCGTTGATTGAACGTACATATACTCATTTAAAATTGCAAATGCCGATTTGTGGTGGCCCTTCATTTGGTTACCGTATGATTTTCATTAAATCCTTCATTTTGTATCGGATCTCAGTAACATTGCGAAAGATTGGGTAACTGATTGAGCTAGTCTTCATTATACAAATGAAACCTGGATGTTTTTGCACATTGGTGCTGTATTAGGAAAATACTTACTAAACCCTGCTTGATTTTTCGTGCTTTGTTCGGATTCCTCGTTAATAAAGTTTTCTGCGCATGGATTTTTCACCTCGTGTTTTTTGAAGTGATCCAAAAATAATGCTTTATACGCAGTGAACTGCGTTTCTTTGAACCTAGTGAAGGAAGTGCATCGGAAAGATGTAGTTGTTCTTGAAATTAGCCACAATTGTGCTGATTATTATGCGGGGGAACTTTAAATTGCATATCTGTCAACTGAAATTATACCGAAAATTTTCAAGCTTATTTTTGCCCCCGTCAAAAATCCTGGGAACGCAAGTCTGCTAACTATTTAATTTCTTCGAAGTAAGGTGTTATACTGGCGAAGTTCTTGTTTCAGTGCTTCTGTGACATAATTAAAGGCAAACCTTTTTGAGGAAGCGGGCAGGCCGTCGTTAATGGTCCATAAGTATGCGGCTTATACATAAAGCAGGTTTGGCCACCCCTGGTATATAATGTTAGAAAGTTACATTTTCAGGCAAATGTCTGCAAAGCTTTTGTCGAAGACAAAAGCAGCGCCATTGTTGAGACTTAATTTTAGGTTGGGCAGTTTTGCAAAAGCCTGTCTGCAACCATCAGTAAAGAGGATTTAAGTCAAAGCGTTGGAGAACTAATTACCTGGCTATATATTGACCTACAGCTCAAAACGTAAGGACTTGACTAGGAATCAAAGATAAAGTATACGTTTATCCTCACTTCTTGTAATGTCGCAACAATGGTGATCAACAAGAAAAAAACATATTTTTTCGTGACTCTTACACTTTGGTTCGTAAGTCATCTGATTTACTTGAGTTTAACCATAAACATAATGCAGCAATATTTTCATCCAAGTGCGAAAATGTTGCTTTACAGGCAGGCGCGTTGCCAAGGGGGGCATTCGGGGGCAGTGCTACCCAATCTTTTTGTGTCCCCAAAATTTTCTTGTGCCCAGAAAAATTTGTTTTAAACATACAGTAAAAATCAAAATCTTGTCCCAGTAAAAATGTATTTCCTCCCAAAACTTTATACCTGATCACACCTAGTTTTGCTGGACATTCTTTTCGTGTTAATCAAGTGAAACTTGTACATTTTTACTAATTCACCGTTGTGCGTTTTTATTTCTGTTTAATCTCAAATCTCTTTTCGTGTCGTTATGCAGGTAGAACTCTTAGAATTACACATTTGACTTTAATTTCATTCATTAAAATCTGATGTTCAACCTGAAAAATTGATTGTGAAAAGACTGAGCAAAGTTGCATCACACAAAAAAGTCACAAGACAACAGTCACCAAACGATCAGGTATGCAGAAATTACATTGTAGGCTAGATGGGTATGTTTGCAGGGGCCAACAAGGGGAGATTGAAAGGATGCATCCACCACCTGGCAAGAGGATATCAATGGAGATTTTGGTAGGGTTGGGGCTGCAGGCATGATGCGCAGTAGCACTGAGAAGATTTGTAGCTTTTACAAAGAGGGGAAATGTGCAAGAAAAATATTTATCGTCTTTGTAACGTTAAGCAACTTCAACAATACATCAAATCACGCTGGAAACCGCACGTCTTATAAAATGCATGAAAATTTATGTGTTCTACAATAAGAGTGATATGCACGTGCGACCAATGCGATTCAGCATTTTGTGCACTCCAACTGACAGCTCTGATTAAACCCAATTGATGTATTAACGTGATTAGTCTTGCTTTTAAAACACCTCTATAAACAAGATTGGAAATCTGTTTTTATAAAACTTTACTTCTGCATCGGCCCAATGACTTCATTGATTTCACACTAAGCTGTCCCCCCACATTTCACAACAAAATTGCACCCATGCGAATCAGTAGTAGCTTTACAAGTAAGACGTTCGCGTCGCATAAAAATTAGATTGTAAAGTTTCGTTTGCTTTACAAAAATGTTCGACTCTGGGGTCAGGGATATCTAGAAACTGGGTGGGATATAGCCATTCCTTGATTCGTGGTTTCGCAGTAAGAGAAAACAATGCACAAATTTTAATAAACACATAAACCGACTATGCTGCTCTACCCTTGTCCAAAACTTTGCCAGTTATGTTATGATTTTCGGTCCAGCACGCTGAGCAATCTTTGTCGACATTGGGCAACACTGGGACAGGTACAACTCAGTGACATGACATTGCCACCTTTACTGCGTTAACAAGCCTGATGGATGAAGAAAAACTAACTTGACATTTACTGAGAAACAACTCAATCGTAATGGACTTTCAAGCGAATTGTTTTCAATGTTAACAAAAATTCAATGACTTTTTTCATCGCCAACAAAAATCCAATCACTGAGATTTCATTGATGGTGGACAGGTTTTTGAGACATCCAGTATGACCTAATTTTAATTTTCAATCATCGTTATTTTTGCGTTGTTTCTCAAACGACCTAGCAATGCTTCCAAGTTTCACTGCTTCAAGATTTATAAAAGTTTCGCCAAAGCAGCCAGTCACCAGCAATGCAAAACAAACTCGTCGAAAACGTTCTGCACTTGTTTCGAGGTTATTTATTCCGAATCGCGCAGTTTCTGCGTGTAGGTTATACAGAAAGTGAGGATGAGCAACAAACCAAAGATTAGCAATGTCGGAAAGCAGTGGGTCTAGTGAGATGGTAATCTGTCACAAAGTCTGAAAAATGCCAAGGTGTGAACTTCATGGCTGGGAGAAGCCTGCCTACCCTCGCTCCAGGTTGTCAAAAACAAATTGCTCCGAGGGTCAAATGAGGGCTTATTCAGTAACTCGAGAACCGCATTATGACGCTGACGCAACAGTGGTGGCACCTGAACCTTACTAGAAACAGCTTTTGCATCTTATTTCTTGCGAAAGGTAAGTACAATTTTTACTGTATCACGAAATAGACAAATCGTTTCTAGCGGTCTCTACGTTCGTTTGAAGGAACTTGTTCACTAGCTGGCCAAGCACTTAAATATTTTATGTGTTGATTATGTTAATTGCCCTGAAAGCATCGCGGGCTGCACAAAATGGCCTCGCGGGCCACATGCAGCTGCGTGTTTGATAACCCTTGCTCTACATTTGCCCCAATAGGCTGCAGCGGAAAAACTTCCAATTCAAGCAGTCAACTTACGATTTCGCTGGTGCTTGCTTTTCCTGAGGAACACCAAATTGAATTAAAGCTATACAAAAGGGCTGAGCACAAACGGCGTAGTAAAAATACGAACTTGCTTAACATGCATTTTTAAAGCTGCAAAAGTTCCAGGGCCAGAACTGGAACTAGGAATTGCGGGCCCAATTAGAAAATTGATGGCGAGGCCTCCAGAGACCCGTAGCCACGGAGGGCATTCGGGGCAGTGCCCCCAAATTTTATCGCGCCCAGAAAAATTTAAACAAAACCTTGCCCCTTTAAAAATGTATTTTTCTCCCCAAAAACATAAAATCCGGCTACCGGCCTGGGCCCCCACCGCCTGCAGAAACATTGAAGAACTCCATGTGGGTTCCAAATGAATCTCTGCATTTTCCTACTCACGACATAACCTTATATCAGGGGTTCCCAACCTTTTTTGCTGCTCGTACCCCTTTGTCAGGTCAGAGCATTCTTAGTACCCCCAAAAAAATTTTGAGATGTATATTGCTCTATAAGAG